>Ga0075011_10002232_pt1 | contig 10508 bp, 11 predicted proteins | sample TARM_MetaG_T_14_FD_72354 | JGI IMG/M metagenome (GOLD analysis project Ga0075011, IMG submission 72354) | Freshwater microbial communities from Pennsylvania, USA, analyzing microbe dynamics in response to fracking - TARM_MetaG_T_14 | ecosystem: Environmental > Aquatic > Freshwater > River...
AGGGTGAAAAGATTTTGTGGGCACCGGATAAGCATCTGGGTGGCTATATTCAGAAAAAAACCGGTGCCGACATGCTGATGTGGGACGGTGCCTGCATCGTGCACGAGGAGTTCAAGGCGAAAGGCATTCAAGACTTGAAGCGTCTGTATCCGGATGCCGCCGTGCTTGTCCACCCGGAGTCGCCGGAGGCTGTTGTGCAGCTGGCCGATGTGGCTGGCTCTACCTCCCAGCTCATCAAAGCAGCCCAAACGCTGCCCAATGAAAAGCTGATTGTGGCCACTGACCGGGGCATTTTCTTCAAGATGCAGCAGGCGGTGCCTGAGAAAACGCTCTTTGAAGCGCCCACAGCAGGCAACGGTGCGACGTGCCGCAGCTGTGCCCACTGCCCCTGGATGGCGATGAACGCGTTGGATAATCTGGCAGGCGCGCTGCGTGAAGGCAGCGGCGAGATCTTTGTTGATGATGCCTTGCGTCAGCAGGCGTTAAAGCCCCTGGAGCGTATGCTGAACTTTAACGCTTAAACATTAGCGCTTAAGTATCAGCGCTTTAACATCAGTACAACGTTTCTGCCGTAAGCCAAAAGCCCGAACGCGATGCGTCGGGCTTTTTTGTATGTTTGTATGTGCTTCAGGGCGCTAAAACTTCTCTAGCGCCTCTCGGTACTCAAGAAACGCTTCTCTGCGCTGTTCAATGCGCGCTAGCGCCTGAGTGTCGTTTTCCTGCTGGGCGGCGTCTTTGGCAATACTTAACTGTCGAATGCCGCGATCAACGCGCCCGGTAAGCTGCAGGTGCTCGGCGCGGGCCAGGTGACCCCAGCCGTTAAACCCGCTGCGTCCGGCGGCCTCTGCCAGCAGGTTGAAGCCCTGCGGGCTTTCCGGGTGCTGCGTGGTGATATCACGAAGCAGGTCGTAAGCCGCTTCTGGATCGCGCTGTAGCTGCGCCTCCGCCAGGGTCAGCTGAGCAGGCAGATAGTTAGGCATCAGCCGCAGTAAACGCTGGCTGCGGGCAATAGCCTCATCATAGCGTTGGGCTTCCAGGGCTACGTTCGCCGCGGAGGCGGGCAGCATGCCGTAATCAGGAAGCTCGTTGGCAAGCTGGTCGAGGGTTTGCAGTGCGCGGTCGGTTTGGCCATTGTGCGCATCGATGAGTGCGTTGATATAACGCAGCGCAGGCTCCTCGGAATCTTCCTGCGCCAGCCGCGAAGCCGCTTGCTGGGGCGTATTGCGATAAATGCTCAGCAGGGCGCGAGCGCGCATCATGTCGTAGAGCGTATCGCTGGTGTAGCGGCTGGCCACGCTAAGCTGAGAAACCCGCGCTTGGGCGTCGCTCAGGCGGCTATCTGACACAGGGTGAGTCAATAGAAATTCAGGTGGCGTGCCGCCTTGAAGCCGCGAAAGGCGCTGCATGGTATCGAACATGCGTACCATGGCTTCTGGGTCGTAGCCTGCTTCTGCCATGGCCTGTAGGCCAATACGGTCGGCCTCTTGCTCAAAACGTCTGGAGTAGGCGAGCTGGTCCTGAATAAGCGCTGCCTGAGAGCCCATGGCGGTGGCAATGCCCGCATCGCCGCCGCCGCTGGCAGCAATCAGCATACCGGCCAGCATGGCCGCCATGGCGGGCAGCTGGGTCTGTTCGGCGCGGGCGCTGCCTCGGGCGTAGTGTCGCTGGGAGAGGTGGCCAAGCTCGTGGGCAATCACCGATACAAAAGCGCCTTCATCTTCGGCAAAGGCAAACAACCCTGAATTAATGCCCACCACGCCGCCGGGCACCGCAAACGCATTAAGCGAACGGTTATCCACCATCACCGTGGTGGTTTGCAGGCTGCCGAGCTGGCTGTAAGGAGCCAGGCGTGCCACCAGGCTCTCCAGGTAGTCGCTGACAATAGGATCCTGCCACTGAGGGGCCTGGGCACGAAACTGGCGCAGCCATGCGCGGCCAAGGCGAAACTCTTCATTGCTTACCGATGCCGATGCGCCCCCTAAACTGGGCAGTTGGTAGTCGTCATAGCTGTGGCTGGGCAAGCTAACGCACAAAGCGCTGAGCGAGAGCGCAAGCGTGCAGGCCCAGCGAGAGTAGGCGGGTCTAAAATGCAGCATGACATCCCCATTCGTTCGAGTAATAGGCACGGCTAACAACGGTGTGACATTGATTCAGGCAGGGAAGTGCCGTTAAATCAATATCGCAGTGGGCATCGCAAAAAAACAGTTTATGCAACAATGCGATGGTTATGTAGCCATTGAACGATTTAGCATCATGGAAGCTGCCTTTGGGGGAGAGTATGTCTGAGCAAACAGCGTCAGGGTTAGCCGAAGGGCTTAAGCCCGATCAAGTGTTGGACGCCACCGGATTGCACTGCCCGCTACCGCTTTTAAAGGCGAAGCAGGCATTGGCGGGTCTGGCGCCGGGCCAACTGCTGGAAGTGAGTGCGACTGATGCGGGCTCGTGGCGGGATATGGCGGCATTTACTGAACTAAGCGACCATGTGATGGAGGCGCGGGTGCAGCGCGGCGACGTGTATGTATTTTGGATTCGTAAAGCAGGGAACACCGACTCATGACCATGCGCAGTATTCTGAAAAGTTGGGTAGAGTGCTACTTTTCAGACGAAGAGGCGTTAATTCTTCTGGTGGTGCTGGTGGCAGGGTTTGCCGCCATTATTTGGTTTGGCCGCATGTTGGCACCGTTCTTTACCGCGTTGGTGCTGGCGTTTTTACTGCAAGGCGTGGTTAGCGCGCTCACGCGACGTCGAGTGCCGCATTTGCTGGCTGTCATTATGGTGTTTTTGGCATTTGTCAGCGTGCTGCTCACGCTAGCGTTTATCTTGATGCCGCTGATCTGGAATCAGCTGGTCGGGCTCGTTCAAGAGACGCCGCGCATGTTTGCCAGCGGCCAGGGCTGGCTAGATCAGTTGCAGGAGCGCTTCCCTAATATCGTGACGCCTGATCAGATGCAGAGCTGGATTGGCGTCGCCGGGCGGGAAATTAGCCAGCTAGGTCAGCGCGCCTTGACGCTCTCGTTGACCTCGCTTGGCAATGTCATGTTGTTGATCATCTATTTGGTGTTAGTGCCGATTTTGGTCTTTTTTATGCTGAAAGATCGTGAGGCGCTGGTGGGCTTTGCGCTCTCGCTGCTGCCGCAGAAGCGTACGCTGCTGACGCGCATCTGGCATGAAATGGATCGCCAAATCGCCAACTATATCCGCGGTAAGTCCATTGAGATCGTCATCGTCGGCACGGTGGCGTATATCACCTTTGCCTTTTTTGGCTTGCCTTATACGGCGCTACTGGCCGTGCTGGTCGGTTTTTCCGTATTGGTGCCCTACATTGGCGCGGCGGTGGCAACCATCCCCGTGGCGGCGGTAGCGGGCTTCCATTTCGGTATTAGCGAGCAGTTTGTCTACGTTTTAGTGGCCTACGGCGTGCTGCAGGCACTGGATGGCAACGTACTTGCCCCCGTGCTGTTCTCAGAAACCAATAACATCCACCCGGTCTCGATTATCGTTGCGGTGCTGTTCTTTGGCGGTATTTGGGGATTCTGGGGGGTGTTTTTTGCCATCCCGCTTGCCACGCTGCTGAAAGCGCTGGTGTATGCATGGCCAAGAGGGCTTGAAGGCCGACAAACATCGCAGGTGCCACCGCTGAAGCAGGATTAGCCGTGAGCATGGCTGTGCCCCGATATGGGCACAGCCAGCGGTGCATTATTACTGGCTATTAAGTGCCTGCGCCGCGCTTAGTACCTCATCTACGTGGCCAGGAACTTTAACGCCGCGCCACTCTTGGGCAAGCTTGCCATCCTGGTCGATCAAGAAGGTGCTACGCTCGATGCCCAGGTGCTCTTTGCCGTACATTTTCTTGAGTTTGATCACATCAAACAGCTGACAAACGGTTTCGTCTTTGTCGGAAATCAGTTCAAAATTGAAATCCTGCTTGGCTTTGAAGTTTTCCTGGGCGCGCAGACCGTCCCGGGAGACACCGATGACCACGGTGTTGGCGGCATCGAAGGCAGTTTTGCGATCACGGAAGTCGCCGCCCTCGGTGGTGCAGCCTGGCGTGCTGGCTTTCGGATAGAAGTAGATGACTACCTGCTTGCCACGCAGTTCCGACAGCGTGATGGTGGTGTCGCCGGTGGCTGGGGCGGAAAAATCAGGGACGGGCTGGCCGAGTTCAATCGCCATAAAGGCTCCTTATGGGGGGGTGACTTTCATAGAAAATTACACGCAAGCGCTGCGCTGCTGTCAAAGCGTTAAGTAAACTCGCAGCGCTTTACGCTGTACAGGCTCGAATCGCCTGAGTACCATTTGCTGTTTGTGGGCAGGGGTGATCGCGCTCCTTCAAAGTATCAACGCCGCGTCTTAACTCAATGTACGTCATTGCATCCTGCGTGGCAGCTTGATTTCAACTTTTTGCAGGTGAGGAAAATACGGATGATCACAGGCAGCATTGTCGCCCTGGCGACGCCGATGAAAGTCAATGGCGACATCGACTGGGAGGCGCTTCGTCGTCTGGTGAACTTCCACCTCGATAATGGCACTGATGCCATCGTCGCTGCGGGCACCACGGGTGAACCCACGACCATGTCCTTTGCTGAGCACTTTGATGTGATCCGCCGCGTGGTTGAAGAAGTCAATGGTCGCATTCCTGTCATTGCCGGTACCGGGGCGAACGCTACCTCGGAAGCCGTTGAGCTGGCGCGCTACGCCAGTGAAGTGGGCGCGGACTACTGCCTATCCGTCTGCCCCTACTACAATAAGCCTACCCAGGAAGGCCTGTACCAGCACTTTAAAGCGGTCGCTGAAGGCAGCAAACTTCCGGTCATTATGTACAACGTTCCTGGCCGCACTTGCTCCGATCTCTACAACGAGACGGTGGTGCGCTTAGCGGAAGTGAACAACATTATCGGCCTGAAAGATGCCACCGGGAACCTTGAGCGCGCTGAGGATCTAATCTCACGCCTGAAAGGCAGCGATTTCATGCTCTACTCGGGTGATGACGCAACGGCCTGCGATTTCATGCTGATGGGTGGGCATGGCGATATCTCCGTGACCGCGAACGTTGCCCCCAAAGCCATGCATGACTTGTGCGCGGCTGCTGTGGCTGGCGATGCCGACAAGGCTCACCAAATTAATACGCGCTTGATGCCGCTGCACACTAACCTAGGCATTGAATCTAATCCCATTCCCGTAAAGTGGGCGCTGCACCGCATGGGTTACATGGAAGCAGGTATTCGTCTGCCGCTGACGTGGCTGTCGGAGAAGTACCACGGCACGGTAAGCGAAGCACTGCAGCTGGCGGGCGTCGTAGAGGAGTAACCCGGCGCTCGAAACCCTTTTGCTACCCGGTGATGGCATGGCCTTCCGGGTAACTGATCTGTTGACTGTTAAGGTGGCTTGATGAGCTCTGTGCTTGAACAACGTGCGCTTAAATGGATACCGCTGGCACTCGCAGCTGCTGTCACACTGGCAGGTTGCGCGCGCGATGGTTATTACCACGACCGCAACTTGGACTACACCGAAGCGGCTCCTGCGCCGCCCCTCGTGCTGCCTGAAACCCGCAACACCCAACTTTACCGCGATGCCATGCCCGTTCCCCAGGTAGCGTTGCAGGGCTCACAGCTTGACGAACCGGCAGAGATTGAACCGCCGCAGTCGTTGGCCATTGGTGGTGGATTAGAGCCTGAGTACGTTGAGCGCCGTCAGGTGGGCGATCAAAGTTGGTTAGTAGTTGCCGCCGATCCCGGTACCGTTTGGCCACAGCTGGAAGCGTTTGTACGCAGCCGCCAGCTTCCTGTTCAAGAGAGCAGCGCCAACCAAGGCGTGATCGTGACCCCGCAAGCGACGCTGCGCCTGCAGAGTGCCCTGCGCGCCGGTAGCAGCGAAGTGCGCTGTGACCAGAGTGGGCAAAGTGCTGAGAGCTGCTTAACGGCACTAGAGCAGTATCTGGGCGCGCGTAGCGCAACGGCTAGCTCCTCTTCCTGGACCGCTCAGCGCTTGGCTAGCGAGCAAACACTGCAACTGCGTCAACAGGGCGATGAGTGGGAAGTGCTGATTCCGCAACCCATCGACCGCGTTTGGGCGGAGCTGAACCACTACCTCTCTCTTGATTTCACCCAAGAGGGGCAGCGTAATCTGCTCGCGACCTCCGCCGATGACTATGAGTTCTTGGTGGAGTACATGACGGAAACTGAGCGTGGGCGCAACCCGCTGCAGATCGTCTTTAGCCCTGATGTTCGCCGCATGTCGCAGCAGATTCGACTAGCGCTTGAGCCCAACGGTGACCAGACCGTGCTGCGGGCTATCAACGCCAGCGAGCGTAGTTTTAGCGCTGATGATCAGCGCGAGTTGCTTGAGCGCGTCTCCGGCTACTTACGTTAACCCTTTGACTCTCACTTTCTCACGGAGCCTCCATGGAAAAGCGCCAAGAACTCTATGCCGGCAAGGCAAAATCCGTCTACACCACTGACGATCCTGACCTGCTGGTACTGCAATTTCGTGATGACACCAGCGCTTTCGATGGTAAAAAGAAAGAGGCGCTGGCCCGTAAGGGGATGGTGAACAACATTTTTAACGCTTTCATCATGGAGCGTTTAGAAGAGGGCGGTATCCCGACGCATTTTGAGAAGCAGCTTTCCGACAACGAAAGTCTGGTCAAAAAAATGCAGATGATTCCGGTCGAGTGCGTGGTGCGCAACATTGCCGCGGGTGGTTTGGTGAAGCGACTGGGCGTGGAAGAGGGGATTGCCCTTAACCCGCCGACCTTTGAGCTGTTCTTAAAGAACGACGAGAAGGGCGACCCAATGATCAATGAGTCGCTGGCGGAAACCTTTGGCTGGGCAACCCCCGAGCAGCTCGCCAAAATGAAGACGTTAACTTTTAAGGTGAATCACATCCTCAAGCAGTTGTTTGCCGAAGGCGATATGCTGCTGGTGGATTACAAGCTGGAGTTCGGCGTGTTCAAAGGCGAGGTGGTACTGGGTGATGAGTTCTCCCCGGACGGCTGCCGTTTATGGGATGCCAACACCCGTGAGAAGCTTGATAAGGACCGCTTCCGTCAGGGGTTGGGTGGCGTCATTGAAGCCTACGAAGAAGTCGGCCGTCGTCTAGGGATTACCTTTCCCGCCTAACGTGTTTCGTTAGTCAGCGTATCGATCGCCACCACCTTCAGGGTGGTGGCGTCGTTTTCAAGGGGGGGGGCTTTTACCGCTTGGAATTTCACGTCTACATCCCGCAGTCGCACCCCGTAAATGCGCTCGCTCTGCCCTTCACGCTGGTAGGCCGGGCGAGGATCTTGGCCTAACACCTGCTCAATTAGCGCGTAGAGCGACGCTCCGTCGGCGCGGGCGGCAAGGCTGGCCTGGGCGGCCTGGCTAAAGCTCACGGGCAGCAGTGACGGGGCGCTGGGGGCAAATCCCGCCCGCGCCTCGGGCTTCGCTTCGGCCCAGGGCAGGTAGGGTTTAATATCGACCACTGGCGTGCCGCTGACCAAGTCACAGCCTGCCAAGTGCAAACTCACCCCTTGCTGAGTATCAATGTGCGATAGCTCAATCAGCGAAAGCCCCAACCGGTTAGGGCGATGGGTGCTGCGGCTGGCAAAGACGCCGACTTTACGGTTGCCACCCAGGCGCGGCGGGCGCACTAAGGGCGTCCACCGGGTTGGGCTTTGATGAAAGATAAATGATATCCATAGGTGGCTAAAGTCTTCCAAGCCCCGTACGGTGAGAGGATCATCAAACGGCGCTGTGAGCACTAGACGTGCATTGGCCGCTGGCGCTAACCCAGGCTGGCGGGGGACGCCGAATTTATCAGGGTAGTCGCTGATGATATGACCAATGGGCGTCAGCGCAAATGACGCGCTATCTGAACGATCGTGCATAGCACTGCCTTTTGAAGGTTGGTCGGTGCCAACGTGGTCAACGAAGTCGTGGGTATTTAGTAACGTAGCGATGAGTATAAAATAGCCAACTGGCGGCAGACAGTGAGTTGTCCGTTGCCAGCCGCTAAATCGCATTGAGGCGAAGCATGTTGAAAACGAACGAACGCGCACCATCCCCTGCGCCCACCGCCCGCGTTACCTATCGCGCGGCGTTAGCCAAGGATGCCGCTGATCAGGCGGAAGTATTTTACCATGCCGTCATGCAGGGGGCGGCCACCCATTACGGGTTGGATGAGCGCCGCGCCTGGGCCAATGCGCTACCCCGCGAGGCGAGCGCCTGGGCGGCGCGCCAAGCGCTATACACTACGCTGGTAGCCTCTTGTGATGGCCGCTGCGTCGGTTTTTTAGAGCTTAATATCAGCGCTGGACGTATTGAGACCCTCTACGTGTGGCCGTCATTAGCGGGACGCGGCATAGGCACCACGCTACTGATCCATGCCGAGCGTATTCTGCTGGAACATGGCGTGTCTCAGGTGGAAATTGAAGCAAGCTTGGTGCTTTATGAGCGCCTGCTGCGCCGAGGGTTCGATAACCTCGGCGAGCAGTGGGTCGAACGCAGTGGTGAAATGCTGCGCCGCTACCGGCTGGTGAAACAGCTCAGCGCCGTAGAAACCTAACGACTAAACGTTAAAGGTTTGGGTGATCCGCATCGACAGGTCGATGGATTTGACGTCTTTCGTCAGCGCGCCGCTGGAAATGCAGTCGACGCCAGTGTCCGCAATCGCTCTCAGCGTAGAGTCATCCACGTTGCCGGAGGCTTCCAGCGTGGCGCGCCCACCGTTGATTTCCACCGCCACGTGGAGGTCTTCAATGGCGAAGTTGTCCAGCATAACGATGTCGGCACCGGCGGCTAGGGCTTGATCTAGCTCCTCGAAGGTTTCGACTTCCACTTCCACCGGCAGGTTGCTGGCCAGTTTGCGGGCTTGGGCAATCGCCGCCTGGATACCGCCGCAGGCGGCAATGTGGTTCTCTTTGATCAAAAACGCATCCCACAAGCCAATGCGATGGTTGTGCCCGCCGCCGCAGGTAACGGCGTACTTTTGGGCTAGCCGCATGCCGGGAAGCGTTTTGCGGGTGTCGAGCAGGCGCACTCCGGTGCCCTCAATGAGGTCCACGTAGCAGCGCGTGGCGGTGGCCGTAGCCGACAGTGTTTGCAGCATGTTGAGGGCGGCACGCTCGCCGGTTAGTAAACTGCGGGCCGGGCCTTCCAGTTCAAGGAAGCACTGGTCTGCGTCCAGTCGGTCGCCATCCGCTGCTTGCCAACGTAGCGTTACGCGGCCATCCAGGCGGCGAAAAATCTCGTCGACCCAGGCAACACCACAGAGCACGGCGGGTTCACGGGTAATCACCTTGGCGGTCGCCCACTGGTTCTCGGGGATCAGCTGAGCCGTGATATCGCCCGCGCCAACGTCTTCAGTCAGCAGGCGAGCGGCACAGGCGCGAATCTCTTCAGCAAGAGCAGTTTGATAGTCCATAGCGGTGAGTCTCTGGGCGTCGTCTTCGATGACAGGCATTATAGTGAAACAGAACGCTAACGTAGAGGAGCGTGTGCGGTCATGAACAAAGAAGGCATGACAGGGCAGTGGTCCAAGGCACACCAGGTGCCATCGCCTAACCAAGATGCGCGCCCTCACAGCGACATATCGCTGCTGCTCTTGCACGCCATTAGCCTGCCGCCTGGGCAGTTCTCGGGCGATGCTATAGAAGCGCTGTTTACCAATCGCTTGGACCCAAACGAGCACCCTTTTTTTGCTGAGATTGACCATTTGCGGGTGTCGGCGCATCTGCTGATCCGCCGGGAAGGACAGTGCGTTCAGTTTGTCGATACCGACCATCGAGCCTGGCATGCTGGCCGTTCCTACTGGTGGGACCCCGCGCTGAACTCATGGCGATCAAGGCTCAATGATTTTTCCGTGGGCATCGAGCTTGAGGGCGATGATCACACCCCGTTTACCAAAGCGCAGTATGCTGCCCTGGTCGAGGCCACCTCCTGGCTGATGGCGCGCTACCCAGCATTAACGTCCCAACGAATCACCAGTCACGCTAAGGTGGCCCCGCTGCGTAAAACCGATCCAGGGCCCGCCTTTGATTGGGCTTACTTTCGCCAGCAGTTGGCACGGCGTTTAATGGATAAAAGTGTTGGTTAAAAACGCCCTTTAAGTGGTTCTGATGGCAGACAATAAAACGGTAGTTTAACTACATTCCAAAGGCGTTAGTCGCAGCGACAAAGGTCTTATAAAGCGCTTATGTTGCAGTGCAATAGTTTGTTTTGGATAGTCTTTTACGGCTCACTGGAATTGGCAGCGTGGCGACTTTGCGGTATCTTCGCATATACAAAAGGCTAACTTTCACCCTATGTGTGTAGCTTTACTACATCAAGACGAGCGTAGCTTGTTGAATGTAGAACGAAAACCCCCGCACGGTGCAAACGCGTCGTGCCACTGTATGGCCTGTGGTGGCTAAACACCGCAGCCGCCCCAGGCCCGAAGGGTTGGCGGGGCTCATTGTCATTTATCGTCATTCGGAGAGACCTCTATGAGTCTGGAGACAAGAGAAGATCTCGATCCGGTCGAAACCACGG
>Ga0075011_10002236_pt1 | contig 10498 bp, 8 predicted proteins | sample TARM_MetaG_T_14_FD_72354 | JGI IMG/M metagenome (GOLD analysis project Ga0075011, IMG submission 72354) | Freshwater microbial communities from Pennsylvania, USA, analyzing microbe dynamics in response to fracking - TARM_MetaG_T_14 | ecosystem: Environmental > Aquatic > Freshwater > River...
AGGCCTGTCCGAAAAGCAATTGCAGGATGCGGCCACGAGTACGAATGTCTTTGCGAGAGTGGCCCCGGAACACAAACTCCAGCTTGTCGAGGCACTGCAGGCACAGCGCCATGTCGTTGCCATGACCGGTGACGGTGTAAATGATGCACCGGCCCTCAAGCGTGCCGACATCGGCATTGCCATGGGCATAACTGGAACGGCGGTATCAAAAGAAGCGGCCAAGGTTGTGCTCATGGACGACAACTTCGCTTCCATCACCGCAGCGGTGGAGGAAGGACGCCGGGTCTACGACAATCTCATCAAATGCCTGGCATTTATGCTGCCCGCCAATCTCGGTCTGGCCTGCACCCTGTCGGTTGCCATGTTTTTCTTCCCGACAATCGAGGTTGATGGTGTCAAGGTACTCCTTCTGGCCATGTCCCCCAGTCAAACCCTGTGGATCAATCTGGTGGCAAGCGTTACCCTGTCAATCCCTCTGGCCTTTGAGGTGCTTGAGCCCAACGCGATGCGGCGACTTCCGCGCTCTCCCGACGAACCCGTGTTTTCGGGCTTTATTGTGGCACGCCTGATTATTGTCGGTGTCCTCATGGCGGCAGGTGCTTGCGGGCTGTTCCTCTGGGAGTACTATCGTATTGTCGGCCCAGAACCAGTAACGAGCGCCCGGCATGCTCTGGCCCTCGCCGAAGCGCAGACCCTCTGCGTGACAAGCATCACCTTCACCCAGGTTTTTTACCTGCTCAACTGCCGATCCCTGAACTCCTCGCTCTTTACCCAGGGATTTTTCAGCAATCCTGCGATATTTATAGGCATTAGCGCCCTGCTCGTGCTCCAGACATGCTTCATTTATCTGCCACCTCTGCAGACGCTGTTTAACTCCGCGCCGATTGATGGCCGGGGCTGGATGTTTTCCATGGCGGTTGGAGCAACGGTGCTCCCAGTAATATCCTTTGATAAATGGGTCAGAAATCGAAGGAAGAATAAGGCAGGAATTGGAGAGTAGGGGAGATGAGTATCCGCGAGATTTGTTCGGCGCTGTTCTAGTCATGACCCTTTTAGAAATTTGCTCTATCCAGACTGCTAGTCGGGGTTTGTGAAGGATCTCTGGACGAAGTGCGGGAAACAAGATGTGACAACGAGGGCTATGAGCATGTGGCAAGATGTATGGAATACAGTGCTATCTGAATTTACGGATATCTCAGATGTGACGCAAAGTACACGAATCACGCTACGCCTTCTGGTTGCTGGAATCCTTGGCGGCCTACTGGGGTACGAGCGGGAGCAGAAAGGTAAAAGTGCGGGGGTGCGAACGCATATGCTGGTTGCCATCGGGGCAGCACTCTTCGTCCTCATTCCCCAACAATCCGGGGCTTCAACCGCAGACTTGACTCGGGTACTGCAGGGCCTGACCGCCGGGGTGGGGTTTCTTGGGGCCGGAGCCATAATTTTGGGCAGCAAACAGGAGGATACTCGGGGGTTGACTACGGCGGCAGGCGTGTGGGTAACGGCAGCAATCGGTATAGCTGCGGGAATGGGGCGGGAATCGACTGCCGTTCTGGCCACTCTTGTAGCCCTATTTGTCCTTACCGTAGTTCCTTGGATTCTCGGATATAGAAGAGAAAACAAAGAGTGACGTGAGGAATCCAAACGAATTTGTTCGTCTCACAATTCGTTGCATCTGACTTTGCTACGCGCCACAGGGGTGAGCTCAATGGTCAGGCTGGATCTATGACATGATATTTCTGAGTGCCTCTAAACAAGAATAGGCGTGCTCCACGAATAAGCCATGATTACGTCAGCAAGCCCTCTTGCGCATTCGATATTACCTTTGGAAGTGGGTTCGATCAAAATGCGTGGGGACCCAGCCGTTACATTCGATGACATCACAAATTTTGACGGCTTGCACTTAGGTCATGGTTTCCAAAGCAGCCATTGCTTTACGCTTGAATCGTATGTTTTCGTGTGCGTAGCCAAGGCCGTGAGTTGGGGACTTCAGAAGAATCATGGCGACATATTGGCGGGTTCTGAGGAGTAGCAGGGACTGCGCGTAGAATTTTTGTGGCTTGGCTTCTGTGCTAACATTTGTTAATTTTTTTGCAATGATGGACGTCTTCATCTGGCAAATATTTTGTGAGCGTGGGTATCCCGTTCTGATGGCATACGTAATCATCCGCAAGGGCGTACGGCACCTCTGCCGGGTTAACTCAAAATTGGGCAATTGGATGTAGCAGTTCATTGTGTGGGAAGCATATCGGCACAAACGAAATGCGCTGAATCTGGCTTGGTTCGAAAAACCATGCGCTCGGTTCCAACGCTTGGAACTGGGCGTTTGTTATCTTAGGACCGTAAGCGCTCAGGCATCCGCACCTTCCACGGATGTACCTGATTTGCTATAGAAGCAGGAGCCTTAACTTTTTGAGTGGTTTGGGGCGCTCCGTCTGCTTTCCTAACGCCGCTGTTCTGCGAGCGTTTCGGCCATTATCTGCATGAGAGACTCCATGCTTACGGGCTTTGCTACATATCCGCTCATGCCCGCAGTCAGGAACTTCTCCTTGTCGCCGCCCATGGCGTAGGCCGTCAGGGCAATGATCGGGATATCCCGTTTGTGGGAGTTTCTGGAGCCTCGAATGCGCTGGCAGGCTTCGATGCCATCCATGACCGGCATTGATACAGCATCTCCTTGCTTGGGGCTTGATTGTGCGGCCCATATCCGGCTGCTGGCATGCCGGCATTCTTTTATGTCGCAGGTGAGTCCGTTTCTCTCAAGAATGCACCGAGGGCCTTGTCTTGAGCAAGGATGTGGTCCTGGAGCCATTTCCTGAGGAAGTGGATGAGAAATTGCGACTCCGCGTTGGCCATCTCCGAGCCGAAGCGGAACAGTTCCTCCAGCATGCGTTCGTGGTCCGCATCGTGTTCCGATTGGTCGGGGTAGGAGTGTTGGCGCATGAGCTTGTGTTCCGAGGCAAAATGGTACTCCGTGAAGGCGACGACCATCTTGAAGAGGCATTCGGCGATGACGGGCTCGTCGTCCTTGTTGGCGATGCTCACGCAGAGGCGGTTGATCAGGACGGACAATTCCTTGTGCTGCGCGTCGATTTCGCGGACGCCCGTGAGATAAGTATCGTCAAGAACGATCTCCTCCTCGGTTTTCGACGTTTCGCCGGCAAAGGCATAGCGGTTTGTCCCCTTCTTTTTACTTGCATACATGGCCATGTCGGCGGCCATGAGCAGAGTGTCTTTGTCGGTGCCATGCTCGGGATAGATGCTGATTCCGATGCTGGCACCCACCCGGCATTTTTCCGTCGGCGAAAGAAAGAGGTCCGTCGCCACGGCATTGAGCAGCTTTTGCGCCACTAGGTGCGTATCGGTTATATCCTCCAGTTCGGGGAGGAGGATGACGAACTCGTCGCCGCCAATCCTGGCGACGGTATCTGAAGCCCGTAAAGCGGTCGGGAGTCGCTTGGCGACGGTCTTCAGTACGTCGTCTCCAGCATCGTGCCCGTATTTGTCATTGATCTTCTTGAAACCGTCCAAGTCGACAAAAAGGATGGCCGCATGCTTTTTGCCGCGTTTGGCCGTGGAAAGGGTCTGGTCCAGACGATCGAAGAAGAGCATCCGGTTGGGTAGTCCGGTCAGGCGGTCGTGGTAAGCCAGTTCGTGCAGACGCATCTCCGTTTCCCGGCGTTCGGTGATGTCGTGAGCGGCTCCGTATATGCGGCCTTCGTGTGCCGCGGCGAACCATTCCAAATAACGGTACGACCCCTGTTTGTGCCGAAAACGGGCTACAAAGTTCATGATGGGCTTGCCTTCTCTGATGGCTGCAAAGATGCTTGCGCCCGCGTCCCTGTCATCAGGATGAAAGAAGTCGAGGTAGTGGAATCCATCGAGTTCTCCCGGAGCGTAACCCATGACGTTTCCCCAGGCAGGATTGAGTTTGATGCATTTACCGTCGAAATCGCCGATGGTCAGGAGATTTGGAGCGATGGAGAAGAAACTTTCCAGCTCCACCTGCATCGAATGGAGCCGGATGCCCATGCGCTCCGCCTCCTGACGTGAATGGAGACGCCAGCGTTGGGAGCCGAAGAGGATTGCCGCTCCAACGAAGGCTATGACAGCGTAAAAGATGGCGTATACCTGAATTTGCTGGCGCCAATCAGCGTAGATGGAACGCGTACTCCGGGCGATACCAAAGACCAGGGGGGTGTTCATCTTCAGGTGTTTCGAGCTGACGGTCTGCAGCACGAGCAGAGAGTCCTCGTTGGTGCCGAAGCTCTTCCCCAGGAACAGAGATCGTGGCTGCCCACCCTCCAAGTGGCGGGTGAAGAACGTGTCGGGCCTAGCCAAGTTTGTGCCGACCATGTTCGGAAGATAGGGTTCCCAAATGAAGACGATGCCCCGCCCATGGACGATCCTGACCGAGGCGTTTTCGGAATAGCGCAAGGCGTTCATGAGCGTTCTGAAAAAATCCGAATCGAGGGTGGCTGTCACCATGCCGACGAATGGGCCGTCATCGGAGGTGATGACACGAGAGAGATTGATAGTCCACTCGCCGAGAACGTTTGTGAAGGGGGGGCTAATAAACAGGAGTTCGGGGTCGGGGTTCAGTCTGGGTGTCAAGTAGTCAGAGCGTTGGCTGACATTTTTGCCGACGATCTCGTCCAGGTTTGAGGTCACGATGGTGCCCCGGGCATCGACAACGGCCAGGGTGTGGACATTGGTCATGGCCCCGGCCAGGATCTTGAGTTTGGAACCGACATTGCGCAGGACGTCAGGATTCTCGGCAGGATATTCCTTGATTGGAAGGGGAACGAAGTCCCGAATTTTTGAGAGAGTCGTGTCGATCGTTTCGAGTTGGCTTGCGAGCATATACTCGGCCACCGATGCCACGGCGGATAAACGCTGTTTTTCGCGTTTGGTGATGTCCTCGCGTTCATGATAGGTCACATAGCCGAGCAAGGAAGCCAGGGCCAGTGCGAGAAAGGCGAAGACCAGCCATTCGGAGATAAAACGTTTATCTTTCTTGTCCATGCTCGTCGCCCCGGGATGTCGGACATTGTGCTGTGCGTAAGCGAGTTACTAGCACTTACCAATAGGCGTGTCATTGGATTAAATTATGTACGGGGAGGGTCGCGCAGAAAAGTATTGGAGTTTCCGAGCGGATGCCTGACTGGCGCTCTCTGGGTGTTTGTGGTGGCGCTAATGACGGAAATATCGCCACGCACGGAGTCATCCCCTGATAAGAGAATAGAAGACATCACTGTAGGCGGTATTGTATCTGGCAATTTTCAACTTCCATACCGTCAAGCCTCGTGAAGATTGTCACGGAACAGAATGTGGGCCAAGCATCAGCGAGGTTACCGCGCTATGGGATATGTGAACACGGAATTGAGTAACACCACGCCCAAGTGGAAGTGATCTTCAGCATCCCTAAAAGCAAGCATGGATAATTTGTCATTTTCATTTTTTTGCTTGATTCTGCGGGGTCAAGAATGTAGGTCATAAATTACGTAATGTTTTTGTTCTTAAATAGCTAAATTTTATTGATTTTGAAGAATTAGCTGCGATGCCTCCACTAGTCCCCCCCTCGACACCAATTATAAAGTCGCTACAGATAGACTCTGTAGCGACTTTTTTGATTTATGCTGTTTTTGTATTTTTAATATCTGCCGCATTGCTTTGCTTTTTAATATTTGCAAATAAATTTCCTGCAAATACAGCTGCTCGTTTTAAAGCGTCATCCCGAAGGTGTGCGTAGCGCTGCGTCATTTGCGGGGATTTATGTGTCAACAACTTCTGTAGTGTATATATATCAACTTGGCCTGAACTTGCCAACATTGAAGCATATACATGCCTGAGACCATGCAGCGCTCTAAAATCATCAGCAAGTTCCGCGCGGCGTTTGATTCGAGCAGTTTGGTGTTTGACATCCTTTCTCAGGCCGCCATTTCGGCCAGAGAAAACGAATTCACTGCCTGTTCTGGGATGAGGTAATGTCTGGGTATGGCGATGAGTTCAAATTATTTGTTGCCCTCTGATATGTCGACAACCTTTCCGGATTGGATTTGGGTCATGGCTTCCAAAGCAGCCATGGCTTTACGCTTGGTTCCCTTGTCGTCGTGCGCGTAGCGTAAGGCCATGAGTGGGGATTTCCAGCCGCCAAGAGCTTGCAGGTCAGGTAAGGACGTTCCTGCTTGTGCGAGTCTTGTTGCTGCCGTGTGACGCAAAGTATGAAATACTGCCCGATCTCGCTTGGCCCGGCCTTCATTCAATCCCAATGCTTCAACCGTATCTCGGAACGGTTGAGGTGGCTGTGTGTAGACCTTTTCAGATCCATTTAGAAACACAGGTCCGGCAAGCCGTCCTTGTCCGCGTAACTCGGCTAGAAAGCTCAACAGTGAATCAGGTAGGGGGATGGTTCGGTCCGTGCCGTTTTTTGTGTCACGAAATGTCGCCTCACCGATGGAAAAATCAATGTCTCTCCATTCCAAGCTTGCTGCCTCACCAAATCGGCACCCAGTTAAAGCACAGAAGAAGGTTATGGCGTCGGCGTTCCGGTCACGCTCTGCCAAGGTCTGCAAGATGGCCTGAAGTTCAAAGGTAGTCAGAATCCTAGTCCGACGGTTCCCTCCCTTGCCGATTGTTGCTCCCACGTCACGGGCCGCTGGAGGTGAGGTAAGAACAAGCTTGCGAGAATATGCGTGGGCCAAGCATTGCCTTAGAACCATGGCGGCATATTGTCGGGTTTTGAGGAGTTGCCGGGACTACGCGTAGAATTTTTTCTGCTTGGCTTCTGTATTAACATTTGTTAATTTTTTGTAATGACGGACGTCTTCATGTGGCAAGTATTTTGTGATCGTGGGCACCCCGTTCTGGTGGCATACGTGATCATGCGCAAGGGCGTATGGCAACTCTTCCGGATCAACTCACAATTTTGCAATTTTATGCGCAGCCCATTGTGCAGGTGACATATCGACATCAACGAACTGCGCTGAATCTGGCTTGTCGGCGAAAATCCATGCGCTCGGTTCCCTTGGAATCGGGCGTTTTTCATCTGAGGGCGGAATGAATTGAAAACAAATATGGATTATGTTGGGGCGCTGGAACGCTCGGGCGAAGTCAGTTGCCGCGTGGACTCCATGGGTTGCGTGTCGCACGACTTTGAGGTGCTTGCTCTGCCATTCTATCTACATCGTATTTCAGCCGGGTTCCCATCCCCGGCTGATGATTATCTCGAAACGAGCCTGGACCTAAATAGCTTGCTTGTCAGGAATCCAGCGGCGACATTCATGGTCAGGGTCAGCGGAGATTCCATGACCGGCGTGGGTATCCATGATGGCGATATCTTGATTGTCGACCGCTCGGAGGAAGCTGTACATGGCAAGATCGTTGTCGCAGCCCTGGATGGGGAAATGACGGTCAAGCGACTTCATTTGAAAGGCGGACGGTGCAGATTGGTTCCGGAGAACAAGGCTTTCCAGCCCATCGAAGTAGGCACGGAGCAGGATCTTCAGGTATGGGGAGTTGTCGTGGGCGTGGTCCGGAGAGTCTGATGCTTGCCGTTCAAAGCCGAGATTTCCTTGCCATGGTAGACTGCAACAATTTTTATGTTTCCTGCGAACGGGTGTTCAACCCTTCGCTTGAAGGCAAGCCGGTAGTCGTGCTCTCCAACAACGACGGCTGTGTCATCGCACGGTCCAACGAGGCTAAAACTCTCGGTATCGCCATGGGAGAGGCGGCATTCAAGCGAAAGGCCTTCTTCGCGGGCAATGGAGTGCGGATATTTTCGTCGAATTACGCGCTCTATGGGGATATGTCCGCCCGGGTCATGCAGGTGCTGGCCGGGTTTTCCCCTGAGGTCGAAATCTATTCCATTGATGAGTCCTTCCTGCTGTTCAGGGCCATGCGCACCGACAAGCTCGTTCAGATAGCCGAGGAAATCAGGCGAACGGTCCACAAATGGACAGGGATTCCTGTCTGCGTGGGACTAGCGAGGACAAAAACCTTGGCCAAGGTGGCGAACAGGTTGGCAAAGAAGACTCCTGCCAGTAATGGTGTCTGGCTGCTTGATGAGGCAGAAGATATTAACCGACAGCTTGCCAAGATTGATGTGGGTGACGTGTGGGGGATCGGGCGTCAGTATTCGCGGTTCCTGAAGGCTTCGGGCATTGATACCGCCGACAAGCTTGAGCAGGCCCCAAGGGATTGGGTGAAAAAGCATCTGACCATAGCGGGACTTCATACCGTATTGGAACTGGGGCAGATTCCATGCATTGCATTCGAAGATGTCCCGCCTCCCGCAAAAAGCCTGGTCTGCTCAAGGTCATTCGGGACCCGGATTGCTGACTTAGAAAGCCTGGAGGAGGCGTTGTCCTCGTATGTTCAGCGGGCCGCTGAAAAGCTGCGAGTTAAGAAGCTGTTGGCCGGGGTGGTGCAGGTGTTCGCCGAGACTAGCCGCTTCCATCCTGAGCCGCAGTATACCGGCAGCGGAAGCCAGACTCTGGCCGTGCCAACTTCGTACACGCCGATCCTGCATGCTCAGGCTTTGCGCATCCTGCGGCGCATCTACCGCGAAGGGTTCAGATACCAAAAAGTTGGGGTCATGTTTCTTGAGCTCGTGCCGGAAAACAACCGCCAGCTCTCCTTCATGGAGCCAAGCGGGGAAGAGCGCAGGAAACAGCAGGCTCTCATGAACATGCTGGACAAGGCCACCGACAAATATGGCCAGAGGATTTTGACCCTTGCCTCGTCGGGAGTCGGGCGCAAGCCGTGGCACATGAGACAAGAGCGGAAATCACCCCGTTACACGACATGCTGGGCTGAATTGCCGATGGTGAAATAATCGCAACCAAGGACGCCGGATTTGGAAATGAGTTGTCAGAGGTGGATAGGTAAGATCGCAGTCTGGGCTGCTGTTTTTCTTCAGCTTTCCATACTTCAGGCCGGAACAGGCTTTGCGTGGACAGGCAAGGTTGTCGGGATTGCTGACGGTGACACGATTACCGTCCTGCGTGATGGGCGTGACCAGGTCAAAATTCGGCTCTACGGCATTGACGCGCCTGAGTCTGGTCAACCGTTTGGAAAAGCATCGAAGCAATATTTGTCGTCGATGGTGTACGGAGAATCGGTGCAGGTTGAAGTCATGGATACGGACAGGTATGGACGCACTGTGGCGCGGATTTTCGTGGAGGGAGAGGACGTCAATGCCGAGCAACTGCGATCTGGTCATGCCTGGCTGTACAGGCAATACTGCAAGGGTTGGGTGTGTAACGAATGGGGTGGGCTCGAAGCCGAAGCGAGGTCGAGCGGGGCAGGGCTGTGGGCCGACAAGGATCCAAAGCCCCCCTGGCAATGGCGGAGGGATAAAAAAGGGGCGTCGACGTCGTGGTTTGAAAAAATTCTGCAAAAAGCAGTACGCCTGATGTTTTAAGGGGTATTGAGTCGGTCGATCGTAGCCATTAAAATCCCCGTGCGGCTTGCCAGTCCGTGCAGTGTGCTCGCAGAATTGGGAAGGTCAGGAATTGAGGGGCTCCAGCAGATCGGCGAAGTCGTTGCGAGCGTTGTCGACCTTGGTGCTCACGGGGCAGCTTATGAAATCCATGTGTGAGTCGGCGATGATCTCCTGGACGGCCTGCCCATGTGTTTTCGAGTTCAGCCAAGCATCGAAGTGTTCCGGCTTGAGAACGACGGGCATGCGGTCATGGATGTGGACAATAGCTGGCGATGCTGTTTTGGACAGTAATGCGCATGAAATGACTTGACTGTCATCCTGTCCATTCCAGATGGCCCAAAGTCCGGCGAAAGCGATGACTTCCGAGTCAGGTGAGGAAATGAAGTAGGGCTGCTTGACCTTCCGGCCAGAATCGCTTCTGACCAGTTCATTTTCGTTCCACTCGTACCACCCCCGCACAGACATCAGGCAGCGCATATATCGCATGCTTTGTAAGCGCTCACCGGTCCGCATTTATCCATTAAATTTTTTGTGTGAGATAAATCAGGTCTCTTTTGATTAATCGGATTTTCGACTGGTGCATCTAAAATCCCTGTTTGAGGATGCCATTTTTTAACGTTATTGTATATTTATGGCAGTATTTTTTAAGGCCGGAGCAGACCATCTCGATCTGCTTCGGATTGCGTCAGTCTTGAGGAATGGAATTACTGGGGCGAGATTTTTTACGATTTGACCACCACGAAGTCGGTGTCGATGGAGTTATCTTTTTCATGGACTTCTGCAGCCTCCATCAGGCGAACAATGTATGGTATGTTGAAGGCGTCAATCATGACCTGTTCTTTTGCCCGGTGGGCCGCAATACCTAGGAACGTCATGTCAGAATCTAGTGTATTTGAAGGTGAAGCATCTCCGATACCTGTAAAAATCTGACCTTGGCTCGTCTCTAGTTTCGCTTGGCAAATTGCAGTGTTGCCATTTTGCTTGTTTGGACATTGAATAATTGACACATCTAGGCTATCGATGCCGATCGTATGTGCAGCATAAAGCAATAAA
>Ga0075011_10002237_pt1 | contig 10495 bp, 10 predicted proteins | sample TARM_MetaG_T_14_FD_72354 | JGI IMG/M metagenome (GOLD analysis project Ga0075011, IMG submission 72354) | Freshwater microbial communities from Pennsylvania, USA, analyzing microbe dynamics in response to fracking - TARM_MetaG_T_14 | ecosystem: Environmental > Aquatic > Freshwater > River...
GAGTATATAAGAATAGTTAATAAACTAGGAGCTCTTCCATTTAAATTAAGTGGAGGGGCTTTTTTGTATGAAAAAATGAGTTGCTTAGAGGATTAGGACATGCATTAAATAAAATTTTTAAAAAATTCTGAAAATTTGTTGCAAAAAATAAATCCTCGTGATATATTATAAAAAACGAACAATTAAGTACTATTAATTAAATATAGTTCGCATTAATACGAATTATAAATAAGTTTTCAAAGTATTTAGTTCTGTTGTTTTTAGAGAAGCAATACTAAATTTTAAGGAGGAGGGTTTTATTATGAGACAAATAGCTATTTATGGTAAGGGTGGTATCGGTAAGTCAACGACCACACAAAATCTTACATCTGCCCTAGGTGAGATGGGAAAGAAAATAATGATTGTAGGTTGTGATCCAAAGGCGGATTCAACTAGATTACTACTCGGGGGCCTCTGTCAACAAACAGTACTAGACACCCTAAGAGAAGAGGGGGAGGATGTTGAATTAGACGATATCCTAAAACCAGGATTTGCAGATATTATGTGTGTTGAATCCGGGGGACCAGAACCAGGTGTAGGTTGTGCTGGAAGGGGAATTATAACTTCAATTAACCTACTAGAAAGTTTAGGAGCATACGAATCAGATCTTGATTATGTATTCTATGATGTATTAGGGGATGTAGTATGTGGTGGGTTTGCGATGCCAATCCGTGAAGGAAAGGCGCAGGAAATATATATAGTTGCCAGTGGAGAACTAATGGCCCTATATGCAGCAAACAATATTGCAAAAGGTATTCAAAAATATGCTAAAACAGGGGGAACGAGACTAGGAGGAATTATTTGTAATAGTCGTAAAGTAGATAATGAGCATGAATTATTACAAGCCTTTGCTACAGAATTAGGTACTCAACTTATTTATTTTGTTCCTAGAGATAATCTTGTTCAAAGAGCTGAGATTAATAAGAAGACCGTTATTGATTATGAGCCGGAGTCAGGCCAAGCTGAGGAGTATAGACAATTAGCAAGAGCTATTGATCAAAATAAGATGTTCGTTATTCCAAAACCTATGCACCAAGACAAATTAGAGGAATTAATGATAACCCATGGGATATTAGGGTAAAGCGAGAATTCAAAAATTCTAAAAATAAATTGTGGAAGCTACGCCTAACTAACACAACAGAATTTTGAACTCTCACTCTATAAAATACTACCATAGATTGTTGATCATATCAAATATAACAGTGTAGATGTTAAAGATAGATACTTTAAGATTTTTCCTAAAAAAGATTATGAGGAGGAAAATTGAATGAAAATGATTAGGGCAATTGTAAGACCTGAAAAAACTGTAGAAATACTTAAGGAGTTAAATGACGGAGGGTTTCCGGCGGTTACTAAAATAGATGTTGTAGGACGTGGTAAGCAAAGAGGAATTAAAGTCGGAGATGTTTATTATGATGAAATTCCTAAGGAGTTATTAATGTTAGTAGTAGAGGATATGCATAAGGAAGATGTTATCGATATTATAAAACGTGTTGGAAAAACCGGTCAAAAAGGTGCATTTGGGGATGGGAAGATATTTGTTACTGATGTACTTGAGACCTATACCGTAAGTAGTGGTGATAATAAGCTGTAGAGGAGGGTAAGGAATGAAGGAAATTATGGCAATTATTAGGATGAATATGGTGAACAAAACCAAAGAAGCTATTGCAAAGGAAGGTTATCCTGGTATTACTGTTCGTAAAGTGTTTGGTCGTGGAAAGAGAAAACTAGAGGGTACCTTAACCGAAGAAATCCTACAGGGAGAAGCAGAAGTCTGTCATATTCTTGGAGAAGCCTTATCTGAAAATCATAGGTTATTACCTAAACGACTAATAACATTAATAGTTAAGGATGAAGATGTAGAGAGAATTGTAGAGACTATTATTGACACAAACCAAACGGGTAACTTTGGGGATGGAAAAGTATTTGTACTTCCTTTAGATGAAGTTATTAGAATTAGAACTGGAGAATTAGGAGAAGAGGCCATATAGAAGGGAGCGATTAGGATGAGCTGTAAAAAATGTTTAGATAAAGTCATGGACACTTACCCGAGTAAGGTTAAGAAGAATAGAGAAAAACATATGTTAATAAAAGACTCGGATGAAACTCAGGAAATACAGGCTAATACTAGAGCTATTCCTGGCATCATTACCAATAGGGGTTGTGCCTATGCAGGATGTAAGGGTGTTGTTATAGGTCCACTAAGAGATATGGTACACATAGTTCATGGTCCCGTAGGATGTTCCTATTATGCTTGGGGAACGAGAAGAAATAAAGCAAAAACAAAGGGCGATGAGAAAAACTTTATAAACTATTGTTTTACAACTGACATGCAAGAAAGTGATATTGTGTTCGGTGGTGAGAAAAAATTAAGAGAAGCGATACGTGAAGCCGTAGAACTTTTTAATCCGGCAGCTATAACAATATCAGCTACCTGTCCAGTTGGATTAATTGGTGATGATATTAAAGCAATCGCGGCAGAAGCTGAGATAGAACATGGAATACAAGTTTTGGCCTTTGATTGCGAGGGATATAAGGGTGTAAGTCAATCTGCAGGTCACCATATTGCAAATAATATTTTAATGAGAGATGTAATTGGTACCGGCGAGAGGGTTGAGCCTCCGAAATACTCTGTAAATATATTAGGGGAATACAATATTGGTGGAGATGGTTGGGAAATTTCTAGAATACTAAATAAAATTGGCTATGATATTGTTTCCATTATGACAGGGGATGGTACCTACGAGGAGCTTAAAAATACCCATAATGCGAACTTAAATGTTGTTCAATGTCATAGATCTATAAACTATATTTCTGAAATGTTAGAGACTAAATATGGTACACCATGGTTAAAGGTAAATTTCATTGGTGTTAATGAAACTATTAAAACCCTAAGAAATATGGCTGAGTATTTTGGTGATCAGGAACTTATTGATAGAACTGAGGAAGTTATAGCTGAGGAATTAAGTGAAATAGAAGAACCTCTAGAATTATTCAAAAAAATGTGTGAAGGTAAAACTGCATTTCTATATGTGGGAGGATCAAGAGCCCATCACTATCAAGGGCTACTAAAGGAAATCGGGATTGAAACTGTTATGGCTGGATATGAGTTTGGACACAGAGATGACTATGAAGGTAGGGATGTAATACCGTATATAAAACTAGATGCAGACACTAGAAATATTCCTGATTTACATGTGGAAAAGGATGAGAAACAATATAGACTTTATTTACCTGAAAGTAAATTAGAAGCATTAAAAGAAAAAATGCCCTTAGGTCAATATGACGGTTTAATAAAAGAGATGAAGGATGGAACAATTGTCATTGATGATTTAAACCATTATGAGACAGAGATGTTATTAAAGGCATTAAAACCAGATATATTCTGTTCTGGAATAAAGGATAAATTCATTTCTCAAAAAATGGGAATATTCTCAAAACAGCTTCATAGTTACGACTATAGTGGGCCATACGCAGGATTTAAAGGTGCAGTAATATTTGCAAAGGATGTTTCCGCAGGGATAAACACTCCGACTTGGAGCCATATTACACCACCATGGAAAAAAGAACCGATTATAGAAGGTGAAATAAATGAGGGGGTGATACCATGTTAAACCATACGCCAAAGGAAATTTATGAAAAAAAGAGTCTAGTTATTAATCCTGCTAAAACCTGTCAGCCAATAGGTGCAATGTATGCAGCCCTAGGGATACATGGTTGTTTACCTCATAGTCATGGATCCCAAGGATGTTGCTCCTATCACAGAATGCATTTAACAAGACATTTTCGTGATCCTATAGTGGCATCTACTAGTTCTTTCACAGAGGGAGCTTCAGTATTTGGTGGTCTTTCTAACTTGAAAACAGCGATTACAAATGTATTCACTATATATAAGCCTGAAATAATAGCTATCAACACTACCTGTTTATCTGAAACTATAGGGGATGATGTTGGGTCTATTATACAAGATGCTGATGTACCAGAAGGAAAAGTTGTAATACACGCCAATACACCGAGTTACGCAGGTTCTCACATTACAGGTTTTTCAAACATGGTAAAGGCCATGGTTACCTATTTGGCTGTGGCGGATAAGGAAAATAAAAATGGTAAAACAAACATTATTCCAGGCTTTGTAAATCCTGGAGATATGAGAGAAATTAAAAGAATAGCAAAGTTGCTTGGAGTACCAATTACGATGTTTCCTGATACGTCAGGGGTTGTAGATTCTCCAATGACAGGCAAATATGAAATGTTCCCTAGGGGTGGAGCAACGGTAGAGGATATTGCTGCCGCAGGAAAATCTGATTTAACTATAGCTTTAGGTAGATTTGCATCAGAGGCAGGGGCTTATGAACTTGAAAAAAAATGTAAGGTAGCTTCAAGTGTTTTGAAGACACCTATAGGTATTGAAGCAACAGATGCATTGGTTATGGAACTCGTAAGAGCGACCGGTGCTGATGTTCCTTACGAATTAGAAGAGGAAAGGGGTCAATTAGTAGATATTATGACTGACACCCATTACCATTACCATGGTAAAAAAGTAGCAGTATTTGGTGATCCGGATATAGTGATTGCTCTAACAGAATTTTTTATAGGAATTGGTATGAAACCAATACATGTATTAACCGGGACTCCAGGGCAAAGTTTTGAGTTAGAGGTTAATGAAATGTTAAATAAGGCTGGTGTTGAAGGTAGGGTAAAAAGTGGTGGGGATTTATTTGAACTACACCAATGGATTAAAAATGAGCCCGTTGACCTTTTAGTAGGTAATACCTATGGAAAATTTATTTCTAAGGCTGAGGATATCCCATTAGTTAGAATTGGATTCCCAGTACTAGATAGAAGTGTGCATAGTTATTTACCTGTAGTTGGATATAAGGGCGCCATGAGAGTATTAGAGATGGTTAGTAATGCTTTACTTGACAAAGTAGATGTTGATGCTTCGGATGAAGACTTTGAATTAGTACTTTAGGTTAAATGGATGTGATGGGATATCCATCACATTCAATAACCAACTGTAAAAAAAATCTAATTGAAAAAGCGGTGATATGTATGGAAAAAGCATTTTGTCTAGAGCCATTAGATGAGAGAAAAGAGTTTATATTAGAAAAAAATAGTTCAAACAATAAAAAGATAGATTGCGAAAAAAATAGCATCGCTGGATCAATTAGTCAAAGAGCGTGTGTTTACTGTGGTGCTAGGGTGGTGTTAAACCCAATTACTGATGCTTATCATATTGTCCATGGGCCTATAGGATGTGCAGTCTATACATGGGATATAAGAGGTAGTTTAAGTAGTAGGGAGGAAATTTATCGAAACAGCTTCTCAACGGATTTAAGGGAAGAAGATATTATATTTGGTGGAGAGAAGAAATTATCAGCAGCAATAGATGAGATTGTTTCACAAAATAGTCCTAAATTGATCTTTGTATATGCTACTTGTGTAGTAGGGGTAATAGGTGATGATTTAGAAGCTGTTTGTAGAGAAGCGGAAAGAAAACACAATATAAAGGTTGTGCCGGTGCAATCCTCTGGGTTTGCCGGAAACAAAAAAGATGGATATAAGGCGGCCTGTCATGCACTACTATCTATTATGAAAATGGGGCTTAATGTTGAAAAGAAGGAAGGTATAAATTTTTTAGGAGATTTTAATTTAGCCGGAGAGATGTGGATAGTTACGGATTATTTGAAAAAACTCGGAATAAAGGTAAATGCAAAGATAACCGGTGACTCTACCTTTGAAGAGATTAAAAACGCATCTAAATCGGAATTAAATATAGTTCAATGTGCAGGGTCTATGACGTATCTGGCAAAACAAATGGAGAAGGAATACGAAATACCATTTATCGATGTAAGTTTCTATGGCATTGAGGATACTATAGAGTCCTTTGAAAAAGTAATTGATGCCCTAGGTGTAGACTATTCTAAAGAAGTTTTGAACTTTATTAAGGAAGAAGCTTTAGAGACAAAGAGAATCCTTAAGGATTATGAGGAGTTACTGAAGGATAAAAAGGCAGCCATATATGTAGGTGGTGGGTTCAAAGCAATTTCATTAATTAAGCAATTTAAGGAATTGGGTATGAAGACGGTTATGGTAGGAACTCAAACCGGAAAACCGAAGGAGTATGAAACAATTAGGATGTTGGTTGATGAAGGAACTATTATTTTAGATGATAGTAATCCAAGTGAATTAGAGAAGTTTATGAAAGAAAAGGGTGCAGATATTCTAGTAGGTGGAGTAAAGGAAAGACCCCTAGCATATAAACTTGGAATTGCATTTTGTGATCATAACCATGAAAGAAAGCATCCATTGAACTGTTTTGAAGGAGCAATAAACTTTGCCCAAGAGGTCCATACATCTGTAAACAGTCCCGTATGGAAATTAATTAGAAAAGAATTGAGGGATGGACATGAAGAATAGAAATTTCGTAAATTTAACGGTTAACCCATGTAAAATGTGTATGCCTTTGGGTGCTGCCACTGCCTTAAAGGGCATTGAAAATTCTGTGAATATACTTCATGGCTCCCAAGGATGTAGCACTTATATAAGAAGACATATGGCAACCCACTATAATGAGCCAATAGATATTGCGTCATCGTCACTAAATGAAAAGGAAACGGTCTACGGTGGGGCAGCAAATTTAAAGCAGGGGCTTAAAAATGTAATTAGATTATATAGTCCAAAGGTTATTGGTGTATCCACCACCTGCCTCGCGGAAACCATAGGTGAGGATATTAATTCAATTGTTACGGAGTTTAAAGAACAAGAGGGTATAAAGGACGTTTCAATTGTTACGGTTTCAACACCTGGATATGGTCCATCGGAGCATGAGGGTTACTATTTAACAATAAGAAGAATTATTGAAACCCTTGCTGAGGATGAAAAACCTACAAATAAAATAAATATAATTGCTGGGAATATAACCCCAGGGGATATTAGACGAATTAAAGAAATTTTAGATTTATTTAAAATAGAATATACAATTGTTCCTGATATAAGTAACACCTTAGATGCAGGTTTTAATGATAAATATAAAAAACTATCCCCGGAGGGGACAAAAGTTGAAGATATAAAGAAAATGTCAGGGGCAATAGCAACAATTGAAATGGGAATGTTCATATCAGATAAAGCTTCGCCAGGAAAATATTTAGAAGATAAGTTCAATGTACCTCTATATAGATGCCCATTACCGATTGGATTAGAAAATACTGACACATTTATAGAGTTAATTAGTCATATAAGCAATAAAAAAGCACCAGAAAAGCTAGTACAAGAGCGTTCTAGAATGATTGATGGAATGATAGATTCTCATAAATATAATGGCGAAGGTAGAGCAGCTATATTTGGAGATCCTGAATTAGTGTATTCTGTAAGCAAACTTTGTGCGGAGAATGGTATAAAACCAGTTTTAATTGCTACCGGTGCTAAAATACCTAATTTCAAATTGAAAGTAGAAAAGAATATTGAGTTGCAGGAAGAGTGTGTCGTACTAAATGATACGGATTTTGAGACTATTTATAGTTATGTAAAGAAACTAGATATTAATGTACTAATTGGAAATTCAGATGGTCGTTTTATTGTAGAAAAGGAAAGCATACCTCTAATACGTATGGGCTTTCCAATTCATGATAGAATTGGAGCCCAAAGAAAGGTATTTGTAGGTTACGAAGGTTCGATTAGATTTTTAGATGAGATTACGAATACCCTAATAGAAGAAAAGTTCAATTCCTATAGAGGGGACTTGTATGAAAAATATTTTGTAAAATAAACAAGGATTTTAGAGAGGGGGAGTCAATATGGATGAAAGACATCCATGTTTCAATAAAAATGCTTCTAATTATGCCAGAATGCACATTCCGGTGGCACCGCAGTGTAATATACAGTGTAATTATTGTAATAGAAAATATGATTGTTTAAACGAAAGTAGACCAGGAGTAACCAGTGAAATTTTATCTCCCGAACAATCCTTAGCTAAATTTAAAGAGGTGAAGAGTAAGCTCAATAATTTATCTGTAGTCGGCATTGCTGGGCCTGGAGACGCACTGGCTAACTTTAAAGATACTAAAAAGGCTATAGAACTTATAAAAGAAGAGAGTCCTGAAATTATTATTTGTTTATCTACAAATGGGTTATTAGTAGAAAAGTATGCTGACGAAATAAAAAGCTTGGATATATCCCATATAACTATCACTATAAATGCAATTGACCCTAAAATTGGAGCGAAAATCTACGACAGGGTAACTTATGAGGGGAAAAATTATAAAGGTGAAGAGGGAGCAGCCCTATTAATAGATAAGCAACTAAAAGGTTTAAAGGCTATGACAGACAGGGGAATGGTATGTAAAGTTAATATTGTTATGATAAAGGGCATTAATGATACTCATATAGAAGAGGTAGTAAAAAAAGTCGAAGAGTTAGGTGCCTTTATTACAAATATAATGCCGTTAATTCCAGCGGAAGGTAGTAATTTTGAAAACATGCCCTTAACAAGTAATAGGGAGTTAAATTTATTGCGTATGAAATGTAGCTCATCTATTAAACAAATGTATCATTGTAAGCAATGTAGAGCTGATGCCATAGGACTTCTTGGTCAAGATTGTTCCATAGACTTTAGAGGTGCATCCTGTTCTGGCAACTCAAATGATGATTCTAGTAATCTAGAAAAAGACTTCACCGTAGCTGTAGCTACTAAAACCGGTAGGCTTATTGATCAACACTTTGGTCAAGTTACGAGCTTTGCCATATATAAATATTCTATGGATGGCTCTGTGAAGTTTGTTGAAGAACGTACTGTACCACAGTATTGTGGGGGGCCAGAGGAATGTAACAATGAAAGTAAAATTGATTTGATACTAAAAACTATTGAGGATTGTGATTCGGTATTTTGTCTAAGGATAGGAAATAGCCCTAAGTCAAAGCTACAAGAAAAAAATATAAGAGTTATTGAAACCTATGATGTTATAGAAAATGGTATAAGAAAGGCTATGGAGGAAATAAAAGAGGCTATATAAAAGGAGGGGATTATTGTGATACTGAAGCCAAAATTTCATATATTTGTCTGTTCTAGCTCGAGATTAACGGGTGAACAAAAAGGTATGTGTATGTCCAAGGGGACAGTAAGGATCGTAAATGAATTTATATCTGAGCTACAAGAACGAGAAATAGAGGATGATGTAATGCTTACAACAACAGGATGTCTTGGTATATGTGGTAAAGGACCAGTTGTAATAATATATCCAGAAGGTACTTGGTATGGAAAGGTTACCCCGGATGACATTGAAGAAATTGTTGAATCTCATATAGAGAAAGGAAAAATCGTTGAGAGATTGTTAATATGATAATAGTTTCGAGCCTTATTTAAATAAGATGTCTTAAGGAAAATAAACATTTAAGACATCTTATTCTATATTTTAAAGGGGTGTGAAAATGAAGAAACTCATAATTATTATAATTGGTATATTAATAACTGGTATTGTTGTTACTGGTTGTAACAAAGATACAAAGGTAATAATAGAGCAAGAATTACATGTAGCTGCAGCGGCTAATTTAAGATTTGCCTTTGCGGAGATAGGCGAATTGTTTGAGGAAGAGTTTGATTGTAAAGTAATATTTCAGTTTGGTTCTACAGGTAACCTTGCACAACAAATTATAAATGGAGCACCTGTTGATGTCTTCGCCCCGGCAAGTGAAAATTTTATTAATGAACTTATTAGTACTGGGGATATTATTGAGGAAACAAAATCACTATACGCTATTGGAAGAATAATATTAATTACTAAGGATAATCTCAATGTAGAATTAAAAAAAATTGAGGATTTGAAGTTAGAGGAGTTTAATAGCATAGCTATTGCAAATCCAAATCATGCCCCCTACGGATTAGCGGCAAAAGAGGCTCTTGAAAGTATAAAGTTATGGGATGTAATTGAAAATAAAGTGGTTTACGGTGAGAATATCTCTCAAACTATGCAATTTGTCCAAACAGGAAATGCTTCAGCTGGAATTACTGCCCTATCACTTGTAGATAGGGAAGCAGAATATATATTAATTGATGATGAATTGCACAACCCTCTAAATCAAATGATTGGCGTTGTAAGTCATACAAATAGTCAAGAATTGGCTAAGCTTTTCATCGACTTTATAAAGAGTGCTAAAGCAGAAACAGTATTTATAAAATATGGATATAGTTTACCATAAGAGGGGGGAGACACTATGAATTGGTCACCAGTATATTTATCAATAAAAGTAGCTTTTTACTCAACCTTATTTACGACAATCATAGGGATTTTATTTGGTTGGTTATTAGCAAAGGGGAAATTCTATGGGAAAAATGTTTTCTCTGCCCTTGTAACACTTCCAATGGTTTTACCTCCGACGGTTTTAGGCTATTATTTATTAATTATTATTGGTAGACAGAGCTTTATTGGTAGAATACTTTTAGAAAAGTTTAATATTAATC
>Ga0075011_10002239_pt1 | contig 10492 bp, 9 predicted proteins | sample TARM_MetaG_T_14_FD_72354 | JGI IMG/M metagenome (GOLD analysis project Ga0075011, IMG submission 72354) | Freshwater microbial communities from Pennsylvania, USA, analyzing microbe dynamics in response to fracking - TARM_MetaG_T_14 | ecosystem: Environmental > Aquatic > Freshwater > River...
GCACGGTGAATCTCATCGTGAAGGCGTTTTTCAAACTCTTTTTCTTGATTTTCTATTTGGATTTGGAGCTTAATAATATTTGTAGAAAGTTCATCTGTTTTCTTAAGAAGCTCTTCCACAAACGCTGATTCAAGGGGCTTGGTTGGTTCGGGTGCTGGAGACTCTTTTTTGGGTTCCTCTTCTTTTTTTTCTTCCAAAGGCTCTGGTTTTTGCTTTGGCTCAAACGTTGTGCCCAAAACCTTAAAGCGGTAAGGCTCCACATTGTGATCGTGCATATTTTTTGAAGAAATAACCGTGCGTATCATTATTCAACCATCTCTTCGGTCTCACCTACTTGCAAGATACCTTGTTCGGCTAGTTTTTGCACCTCATCCACAACACGACGCTGGGCCTCTTCCACATCTTTTACACGCACTGCCCCTAAAAACTGCATCTCTTCCAAAAAAGCTTCCGAGGCACGTTGGGACATGTTTTCCATAAATTTATTGCGCAACTCTTCTGCAGCTCCCTTGAGCCCAACCATTAAGTCTTTTTTATCGGCAACCTTTAGTATTTCGCGAATAGCGCTATTGTCAAGCTTCATGATGTCCTCAAAGGTAAACATCATCTCTTTAATAATAGTAGCAAGTTTTTCATCGGTTTGCTCAATATAGCTGATTGTTGCTTTAGAGGCTTTTTGACCCAATCTATTGAGAATTTCCGCCACCGCTCGAGGTCCACCCACCTCAACCTTGTAAGACGTAAGAGACTCAAGCTTGCTCTCCAAAACAGCAGAAACGCGCTTGATAACTGAAGGGGAAATATCGCCCAAATTTGCCATACGGATTGTCACTTCGCTACGCAACTCATCTGGGAAAAAGGAGATAGTTTCTGCCGCACTCGTAGGGTCCATGTGTGCCATAATCAATGCGATTGTTTGAGGGTGCTCGTTAATGATAAAATCCGCCAGCTGTTGGGGTTTAATTTGAGAAAGGTACCCAAAACTTTGGGTATTTTCCATGGATTTTGCCAATTTATCTAAAATCTTTTGAGCCACTTCTGGTCCAAACGTTCGGTATAAAATCTCTTTGGCATACTCCATGCCCCCACTGCGAATGAACTGGTTTGATTGCAAAATAGCATAAAACTCTTCAAGTACCGCCCCCGCCACTTGTCGGTCAATGTTCTTTACTGTGGCAATATAACGGGAAATATCTGTTACAATATCTACGTCCATATGTGAAAACAGTGTCGTTGCTGTATCTTCCCCTAGCTGAATCATTAAAATAGCCACTTTTTCAGGCATGGTTAGTTCATTGTAAATGGTTTGCTGTTGGTCAGTTAATTTAATCATCTACCCATCCTTCCCTTGCGGCCCATATTCTGTTTCACTTTTAATCATACCTTGAAGCAAGGCGGCAACATCTTCACCGCGGTCATTTACCATTGTTTTTAATTTTTCCAAAAGTACATCATAACGCAACTCTTCTTCATTAAAATCATCCCCGATACCAAGCTGTTCTTCTACTTTTTTACGTGCTTGTCTAAATTTTTCCAAAGTGTCTTCAGCGCTTTCATCCTCATCCACTTCTTCCAGTGCCCTAGAAAGTTCAGCCGTATCATCCTTGGCTTCAATCATTCTTTCACTAAAAGGAAGAATGACTTTTTTGTAAAAGACAAAGAGCAAAATTCCAACAAGCAAATACTTCAAAAGAGGAATAAGTGGCTCAAGGTAGTAATGGGCCATACTCACAAAAGTTTTAGTAGGAGCGACCCTGCCATCAGGCTGAAGCGGCTTGAATTCAAAGTTACTTACTGTGACTTCATCCCCCCTTGCCTCTTGAAACCCAACGGTTTGGCGCACAATCGCTTCAATGCTTCTTAATTGCTCAGGAGTGAGGGCTACAAACTCTAGCTTTCTTGACCCGTCTTCTCCTGTTTGGAATTCATACTTTCCATCTACCACAACAGCTGCGCTCACTCGGTTAATTGTCGCGAACTGCCCCTTAATATTAGTAACGCGTTTTGAAATTTCATAATTTGTTGTGGCGGAACTTTTGCTCTGTTTTTCCACAACCTGATCGCTTTCTAGTCCTTCGACGGGGCCTATATTGCTCACAGCTCCTGGAACACCACCCACTTGTGCAGGACGTCTTCCTTCTCTGTTTTCTTCAACAAACTGCTCACTGCGCGGAACAGATTCAGGGTCATACTCTTCGCTCATGCTCTCTTTTCTAGCAAAATCAAAGTCAATGTTAACCTTTGCCACAACCTTATCAACACCCCCAATAACAGGTGCCAAAACATTCGTAATCTTGCGTTCATAGGCTGCTTCAAAATCCCGTTTGTATTTGATTTGGTTTTGAATTAAATCATTTTCATAAAGCCCCTCATCATCTCCTAAAGAAACACCATCTTGATTAACTATTTTGACATTCTCCGCACTCATGCGTACCACTGAAGCTGCTACAAGATTTTTTATACCTGTAATTTGGTTGGGCGACAAGCGCATAGAAGGGCGAAGTTCCAAAACCACCGACGCCGTAGGAGGAGCTTGTCTTTCGGTAAAAACACTCTCTTTTGGAATAGCAATATGAACGCTTGCCTTTGCGATAGGCTGGAGATTTTCAATGGTGCGTGAAAGCTCCCCTTCAAGGGCGCGCAAATATTTAATTTGCTGTTCAAAATCAGTAGCACCAAATTCGTTTTTATCAAAAATTTCAAAACCCACTTTGCTGTTTTTTGGGATTCCTAAAGCAGCGATTGCGATGCGCTCTTTATAGACCACATCCGAAGGAACAAGTACCGTTCCTTCGTTATGAATCTGATAAGGAATTTTGCGCAGTTCCAATTGCTGAATAATCAAAGCTGAGTCTTCAGCAGAAGTATTCTCAAACAATACGCTATACCCCGCGTACCCTGAAGATTTACCACCCTTATAAAAACTCAAAAAAACCAAAAAGCCGATCACGACAGCAATGGAAACCGCTGCAACAATGCGTTGCCGCAAGGAAAGGGTTTGAAACAATGAGCCAATCTGGTGGAGCAGTACCTTAACGTCCATTAAACTCCCATCTTAACAGTATACGCGTTTAAAATTTTCAAAAAATCGGCTGTTTTGCTCGGGCGTGCCGATAGTCACTCGCACGGCATTCATCCCATAAGCAGAGAGGTCACGAATAATTATACCTTTTTCAAGTAGGGATTGGGCAATTTTTGAGGCAATTTTTCCCTCTGGGAACTCTAGCGTAATAAAATTAGTATAGCTCTCAATAAAATCAAATCCGAGTGCCCTTGCTTCTGCTTCATACCGCTTCATTTCAGAAAAATTCTCCTCCATGCATCGCGCAACAAACCCTTCGTCTTTGAGTGCCTCGATACCTGCTTTTAAACTCAACGTCGTGATGTTAAAAGGAGGGCGCAATTTATGCAACATATGGATTAAGCCTGTTTCACCAATTCCATAGCCGCATCGCATACCACCCAAACCATAGGCTTTTGAAAAGGTGCCAAGATAAAGCACATTGGGAAATTCCTCAATTAACGCCTTAGGATTAAGGGCTTTGGTTTGGTCTTTATAACTAGCGTATTCCTGATAGGCACCATCCACAACCACCAAAATATTGGGGTCGACCTCCCTCAAAAAAAGCTTCACTTCATCAGCATCAAGCGCTTCACCCAACGGATTATTGGGGAGGCATAAAAAAAGCACACCGATAGCGCCCTTGTGGGTGGCAAGCATTTGTTTAAAATCCTCCAAATTATGCATTTTTGAAGGTGTTTTTAGAATGGTTGCCCCCGTTTGTTTGCCATAAATTTCATACATGGCGAAGGTTACTCCTGCCATCAGAATTGCTTGATTGGGGTTTGCTTTGGCGTGCAAAGCAAACCCAATCACCTGATCACTCCCTGCGCCAATAATTACGTTTTCTTTTTTTACACCAAAACGTGAAGCTAGTCCATCTTTGAGTTCGTACATGCTGTCATCCGGATACAAATGGGCACGTGTACTTTCCTGCTGCATTGCAGCCAACACGCTAGGGCTACACCCTCGTGGATTTTCGTTGCTTGCAAGTTTGATTACATCTTGAGGTGCAATCCCATAATCTCGCACAACAAGCTCAATGGGTTTGCCTGCTTCGTAGTTCTTTAGACCGTCCAATACGGGGTTAAACGTCATGTTATTCTCCTGCAACATAGCTTCCTAGCCATTTGATTTGGTGTTTGTTTTTATTTTGTTCTAATACGTTTTGAACATTCTCATCGTCAATATGTCCTTCGAAGTCCAAGTAAAACACTGTTTTAAAACCACGCTCTTTAGCTGGTCTGGATTCTATTTTCGTGAGGTTGACTTTGTTGTCTTGAAAAGATTGTAAAAACTCCACCAAGCCACCAGGCTTGTCATCTGTTTTGGCTAGAATTGACGTTTTGTTGTGTTCACCTGGTTTGTTTTTAAAATCACTCAAAATCAAAAAACGGGTTTTGTTGGCAAGGTTGTCTTCTATCTTGCCAAACAAAATAGGCACATTGTAAAGTTTTGCGGCAATATGTGAACAAATAGCGGCAGATTTTGGCTCTTTGCTCGCCTTTTGGGCTGCTTCTGCGGTGGATTTGGTGGGTATGAACTCTACATCCAAAAGCTGATGCTCCTCTAAAAACTTACGGCACTGGTTATACCCTTGCGGGTGTGAATAGATGCGCTTAATATGCTCCAAATCTTCAGACAAGGTTGCAAAAGAGTGGTGGATGTCCATGTAGATTTCTGAAACAATTTTAATCTCATCGTAATTACCCAAACAATCTAGCGTTTCGCCCACTGCCCCTTCGGTATTGTTTTCTATCGGTACAACACCGTATTTGGCTTCTTTATTGGCTAGCACGCGAAACACAGCCTCAACACAATTAAGAGAAAGGTAATTCCCCATGGCGCCAAAACGGCTTTGGGCTACTTGGTGAGTATAGCTTCCTTTGGGGCCCAAAAAAGCTACTTTTTCTGGCATTTCAAGGTTGCGACTCACCGCAAAAATCTCAAAAAAAACAGCTTCGATGGCGGCATCATTTAAATCACCATTGTTTATTTTTTTAAGGCGGTCCAAAATCTCCCGCTCGCGCTCTGGTCGGTAAATGGAAGTACCGCTGGTTTGCTTTAATAGCCCAATGGCTTTAACAGATTTCATACGCTCATTGAGCAAGGCAATGATTTGGTCATCAATGGCATCAATGGCATTGCGGTACATTTCAATTTGATTCACACTATCTCCTCCAAAACATCTAACAGTGTTGGGTGCACCGCGTCAATATCTCCTCTGATGGGGGCAATTTCTTCACTACTTTGACATTTTCCACTCAATACAAGTGTTGTGTACATTCCTAGAGCTTTAGCACCTAGCAAGTCACCCTTAGCATCGTCACTAACAATACGAATATTTTTCCACGAGAGGGTTTTATCTTGCGTTTTTAAACAAGCAAGCGCAGCTTCATAAAAAGCAGGGCTTGGCTTACCAACCACCGTGGCCTCACGGCTTGTGGCATAGGAGAGCATCGCTAGGATTGCCCCTACGCCGGGGTATTTACGTCCGTTTTTTGCGTAGACACTCGTTCCGTGCATCCCTACAATCCTAACCCCGCTCAAAGCAGCTTCAATCATAGCAGCAAACACAGGCGCATCGAAGGCTGTATCGCTGGCAATGAGCATGGCTTTGGGTGCTTTAGGCTGAATGTTGTAGCCTTTACATGTAAGCACTTTCTCAAAGGGCTGAGGCCCAAAAACCAAAACTTCTTTTGTGCCAATGACGCTATCAAGCACCATAAAAGGATCCAAGTAATGCTTTACATGTAAACCTTTTTGATGCAAGAGGGTTAAAAAATCTTCACTCTTTTCTTTGGTGTTGTTTGTAATCACACAATAAGGAGTTCTTGAAGCGTTTAAGTGCTCAATAAAAGCGTGTGCTCCAGGCAATGGAGATTTATCTGCATCGCTTAGCAAGGTGCCTTGCACATCCACCAAGTACCCTACAGGCATGCTTCTTCCAAGGCAATCATCGTTTCAAAATCTTCTCGTACTCGAATCAGCCGGCTTTGTCCTGCTTCAACTGCCACTTCTGCTGCACGTCCTCTGGTGTTGTAGTTACTGCTCATAGTAAACCCATAGGCCCCTGCACTGTGAATCACCAACACATCATTATGCTGGGTCAAAGGGAGCATAATGTTTTTTGCAAAAAAATCGCCGCTTTCGCACACAGGACCAACGATGTCCGCAGGCGTTTCCTCTCCTTTTCCATCAAGCAACTCTACATGGTGGTATGCTTGATAAAGACTGGGGCGAATTAAGTCGTTCATGGCACCATCCACTACTACAAAGCGCTTCCCTGCGTTTGTCTTTTCGTACAATACACGGGTTAAAAAATAGCCGCAATTTCCTACCAAAAAGCGCCCAGGTTCGCACACCAAGGTGACATCAAGGCCCTTAAGTGTGTTTAAAATAACCTGCGCGTAGTTGTAGGGATTAATGGTCTCTTCTTCACTGTATTTAATTCCAAGTCCGCCACCTACATCAAAAAATTTCAACTCAATATCAAGGGCTTTAAGGTTGCGCACCAAGTCTGAAACCACCTTGGCAGCTTCGTAAAAAGGTTCTAGCTCTGTAATTTGACTGCCAATATGAAAATGAATGCCCACGGGATCTAGCGCGGCAGAGTGTTTTGCGTGAATATAAAGCCGCTTGGCCGTATCGAGGTCTACGCCAAACTTGTTTTCATGGAGGCCCGTGGAGATGTAAGGGTGGGTCTTGGGGTCAATGTTGGGATTTACACGAATACTAATGCGCGCCACTTCGCCAAGAGACGCAGCAATGGTTTCGACGCGATACATCTCTGCTTCGCTTTCAAGATTAAGCATTAAAATACCGCATTCAAGGGCCTCTTTAATCTCTTCGTCTCTTTTTCCAACTCCGCTAAAAATAATTTTATAAGGAGGCACACCTGCTTTTAAGGCGCGCTTTACTTCGCCGATTGACACGCAATCGCACCCTGAGCCAAGCTGGGCTAGATGGCGAATGACTGAGAGATTGGAGTTGGCTTTTACGGCATAGCAGATAAGAGATTTGCGGGCTTTAAAGGCATTCTTAAGTGCTTCATACTGGGAAGTAATCCCATCAAAATCGTAAACATAAAGGGGGGTTTTGTACTGTTGCGCTAACGCCTCAAACTGCATGAATTTCCTTGTTTGGGTAGGTCAAGCTCTCATTTTACTAAAAGTAGGCTAAAACTAAGTTAACAACGCTTTGCATACCTTTTTTAAAAGGCATCTCAACGCTCTTTGTGATTTAGCGGTGTCGATAAAACAGGGATAAAGCAATACCAGCCATAACTGCGATAGGAAGAGCAATACCAAGTTCAGGCAAAATCACCCCTGTGGTAGAAAATTTACTCAACACAAACAAAAGTCCCCAAGTGCTCAATGTGGCAATCACAAACATAAAGCTCAACAATGCCAAGTTAAAAAAGCGCGCAGAAGCGGGCAAAAAGAAGTATAAAATAACCACCATAAGAGGCGCAAACAGCGGAAAAAGAACCATAGTATAAAGGGATGTTTTTACACCCTTTGTATCAATGCCTTGGGCAGAAAAAAAATGCAAAGCATCAAAGGCGTCAACAATGGTTAGCGCAATGCCACCTTGGTGCGCATTTTCAATAATTTTTGGCTTAAACCCCTGAAGTGCCTTTGCATGTGGCATCGTGGTGACATTAAGGCCTGGACTTTCCAAAGACTCTACAGTGGGTTTTTGGGTGAGCGTTACATCCTCAAGGTACCATTCATTACGCTGAAAAACACCTCGTTTTGCCTCCATGACACTTTTTAACCGCGTCCCTTCCACATCAAATATTTTAATCCCTTGGGCCTCTTGCTTGATGGGGTCAAGGGTGGTAATATACACATAGCGGGTTTCGTATTTTAAAAATAAGTCTGATGAAATAGGAGCAATGTTGTGGTTTTTAAGCAAATGGCTACGGTACTCATAGGCGTAGACAAAAGGGGTAAAATTAAGGCTAATATACACAGTTGTTAGTGCCATAGCGCACACAAATAGCGGTTTAAGAAGTTGTGTTTTGGAGATACCAGCAGCGTACATACAGATAAGTTCATTGGAGCGAATCATGGAAAATTTTGACACAATCATCCCAAAGACAATCGCCAAAGGCAAAGCATAATTAACCGCTGTTAAAGCATTTAAAGCCACATACAAAAGTTGGAGATTTGCCGAATCGGGGAGATCTTTCACATTGGTGATTAAATCTACTCCCGCGTAAAAAAACACCAATCCCACAAAAATGACAACGACATTTTTTAAATACACCATTCCTACGTAACGCTGGTAGAGTTTTGTCATGGTGCACATACTCCTTTTTTACATGTAAACGCTGCTGTGACTTCCTCTGGAGAACTTTTTTGAAGCGCAACCATTGCGGATGCACCATGGCTAATCACTTGCTTAAGACAAGGGAGTTCTTCTGCCTTAAACCCTTGAAGAACATAGGAAACAACCGCACTTTTTTGGGCAGGCTTCCCGATGCCAAGACGCATTCTAAAATAGGCCGAACCAATGTGTTGGTCAATTGATTTTAATCCGTTATGCCCACCGTGTCCGCCTCCCGTTTTAAAGCGCACCACGCCTAAATCAAGATCCAAATCATCATGAATAACTACTACCAAATCAGGTTTAAAATAATCACACACAGCCCGAACGCTTTCACCTGAAAGGTTCATGTAGGTATGAGGTTTTAAAAAAAGAGTTTGAGAGGATTTAAATAATTCGCCCTTAAACTGGGGCTTGGAAACAGAAGTAACGGTATGGTCACCAACAAGAGCGTCGATGACCATAAATCCGATATTGTGGCGTGTGTTTGCATACGTTTGTGTGGGATTACCGAGCCCCACAATCAAAGTCACAACTTAGCCTTATTTGGCTTTAATAACCCCAAGAACAGCAATGCGATCTGCGTCTAACATTTCGACAGTCTCAGGAGTTTCCATGTCGCGTACTAAAATTGTATCGCCTACATCAAGCCGGCTTACGTCTACTGGAAAAAATGCAGGAAGATTTTCTGCTTTGCAGCGTACGCTTAAGCGTTTTTTAGATTGCACTAAAACGCCTTTATTTTTTAAACCAATGGGGGTACCAACAGGCTTAACAGGAACCATGTATTTACCCACGACACCCTCTTGTGCAACTTTTAAATCAACGTGCACCAAACGGCTTGTAATGGGGTCTTTTTGGTACTCTACAATCACGACTTGCAATGTCTGTTCGCCCACTTTGACAGGGAACGCTAACGTCTCTTTTTTGCGAACGGTTTTAATAAACTCGTTCTCTTTGAACGCTGCATTGATATTGTTAAATCCCTTGCCATAAATATTGGCAATTAGATAACCATCTCGTCTAAGAGCTTTAGTGCTCTTTTTCTCGATACTCTCTCTAATGATACCTTCCAACATAGTGTTGATCCTTGTGAAAAAATAAGGGTTGGATTATACCAAGTTTCCCTTAAAGAAAAGCTAAAGTTTTAAACGCAGAATATCAGTATCTACGCGCTCTTGCGCGTAAAACTCTTCTCGTGTTATATTCTCTTGCTCCAATTGTGCATCGTAAAATTCCAGTTTCATTTTCAAATCGCTAGATGAAGAGGCATTTAGTAGTGCTTCTTGAAAACTAATATGGCCTTGAGCATAGAGTTCTAGCAGAGCTTGGTCAAAGCTTTGGGATTTATAGGCTTCTTTTCCTTCTTTGATGGCATCCAAAATTTCGCCATCACGCCCTTCTAGGATCAATGCTTCTATGCGTGCATTTTTAACAAGCACTTCCACGGCCGCCATACGTCCACCTTTTTTTGTACGCACCAAGCGCTGCGAAACCACCCCTTGCAACACAGAAGAGAGAGACATTTTAATACGATTTTGCTCGCTTCCTGGGAACATGCCTATAATGCGGTTGATGGTCTCCTTGGCATCCACTGTGTGGAGCGTTGAGAGCACAAGATGGCCTGTTTCTGCCGCATGAAGTGCGGTTTCGACGGTTTCAAGATCACGCATCTCCCCTACCAAAATTACATCTGGATCCTCCCGCAATGCCGCACGCAAAGAGTCAGAAAAATTCAACGCATCTTGCCCGATGGCACGTTGATTAATAATACATTGATCATCTTTATACACGTACTCTACAGGGTCTTCGATGGTAATGATGTGTTTTTTACGCGTCTGATTGATATAGTTAATCATAGAAGCTAATGTGGTTGTTTTTCCGCTTCCTGTAGGGCCAGTTACCAACACTATACCGCGTGTTATACCACAAAACTTCTCGACGATTGAAGGAAGCTTTAAGGATTCAAAAGTAGGAAGCACTGAAGGGATAGTCCGAAAAACACCTGAAACACCGTCCACTTGAAAAAAAAGATTAACGCGAAAACGGTACTCTTCATTGAGTTTAAACGTAAAATCAATATTTTTCTGTGCTACA
>Ga0075011_10002240_pt1 | contig 10491 bp, 8 predicted proteins | sample TARM_MetaG_T_14_FD_72354 | JGI IMG/M metagenome (GOLD analysis project Ga0075011, IMG submission 72354) | Freshwater microbial communities from Pennsylvania, USA, analyzing microbe dynamics in response to fracking - TARM_MetaG_T_14 | ecosystem: Environmental > Aquatic > Freshwater > River...
TTTCCAATAGTCAAATAATCAAAGTAGTGAGAATACGTCTTTTTTATTAATTAAGAGTTTTATCACTTTACGTATCATATAAGATATTGTCTATGGGTTATGTTTAAATAGTGTATTAAAACAGTACTAACAACTATGTCGAGTGACAGACGGCATTACCACTCACTTAATTGAAATAATCAAGACTTTATTTCTCCCTTTAAAGGCACTTGTAAACCTTGATGTAATAAGGATTTTAATGAATAAGATATAATAATATGCTACTATAAAAAGAAGTGAACAGGTTGTGGACCCCGCACAATGACATAATAAGGGAGATGAGTTATTGGATACAAAAATTATGAAGTCTTTACATGATATTTTATCAACTTTTGGAGATAAGTACCTAACTGGTAAAGAGTTGAATAAAGCACGAATCATTCAAGACATTGATCGTTATGATGAAGAAATAATCATGGCACTGCTAAACAACGATTTAATTAAAAAGCACTACGCAAAACAAATTGGAGAATATACCATTATTGAAACAAACAAACTCATTGAAACATTTGAGATGGATGATTATTGGATGGATTCCTATACAAAATATACGAATAAAATTGGTTTAACTACTAATGGGCGTTTCTTGGATGAGTCAACAGACGTTATTCTCGATTTTCCATATAAAGATACGGTCTTAAAAGCTGGTATGTCAAAAGAAGATGTGGCAAAAGAAGACTTGATTCCGAATGAACCTTTTTTTAATGAAGTGATTGCTGCAGAAGAAATCGATACGTTATTGGATAAAAAAATATTAGTGAATGTGAAGCGTTATACGGCAAATACTGTGGAAAAAGCAAATGATTTTAGTGAAGAGGATAGTTTAATTTTAAAAGGAAATAACTTACTTGCGTTGCATAGTTTGAAAGACAAGTATGCAGAAAAAGTTAAACTGATTTATATAGATCCGCCTTATAACACCGGGAATGATAGTTTTCAGTACAATGATAAGTTTAATCATTCTGCATGGCTCACATTTATGAAAAATAGATTAGAAATAGCTAAAGTTTTATTGGCTGAAAATGGATCAATATGGATCAATATTGATGACGATGAATCGCACTATCTTAAAGTTCTGAGTGATGGTGTATTCGGTAGAGAAAATTTTGTAGCTAATATTATTTGGCAAAAAAAATATACTATAGCCAATGATGCTAAATGGTTTTCAGATAATCATGACCACATTCTTGTATATGCAGCTAATAAAGATTTATTTAGTGTAAATGGACTGGAACGCAGTGAAGAAATGAATAATAGGTATAAGAATCCTGATAATGATCCTAATGGACCGTGGATGACCTCACCATTACATGCGAAGAGTGGCTCAGATATTAATTTTAGCTACAAATTTAATAACGGTATAGAGTGGTCACCACCAAGGGGAACATTTCCGAGGTTTTCTAAAGAAACTTTGGAACGATTGGAACAAAATAATATGATTTGGTTTGGAACAAACGGAACAGCAGTTCCGCGTATAAAAAAATACTTGAAAGATATGGGGTTAGTGACACCAAGTACATTATGGTTACATCAAGACTTTGGAAATAATGATCAAGCAAACAAAGAAGTACGAAATTTAATTGAAGACGAAAATTTTTCAACACCGAAACCAGAAAAGCTAATAAGTAAAATTTTAGAGATTGGAAGTAACAAACATGATATTGTCCTAGATTTCTTTATGGGTTCTGCTACCACTCAAGCAGTGGCTATGAAGATGAAACGTCGTTTCATTGGTATTGAACAGATGGATTATATTAATACTGTTTCGGTACCTCGACTACAAAAAGTGATGGAAGGCGAACAAGGTGGAATTTCCAAAGATGTTGATTGGCAAGGTGGAGGATCGTTTGTTTATGCCGAATTGATGGAAAAATCAAAAGGCTATTTACAGGACGCTTTCCATACAGCTGATAGCGACCAGTTGAATACTATTTATCAACGTATGTTTGATAATGTTGATTTGGATTTTCGTGCAGACTTGGAGAGCGTTCAGGAAATGTTGAAGGATACGATTTCACTAGAAGACAAAAAACGGTTGCTCATTAAAGTCATCGATAAGAATCAGCTTTACTATAATTATGATGAGATTGATGATACGAATGTGCGCGAGTTAATAACTGATGTTGACTATGCCTTTAATCAATCGTTTTATGAGGAGGATGGAGATGGCCAAAAAAACAACTAAAGAGCAGCTACCGCTCCCTTTATATGATGAATTAAGAAGGTTAGACCAAGATGTCTTTGTCAGTACGTCAGCTTATGAGCAACCTGGATATATAAACCAAAACATGGCACATACCTTCCGTTATTACCAAGAAGATGCCTTGCGCTATTTTCATTATGCTCAGACACTTGATCAATTTAAATACCGCCATCCCAAACATGTTCTATTTAATATGGCAACAGGATCAGGAAAAACAGACTTAATGGCCGGATTAATGTTGTACCTTTACCGAGAACATGGCTATCAAAATTTTCTTTTTGTTGTCAACACGAATTCCGTCTTGAACAAAACAATTGATAACTTAACCAATCCGCAATCGGATAAATACCTCTACCAACCACCCATAGAGATGAAAGGTGAACGGATTCGGATTGAAAAGGTATCCCAATATCCTAGAAAACCGCAGCCCAATGTCATCTATCTGAAATTGGCTTCAATTCAGTCGGTTTTTAATGACTTGTTTACCCAACGTGAAAATACGATGGGTATTACTGATTATTCTCGGCATAAAGTAGCTGTTTTAGGAGATGAGGCCCATCACTATTCTGCTTCTACCAAGAAAGAAAAAGATGAAGAGAAATCTTGGGAACGAGCTATTGAGTTAATTTTAGATGCACACCCTGATAATCGGTTGTTAGAGTTTACGGCCACCATTGATTTGGAAAATAAGAATGTCTATGCCAAGTACAAGGACAAGATTATTTATCGCTATACGCTTGACCGTTATATCAGTGATCGTTTTTCCAAAAATGTGAAACGTATTCAGTCCAGTAATACAGACATGGATAATATGATAAATGTTATCTTATTAAGCGAGTTTCGTCGCCGATTTGCATGGGAGTTTTATCAAACGGAAATAAAACCTGTTATTCTCTTTAAATCACCTAAAATAGCTGATTCCAACCAAGCGGAAGAGAAATTCATGCGGCTCATTAACAACTTGACTGCTGAACAAGTCGAAGAATTCGTCCATTTTCGTTCAAAATCAAATAGTGAAGAACAGAGTGAAACGCTTAGTCGCGCCTATCAGTATTATCTGGCCAATACAGAAGACCTTCCACAAATTGTCCATGAAATGAAACGTCAATTTTCACCCAGTCGGATTATCAATGCCAATGACAGTGATAGAGGAGCAGGCATGCTAGAAAAGGGGCAATACGAATCCTTAAACAGCCTTGAGAGTCCTGCGAATTTATATCGTGTCATCTTCGCGGTAGCCAAATTAACGGAGGGATGGGATGTCTTAAATCTTTATGATATTGTGCGAATCAGTGATACTGAAAATGCCAAAGGGAATAAGGCCTCTACCATGGCAGAAGCCCAGCTGATTGGACGTGGAGCGCGGTATAACCCGTTCGAATTAGAAGGTAAGATAAGTTATCAACGTCGCTTTGAAGATGATAGCCGCGACAGCCTGCTTCTTGAAACGATTCATTATCACACCCTGAATGAACCGCAATATCTCAAGAACCTTGTCGCTTCCTTGAACGAAATGAACCTACCGACAGGAGAAGACAAAAAAAATCCGTTACTGGATGTAAAGGTAAAACCTTCTTTTAAACGCACCAGGGTTTGGAAGGATGGTCTCATCTATTATAATGAGAAGATGGATGTTGACGATCGTTACTACGATAATTTATCTAAGTATGGCATTGATAATCAATCAGATGCGATAATAAACTGGAAATTTTCGACGAAAGAAGTAACTTACCGTTCGAATCAAGTGAACGGCGACTACACGGACACACATAATATCATTGTAACGTTAGATAAACGCTATTTTACCAAGGCGATGAATCGTTTATCTTTCTACCACTTTAGTAATCTAAAGAATTACTTACCTCAGTTAAGGTCCCGTGAAGAATTTCTGGGTGATAAGTGGCTAAACATCGGCAACCGAACGCTCTATGCGGTTGTGCCAGCAATGTATACAAGTAAAGATCTGAAACCCGAAGACAAGTTGGAAATATTAGAAGCTTATCTCAGCGAAGTGGCTAAAAAAATCCAGATTGGTTATCAAAAAGCGATTGGGACTAATCGCTTCGTTGGTTACCCGATTAAAGATTATATCGGGGACTACCGCAAACGTGTGCCAAATTACGATACAGGCGCAATGCGTGTATCAGATTTGCCAAACCCACAACACGTCAGCCGCCATATCATAAAAGAAGATTTCTTCGTCTATGATTCGAGTATCATCAACCAGACTGAAAAACAGCTGGTTGATAGACTGGCGGAACGTATCCAGGAATTCCAAGAACAGTATGAACACGTCTACTTGCTCCGAATGGACGAAAATATGCACCGTGAATCCATAAAAAGTGATGCTCTCAAGCTCTATCAATTTGGAGAGCGAGTCCGTGAACGACGCTTTGAAGCTTTCCAGCCGGACTTTATTCTCTTATTAGAAAATAAAGATCACTATCTCCAAATTTTCATTGAACCCAAAGGCATGCACTTGCTTGAAAAGGAACAATGGAAAGAAGATTTGTTGTTGTATATCAATCAACATGAAAGTGAATTGGTGTTTGAAGATAAAATCGAAGGGCTTCAAATCAAAGGCTTGAAGTTCTACACCATGAACGACAGCCGAGGTGCCTTGAATCAGTTGGCTAATCTATCTTTGGGGCAGAATTTCAAAGGGTTGAGTTATAGGAACCAAGATTCACTCCAAAGTTCCCATTTAAAATAAAATAAGCACCAGAAGTGACGGATTTTTTCACTTCTGGTGCTTATTATGATTTAGGGAACCTGATTTTTTCTTTATCCATATTCTGAAACGCCTGCATACGTCTTTGTTCTTTTTCTAAGAGTTCTTTTGCAAATTGAAAAAAGCCGTCTAAATCTTGATTCCCTAAAAATTCAATGTATTCCGCTTTTGTTTCTTTTTCAATAATCAAAGGCGGAAATCCTTGTTGCAGCAAGGAATAGTTCAAAATCATACGCCCTGTTCGTCCATTCCCGTCGGAGAACGGATGAATGCGTTCAAATTGGATATGGGTATCCAAAATTGCAATGAGCTTCTCATCATCTGATTCTGAATGCTCTAAACGGTATGCCAGGTTATCAATGAGTTGAGCCATAAGTAACGGCGTTTCTGATGGAGATGCTGTTTGAAATTCTGCACCCAGAATCATATTCTCGTTTTTTTTAAATTGTCCGCGATCATACTGTAAACGATCCGTTAAATCGGCATGTATGTCCTTAACAATAGCAATCGTTAAGGGCTCTTCGTTTAGTAAGTGGGACAGCATGTTCTCAAAAGCTTGTTTGTGGTTTTCAATCTCATAGAACTCACGAACCGTGGCCTTCCCACTCATGGGCAGTGTCCCATTTACAATGATTGAAACGGTCGCAGGTAACGAAATCGTATTGCCTTCAATCCCGGCCGAATGATGGGCTAAACGTACGAGAATATCATCTAGATAATCCTGTGAAAAGGTATGTAAGAGATCGCTCATAATAATACGCTCCTTTATAAACGCGAAAACTATTCTTGAGTATACGGGTATACGATCGTGAACCTTTACGAAAGTATACCCGTATACTTTCGTGTTCATTTCCAGTTATTTTTTTGCATGATCAAAGAGGTGTTGATACATTTGATTGTACCCTTCCCGTTGACGAGTCGTTAAACGTGTATTGGTATAATTTTCAACTAGCATACGAATCAAATCATTTATGGTTGATTTTTCTTCGTTTTCTAATTCTTCAATGAAAGGTTTCAAAGTATTCAACCGCAGCAATACATCAGGCGACAGCTTTGCTGTCTTTGTTGCTTTGAAGAAGTCCCCTGTACGATCATCCGTTTTTGGTGCCCTTTTTTCTTTCGGAGCTACAAGTGGTTTAAGATCAACTTTCTTTGTGTCCTCTACTTTCGACTGAGTGGGTATACGACCAAAATCATTTGTTCCTTTAATATTGACCGATTTTTCTTGTAAGCTACTTCTATTTCTATGGATAATAAGTGGTTCAATTTTTTTGTTCATAAGACTACTCCTTTCTCCCGTAGAGGACTACAAGTTTTCTAAATACTCTTCATGTTCATTTAATTCCGTTAAAATATCTACAAAAAGTTGGTGTGCTTTAGCGTCCCACATATCAATTGTTCCATTCATATTCTTATGCATATGAATCCCTTCAACGTCATATACTTTCAAACGTTCTTGGTAATTAACGATTGTATTCAAAACATTCCCGCCATACATCTCTTTCGCCTGATCGAGGACTTTTGTATCTACTCGCCCTCCTTGACGTAACATCATCGGGATAATTCCTAAAACCTGTAAATCAGCATCATAGTTTTCAGCAAGAAACTGCATGTAGGCAATATATGTTTGGGCACCATCTAAGGATAGTTCCTGAGTCTGAAGAACGATAATACAGTAGTCCGCTGCTAACATGGCATTATCAGAATAATCAGAGATTGTTGGTGGCACGTCGATAAAAATACGATCGTATTTTTCTTTTAGTGGTGCTACTAATTCCTTCAAATACGTAATTTGCGCAATCTCGTCATCAGGAAATATATTAAATAACATCTTTGGTAAGTTTCTAAAAGACGTATTCGCCGGAACAATATCGAGGTTTTCCATAACGGTAATCACTTCAGTCTCTAAAGAGCCATTTTGGAATCCATCTGTAATTGATTTTTCAATGGAATCAAGATTACCTGTTTTTGCTAATACACTTGTAGCATTTCCTTGCGGGTCCATATCAATAACCAAAGTCCGCTCGTTCAAATATCGGGCAGACTCATATGCGAGCATGGTTACTGTTTTTGTTTTTCCGACGCCACCTTTAAAGTTTCCAACAACGTAAACTGTTCCGCTCATTTACATTACTCCTCCATTAAATTCTACGTTCGTATACTTATGTATAAAATATAGCATTAAAATGAAAACTAATCAAAGGTATACTCGAGTAAAAGTTACTTTTGTGTATTTGTAACAAAAACGTAATAATTGCAAAAGTATACCAGTATACCGATGCGTGTTTTTTTAGTATACCAGTATACCAGTATACTATTGCCTAGTATACTGGTATACTTTCGTTTAGTATACTAGTATACCGTTGTGTAATTAACAAAAAGAAACTAAAAGCTAAAATTGGTAAGGTTTTCATATCGATTTACAAAGGTTTTGAAAACAAATTCTGATAGGTTTGGTATACCAGTATACTTTTGTGTAGGTGAAAAAAGGTATCTTCCAACATACACAAAAGTAGAAAAGTATACCAGTATACTCGTGTGTATTTTTTTAGTGTACTGGTATACTTTTGTGTATTTTCGGGAACCGTAAACCTATTTACATTCCCAAAAAGCTTGTGTAGAGTGGGTTTATAGCAAAAATAACTGAATACAAAAAAAGCCCCGTAGACGGCAATCTACGAGACACACAAAAACTTATCCGATTTTATGTGTCTATTATACCAGCCTTTTTTTCGGTTGGCAATAATGGGACTTTTTTAACACTGTAGGGGACAAGCTGCAGCCATGAAAAACTGGGACTAAGGGGACCGGTTTCTCTTTAGCCGCCTCAATAACTAAAGATAGGGGATCACAGGTATCACTGTATGCATGCCTGCCCTGAATGGCGACTACGGCCGATTGAACGGTGGGGGTGGTAATCCTGGGCCGAAAAAGCCCGGTAACCTAAAACAATGCTCTTAGGGAGGATTTTAAGAGGGTTTTAGGTGTGTTAACAGCACCAACGCATACAGATGTGATAGTGGCTCCAATCGTCTCGCCGACGTTAGCATTTTACAATACATATAGACAATACACACATGTTGTATCCTAGATCGTCATATATTTATTTTTATATGGCCAGTCTAGGGTACAACTATGCTCAACACCAAAACATCAGCACCTCTGTTAGCAAAACGACAATCAATAAGCAAGCATTTTATACTCATTGCGTGTGGTTATTTTAAAATAACGATAATAAAACAAAAAAAGTGAAATCTACTAATCTTTATGTTAAGGTATCTATAATAAAGTTATAAATACTTGTAAAAGGAAAACAAAAAAACCTGACTATTGGCGTAGTCAGGAAGAAGTAATAGTAATAAACTGTTTTGATATATGATTTTCTTTCTAGTTGGCGCTAAAAAGATTTTGTTAATCATGTATTACTATTTTACAATCTTTTTTTGTAGTTGTAAAGTACTTAACTTCTTCCTGATCCACTACGCCGATGTGTTAGGAATAAAGAAGGAGTTTTTATTATGTTTGAAAACAAAAAACACAACATTATGGAAAGAGCCAAATATACTTATTTTCAGCTTCCAAAGCTGCTTATGTATGGAGAAAAATATCAAAAAAAAATTAAGCCAGTTGATAAGCTAGCTTACGCTGTTTTGTTCGATCGGCTGAATGTTAGTGTTGAAAATGGTTGGGTTGACGATAATGGAGATATTTATTTTGTCTATCGAAACGAAAGTTTAATGGACGTATTAAATGTTTCAAAAGCAACTGTGGTCGCAATCAAAAAAAGACTAACAGAAGCAGGATTACTACTTGAAGAAACAACAGGACGAGCAAATCGTTTGTATTTACTTGAACCTGTTGCTGCAAGCAAAGAAGAAGCAAAATATGTCATTCAAAAAGATAAGGACGATATTGAAGATCAGTCTAAAATGACCGAAGAAGAAAAACGTAAAATTTCTGAGTCTATGAAAAAACGAAAAGGCAACAAAGAGGGAGAAGAACAAGACGAAGTTCAAAAATTAAACGCCGACTTCGAAACGCCGGTAAATCAAGGTTCTTCTGAATCCGAAAACAAGACGAAGTCTAAAAATTATACTTCTGAAGTCAAAAAATTAAACCCTAGTAATAATAATCTAGTAACTAGTAAAGATAATAAAGATAATAAAGAATCGTATGCTGAACAAAATGAAAGACTAGAAAATTCTGTTAGTGCATATAAAGGCCATTATGAGGTTGAAAAAGAACTAATCGACCATTTCATTGAAGAACATGATATTATCGGTAACTATGGCGAATGGATTGTTTCTAACTTCAAAAAATTTAGTCGTGGAGAGTTTGATACTTTCAGAGTGTTTTACGAAAAACTTTACTATGCACACCAAAGCGCAGAAAAAGAATCTGGTATTCACTTTGCTTTAGATTCTTACTTCACGAATAAATCTGATGCGTTCAAGTTGGAATTAAGCAAAACGTTTTGGCGAATTATTCAACTAGATCGGCAAGGTAAAATCAAAAAAGATTTGAATAACCTTTTATTTTCGAGTTTCAAAAATGATTTTCTGTCGTTTGCTAAAAACATAAAACACGAACAGGAACATCGGAATGATCCAGTTGTTCCAATAAATGATTTTTTTGAAGAAAATGAGGGATAAATCACTTTTTAAGCACTTCTGAGCGAGTTTGAGCAAAAGAGTGGATAAACCCTCGCTTTTTTGTTCAAACGTCTCAAATAAAAAAGTAAGAAGAAAGAAGGGCATGTCTGATGAAAGACCATGAACAGCGTTACCTTGAATTACTTGCAAAAGACGGAACGGACCCAACAGATACCTATCGAAAAGCTTTGTTCTATTTGTTTTCAGGAAATTTAGAAATTTACAGCAAGATTGACTCTCTTTATGATTTCAAAAGTCGGTCAATCGAGTTCGATTCTTTTGAAAAAACTGATTTTAGCAATAGTATGAAACATATGATTGAGTTAGGGTTTAACCTGTATAATGGGTATCCTTCCGCAGACCCAGCGACTTTATTTAGCGGTTTGGATTACGAGAACTCAAAACTTTGTTTGGAAGCTATTCAAGTCCGCTTTGATTTAGTTTAGCTTCTTTTCTCAAAAACAGCCCCTGTAATCAATCTTTAATATTCTTTAAGGTCTTTACTTCTCAAAAGAAAAAAAGTCGCTTAGGGAGGAAATTAGAGCCATTTATGGCTGAAGGGAAGAGTGTAGGAATGGAGATTGCGTTGTTGTTAGAAATAACTGATTTTCAGCAAGCAGTGGTATACAGTCCACAAACCAAAAAAGACTATTCGGTTAAATTAAATGCCGACCAAGCAGAACTGTATCAATCAATGCTAGAAAGCATAGAAAGTGACGAAGATGTGTATGTTCATTTTGATAAGGAAAACATGCAGCTAACCTACCTTGACAGCGAATAACCGCCAAAGAGAGGGGAGAACAATGAACTATTCTTATCCAGAAGAGACAAACATTGAGAAAAATCAACTTGATCGTAAACTCTCA
>Ga0075011_10002242_pt1 | contig 10488 bp, 8 predicted proteins | sample TARM_MetaG_T_14_FD_72354 | JGI IMG/M metagenome (GOLD analysis project Ga0075011, IMG submission 72354) | Freshwater microbial communities from Pennsylvania, USA, analyzing microbe dynamics in response to fracking - TARM_MetaG_T_14 | ecosystem: Environmental > Aquatic > Freshwater > River...
GGTCTTAAGCACCGAGAGCGAGCGCCTGCGCGATACGTTGCGAACCCTGGGCAACGCGGAGACATTAACCTGCGTGATTGACCCCCTGAGCGGGCATAAAATTACCTCAGCGTCCGCGACGGCGGGCGTCGATTTTCTGCGTCAGGCTCTGCTTTAAAGCACCGGGCCGCTTGCGGCCCTCTGTCTGTCTATTCGATCTCTTTATCCACGTGTTGCACAATCAGATCCGCCACGCGGACGCTGTTTTTGGCCGCCAGCGCATCGAGAATGCCCAGATGTTCCTCATACAGCACCTGGGTTTTTTCCGGCGTATAGCCAAACTGTTTCCACGCCAGCACCCACAGGCGATGAATCTGCTCCTGCACGTTGATCAAAATGCTGTTACCGCCTAACTCCGCCACTTTTTTTTCGAAGCTCAGATCAAGGCCTGCATCGTCGTCATCAAGGGTCTGGCTGGCAAACTGCTCGCGGTTATGCTCGATCAGCTCGCGCAGCGTCTTGATCCCCGACTTGTTCGCTCGCCAGGCATAGTCTTCGAAAATAGAACGCTCAATAGCGGTACGTGCCACGATCAGGTTGCGTAAAAACTCTCGTGTGACGCCCCCTTCAATCAATCGACTCAGGCTGTGCGTATCGCTTAAGGAGACCGCGGGCGGTTCGGTCAAAAATGTGCCGCTACCGACGCGGGTTTCAATGCGGCCCGACGATTCCAGCACCTTAAGCGCCTGACGCACCGAGGTACGACTGACGTTGAGCATCTCCGCCAGCTCACGCTCCGATGGCAACCGCTCGCCCGGTTTGAACTGTTTACTGTCCAGTAAGTTGGTCAGGTGCTGAATGATGGTCTGGAAAACGTCCGTGCGTTTAATCGGGATCATCGTGAATTTGTTTTTTTCCGGCATTTCATCACCTTGCCTGAAATTGGGTGGACCAGTGTACCACTGTTTCTTCAGATCCGCCTGCCTGGCGTTAAGATCTGGCGAAAAAAGGGCAAAATCGATCCGTTTTGTGATGTTAATATCATTCCCATTAAAAATTGGTTGGACAACCAACCCAAAAAGAGGATAGTCCGTTCAACAAAACCACAATCAGACAAAGGTATTCCAGATGTTCAGAAGCAATTTTAAACCGGGTTCAACCCGTTGGGCAGTGCGTCGTGCGCAATGGCGCAGCATGGGGATCCGCGAGGAGGACATGCACAAGCCGAAGATCGCTATCATCAACACCTCCAATAAATTGTCCTGCTGCTATGTGCATCTTGATGAGCTGTGCCGCATCGTGGAACAGGCGATTCGTGACGCGGGCGGGCTGCCGTTTGAAGTGCGTACCGTTGCGCCAAGCGACTTTGTGACCAGCGCCGGGAAAAAAGCCCGCTACCTGATGCCAACCCGCGACCTGATGGTCAACGAAGTGGAATGCATGATGGAAGGGGCGGTGCTGGACGGTATGATTTGCCTCTCCTCCTGCGACAAAACCACCCCGGCGCACCTGATGTCGGCCGCTCGTCTCAACGTCCCGTCGCTGCTGCTGACCTGCGGTTATCAGGTGGGCGGTAAATGCTCCAACGAAAAATTCGACGACCAGTTCTTCGATATTGACGATGTCTACGAGCAGGTAGGCGCGCTGGCGACCGGGGCGATTTCGTTACAGGATCTGACCGACATGACCGATGTGGGTATCCAGTCTCCGGGCGTCTGCGCCGGTCTGGGCACCGCCAACTCGATGCACATTGTTGCCGAAGCCTTGGGTATGTCTTTGCCGGGCAATTCGCCGATTTGGGCCAACGGTCGCAAGGTCAAAGAGTACGCACAGGCGGCCGGTAAACGCATTGTTGAGCTGACTCAGGCGCAGGTGCTACCGCGTGAAATCATCACCGAAAAAGCGATTCAGAATGCGGTGATGACGGTGCTGGCCGTCGGGGGTTCTGTTAACACCGTTCGTCATCTGTCGGCTATTGCCACGGAAGCCGAACTGCCGATTGACGTGGTTGGCCTGTATGAAAAATACGGTCAGGACATCAAGCTGCTGACCTCGGTGCGCCCGAACGGTCCGTACAGAACTGAAGACCTCGAAGCGGCGGGCGGCACCACGGCGGTGATGAACCAGCTACGCGACTTCCTCAATCTGGACGCGCTGACCGTGACGCAAAAAACGGTGGGTGAAAACATTCAGCACGCGGTGGTGAAAAATAACGACGTCATCCGCAGCCTGGACAACCCGGTAAGCCAGCGTCCGGGCGTTGCCATCCTGCGCGGCAACCTCGCACCGGACGGCGCTATCGTCAAGCTCTCGGCGGTTCCCGGTGAACTGGAACATTTCACCGGACCGGCAAACATCTACGAAGGCGAAGACGAAGCGATTGAGGCCTTATCCGAAGGCAAAATTCGCAAAGGCGACGTTATCGTGCTGCGCAACATGGGGCCAGCGGGCGGTCCTGGAACCGTGTTTGCCTGTAGTTTCGTGGCGGCGCTCAATGGCGCAGGCATTGCCGAATATGTTGCGGTCATCACCGATGGTGAACTCTCGGGGCTGAACCGGGGGATTATTGTCGGTCAACTGATGCCGGAAGCCGCAGCAGGCGGACCGCTGGCGGTCGTTGCTCAGGGCGAAACCGTGCATATCAACTTCGTTGACCTGAGCATCAATATGGACGTGCCGCAGGAAGTCATTGACGCGCGTCTGGCTGCCTGGGAGCCGAAACCCATTGAACTGGGCGGCGGCAGCGGGACCTATCTCTCACAATACGCGCAGCTGGTACAGCCTATTGCCCAGGGGGCGGTGCTGGGTAAACGTCGTATTCACGTCAAAGCCGTCGATTAATACCAACCGACCAGAGGCAGGGTTGCACCTGCCTTCTGACAACCAGAGGTGAATAATGCAGACCTGTCATGAAGCGGCGAGAGACATTCCCGTCACGCTGGATGTCGATGTGCTGGTAGTGGGTGGTGGTCCAACCGGTGTGGCGGCGGCAACTGCGGCTGCCCGCGCCGGGGAAAACACGCTGCTTATCGAAAAATATGGTTTTTGCGGCGGTATGGCGACGGCGGGTATGTCGGGCGCTATTTGCGGACTTTTCACGTCGGGAAAAGGGCCACACGAGCAGTTGGTACACGGTTTTGCCGGTGAATTTTACCAGCATCTGAAACATCGTCATGCCGTCAGCGAGCCGTTTCCGTTCGGCGAAACAAAGCTGGTGGTGCATGAACCCCATACCTGGAAAGAGATTGCCGATGACCTGCTGCAGGACGCCGGTGTCGACATTCTGTTCCACAGTCTGGTGACGGAAGTGGTCATGGAAGACGGCAGAGTACATGGCGTGATTGTGGAAAATAAAACCGGGCGTCAGTGCATTACGGCGAAGCGTTTTGTGGATGCCACGGGCGATGGCGATCTGTGCGCCAAAGCGGGTGTGCCTTACACCCTCGGACGCAACGGTATGGTGCAGTATCCGACCATGGTGTTCCGCATGGCGAACGTCGATATCAGCCAGGGCATTGGCCATCCGGTCGCGCAACTGGAGGCCTGGGTCGAGCAGGCACAAGGCCAGGGCTTTAACCTGCCGCGCAAACATATCTATCTGCTGCCATCGCCACGGGCAGACGAAGTGATGTGTAACGTCACCAGCGTGCTGCGCGATGACGGTCGGCCCATTGACGCCACCAAAGCCGAAGACCTGACTTTTGCCGAACTGAAAGGGCGCAAGCTGGTGCGGGAGTACGAACGCTTCCTGCAAAAATTTGTCCCTGGCTTCGGGCAGGCTCGACTGAACGATGTGGCGGCGCAAATTGGTATTCGCCAGAGCCGGACCATTCACGGGCAACGCTGCCTGACCAATGACGATGTTTTTCAGGCCCGCAAAAGCCGACGCAGCATCGCCAGCAGCGCCTGGTGCATTGAAGCGCACGGCGCGGACGGCATTTTTATGTTCTACCTGGATAACGATTATTACGACATTCCGTATGACACCTTGCTGCCGGAAAACATTCCCAATCTGATCACGGCAGGAAGAACGCTGTGCGCCGAGCATGAAGCGCTCGCCTCGGCGCGCGTTACCGCACAGTGTTTTCTTACCGGATACGCGGCAGGTACGGCAGCGCACCTGAGTCACCGCGACAGCTGTGCCTTCGACGAAATCGATGTCGATGAATTACGTAGCCTCATTGAATATCACACGCATTAAGGATTGAAAGTATGAAACCAGTATTAGGCTTTATCGGTCTGGGCATTATGGGTAAACCGATGGTACGTAATCTGCTGAAAGCCGGTTACGACGTGCACGTTTACAGCATCATCGACAATGATATTAACGAGATGGCGAAGGAAGGGGCAAAAGGCCAGCGCTCCTGCCTGGCGGTGGCGAAAGCGGCGGACATCACCATCACTATGGTGCCGAATACCCCGCAGGTGGAAGAGGTGCTGTTTGGGGAAAGCGGGATTGCCGGGGCATTGCGCGAAGGCAAAGTGGTGATTGATATGAGTACCATCTCTTCGCTCGCGACCCGCAAATTTGCCGAGAACATCAAAGCGCTGGGGGCGAATATGCTGGATGCGCCGGTCAGCGGCGGCGATAAAGGGGCGAAGGGTGGCACGCTCTCGATTATGGTCGGTGGCGACGCTGAAGTGTTCGAACAGTGCAAACCGATCCTGGATGTGCTCGGCAGCCGCGTGACCCACGTGGGCGGTAACGGTGCCGGTCAGGTGGTCAAATCCTGTAATCAGGTGCTGGCGGCGGCCACTATGGCGGCGCTGGGCGAATCGCTGGTGATGGGAGCAAAAGCCGGCGTTAACCCGGCGAAAATCGTTGAAGTCTTGTCTGCGGGTTACGCCCGCTGCGGGGCGCTGGATATTCGCGGCAACCTGATCCTCGAACGTAACTTTGACCCCGGTTTTATGACCCGTCTGCAATATAAAGATCTCAATCTGGCGATGGAGCTGAGCCAGGGCATTGACGCGCCGATGCCGGTTGCGAGCCTTGTCCGCGAGCTCTACAAATCCTGTATTGCGCAGGGTATCGGCCATGAAGATCACTCCAACATCATTAAGGTGTTTGAGCAACTGGCGGGTTTTGAAGTCGATGCCCGGGGATGATGATGAATTTTGCTGATTTTAAACAACGGCTCCGCAGGGAGCCGCTTCATGGCTGCTTTGTCACCTTTCCGTGCGCGGCGTTAACGGAATTTACGGCGGCAATGGGCTTTGATTTTCTGCTGCTCGACAATGAGCACGGTAATTTCAATCCGCAGACCCTGGAAGATATGGTGCGGGCGACTCACTGCCGGCAGATCCCTTGTGTGGTGCGTGTTCCGTACAATCGCGCTGAGTACATCCGCAAAGCGCTGGATTTTGGGGCTGACGGCGTGCAGGTTCCGCTCATTAATACCGTTGAGGATGCTGTTGCCGCCAGTCAGCCCAGCCTGTTTCCACCGGAAGGTGAACGCGGCGTGGCATTCTTACCACGCTCGGCAAATTACGGGATGCACAGCGACAAAGGTCGTTATTTGCAGGAAGCCAATGCGACACGGCTTTTATCCATTCATATTGAAACCGTGGAAGCGGTAAAAAATCTGGATGCCATTCTCGGGAGCAAACAGGCCGATGTCTATTTTGTCGGCCCGGGGGATTTAGCGGTCTCAATGGGCTACGGACACGATATTAATCATCCGGATGTGGTTGCAACCATTGAGCAATGTATTAAGAAAATCGTTGCCAGCGGCGGTATTGCCGGGACTTATGTCGGCACGCCTGAAAGAGCCAGAGAAGCTATTTCCTGGGGTGCAACCTATCTTGTTACCGCCGTAAACAGTCATATGTCGAATGGTGCAAAAAATTACCTTGCAGCAATAACACTATAAAAACACACACATTGTACTCTACATATTTATCCGCTTATAAAAATAAGCGGATACGGAGGGTTCGCTATGAATCTGGAAAGCAAAAAAACGCATGCACGATATTTTATTTTAATGATGATTACCTTTGTTCTTACCCTTGCAACCGGTGACCGGGCAACATTATCGGTCGCAGGCCCGGAGATGCAAAAAGAATTAGGCATTACCTCTGTCGAGATTGGTTATTTATTTTCTGCCTTCAGCTGGGCCTACGTTATCAGTATGACGCCAGCCGGTTGGGTCGCTGATAAAGTCGGATCCAAACAGGCAATGTTTCTGGGTATTTTGTTATGGTCAATCGTCACCGTATTTATGGGGTTGGTCAGCTACGTCACCTTTGTTGTTCCGGCCCTGCTGATATTACGCTTCTTACTGGGGATGTGTGAGTCTCCGGTTGGCCCTTCCGCCGGACGAATTATTGCCGCCTGGTTTCCCTCTCAGGAGCGCGGCGTTGCCGGGGCGATTTTCAACAGCGCCCAGTATGCCTCGCTGGCTATTTTTACTCCGCTGATGGCCTGGCTTTGCCATGCGTTTGGCTGGGATCATGTCTTTATTGTCATGGGCGTCATTGGCCTTGTGGTTGCGCTGGCCTGGTCGAAGTTTTTCTATGTGCCCATGAAACACCCCGCTATCAATACTGCTGAAATGGCTTATATCAAAGAGGGCGGTGGCCTGGTTGAACTGGATATGGATCCTGTCGCCACCGGTAAAAATGCGGTCAAAAAACCGCGCGCGGGCTTAGCGGAAATCGGTCAGTTATTTAAAAGTAAAATGCTGGTGGGGATTTTCCTCGGCCAGTACTGTATTTCAGCTATTACCTGGTTCTTTATGACCTGGTTCCCGATTTACCTCGTCAAAGAGCGCGGCATGTCCATCTTACAGGCCGGGTTTATGGCTTCTGTTCCTGCCGTTTGTGGATTAATTGGTGGTGTCACCAGTGGGTTTTTCTCTGACTGGTTATTAAAGAAAACGGGCAATTTAAGCCTTGCCCGTAAAGTGCCGATTACGATTGGGCTGACCATGAGTGCCAGCATGATTTTATGTAATTACGTCAGCTCAGAATTTATGGTGATGTTTTTAATGAGCGCGGCGTTCTTTGGCAAAGGATTCGGTTCATTAGGCTGGGCGGTGGTTGCTGATACGGCACCAAAAGAAATTATTGGTACTACCGGTGGGTTATTTAACTCGCTGGGAAATATTGCCGGGATCGTCACGCCGGTGGTTATCGGTTATATCCTCCAGGAAAGTGGTTCTTTTGCGAATGCATTAGTGTTCGTCGGTGCTCACGGCTTAATTGCCGTATTCAGCTACTGGTTTATCGTTGGCAAAATTGAGCGCCTGAAATTAAACGGCAAAAGCAGCACCGTCGGTGCGCCAGAGTCGGTGACAAAATAACGAAACCTCTGAATACAGAAGGAAACTAAAAGTGAATAAATCACCCGTTATCCGTTTGGATGAAAAAGACAATGTCGTTGTTGCGCGTGTGGCTATCAGTGTGGGTACGGTTATTTCTGCGGAAAACGTGACTGCATTACAGGATGTTCCTCTGGGGCATAAAGTGGCGACGCGCCTGATTAAACAAGGTGAACCGGTGCTGAAATACAATACGGTTATCGGTTTCGCCTCCGAGGATTTACCGCCGGGCACCTGGCTGCACAGCCATAACATCAGCTTTGACGATTTCCAGCGTGATTACGCGTTCAGCAAACACTATCAGCCGGTGGCGCTGGTGGCCCCTGAGGCGCGCCGCACCTTCCAGGGGTATGTGCGGGAAGATGGTCGCGTTGGCACGCGTAATACGTTGGGCGTATTTGTGGTCGGCAACTGCGGGGCGACGGTGGCGAGAAAAATCGCCGGGCATTTTGATGAGCAGTATCTCAAAGCATGGCCAAATGTGGATTACGTTGTGCCGTACATCCATGAGCTGGGCTGCGGGATGGAGATGACCGGAGAGCCAATGGATCTGCTGCGCCGCACGCTGGCGGGGTACATTCGCAATCCGAACGTCGCTGGGGCGCTGGTGGTGGCGCTGGGCTGCGAGCGCAACAACATCCATGGTTTCTTCGAGCAGATGGGGCTGGAAGAGGGGCCAATGCTGCGCAAAATCATCATTCAGGATAACGGCGGCACCCGAAAAACCATTGAGCAGGGGATTGCGATTGTTGAATCCATGCTTCCTGCGGCTAACCAGGTTAGCCGTCAGTCGGTATCGGTGGAACATCTCTCCATCGGTATGCAATGCGGGGGGTCAGACGGTTTTTCCGGGCTTTCTGCTAACCCGGCGCTGGGGGTGGCGATGGACCTGCTGGTACGTCAGGGGGGAACGGCGATCCTGTCCGAAACCACCGAGATTTTTGGCGTTGAGCACACCTTAACTGCGCGTGCTGCTACCCCGGAAATCGGGCAGAAGCTGGTGGACCGCATCAACTGGTGGCTGGAGTACAACGCCGGTAAAGATTGCCAGATTAACGGTCGCGTAAGTCCTGGTAACAATGCTGGTGGGCTGGCCAACGTACTGGAAAAATCCCTCGGCGGGGCGAAAAAGGGCGGTAATTCGCCGCTGATGGCGGTTTATGAATATGCGTACCCCGTCACCCAACATGGTCTGGTGTTTATGGATACCCCCGGCTATGACCCGGTTTCCGCAACCGGCCAGGTGGCGGGCGGGGCAAACATGATCGCCTTTACCACCGGACGTGGTTCCTGCTTTGGCTCTCTGCCTGCGCCCACGGTGAAACTGGCGAGTAATACCCCGATGTTTCAGCGTATGGAAGACGACATGGATCTCAACTGCGGCGTGGTCATCGACGGCGATCGGACGCTGCAGCAAATGGGGGAGGCCATTCTGGACAAAATTATCGCCGTCGCATCAGGTGAGAAGAGCAAGAGTGAGGCGCTGGGAATCGGAGAGAACGAGTTTGTGCCCTGGCCTATGGCGGTGCTGGCATGATTTGCTACGTCATTATACGTCATGACGATAGGTTTTTTGCTGCATTAAATTGATCGGGATTCATTTACTTTTTCATATAGTTAGAGGATTCTTATTTGCGATAAGAATAACTTTGTCGCCTTTAAGGATCCTCACTTGAAACGTTTTCTCATCACCGTATTGCTTGGCGCTTCCCTTGTGGGTTGCGCAACGCCAAAACCCACCATCCCTTACGCCAACTATCAGCGCATCGCCACGATGGATGCCGGGGCGAGCAAATGCGTAGCGCTTGGCTTTATGGATTATCAGACTGCGGCAGCGGCAAAGAACTTCGCCGCAGCCGATCTTAATAGCTGGACCTATGATCCGGTTTTTTATCAGACGACATTTGCAGAGCTGGCTGCCAGTGCGGATAAAACGCCGCCAACCAAAGAGCAATGTCAGGGTCTGACGGTGTTTGTTACTCAGCGTGTGCAGCAACAACAGCAGAGCTATCAGCAACAACAGTTGGCAGTGCAGCAGCAACAGTTGCTTAATCAGTCGTTGCAGACGATGCAGAATTCGATGCCAAAAACCACGTACTGCAACAAGATTGGCTGGCAGACGGTGTGTAACACCTACTGAAAACGCTGCGCGATGGAGTAACGATGTTGCCTCATCGCGAGCCGTTAACTGCCTGGCATCCGCATCCATTCTGGAAATCCAGGCAATCATTCTAATGATGACATTTTTCGTCTGTACGACTCGGTCGTATAACCGCGTCATCCCCCTTCACAAATCGCAGGCATAAAAAAACCAACCGCGAAGGTTGGTTTTTTCAGGGATTTTTGGTCGGCACGAGAGTACCGTGTTTTATGAGATAACATGATGATAAAACACATTTATTCTCAATTGGTTTTTTTGAGTGTATGCCTAAAGAGATGCCTATAGTTGAAAATAAAATTTAAGGGCATAGCGCTAGCACTTTTTATACCACTGTGGGCAAAGTGTGCAATACAAGTAGTCATTGTGCATCAGGACTATGATCACTGACCCATGACACCGGGTATCCGATTGCTAAAAATACACAACTCTGCACCGCGACAATGTCACGCTTGCTGGAAGGTCTATGAAAGTAGATGGTTTGTATTAATGGGGTACTTACAGGTCGATGCAACGCTATCCTTACTCAAGGGGGGGCCATGAAACGAAGAACGCGTATTAACTACACGCCAGAACAGAAAGCGATTAACTGGGACAGGTACAAGCAAGGTGATTCCCTGCATGATATCGCCAGAATGTTCGACAGATATCATTCTTCTATTATGCCCACTATTCACCAGACTGGTGGATATCGTCCTCCTGTCCGAAAGCGGCATCCGTGAGCTCTTTCACTTGATGAAAGAGAGGAAATATCCAGAGCGCTGGTAGCAAAAATCAGCATCAGAGCGATCGCAAAATAACTATCGAGAGCACCCTCGACGATTAGCCGCGAGATTAAGAGGCACGGCGGTGCAAAACAATATCGTGCAGCAAAAGCGGATACTGCTGCGTGGGAAAATGCGCTGAGACCAAAACCCTGCAAGCTAATTGAAAGACCCACACTGTGTAAAATCATCGCAGAGAAGATGCATCAGGACTGGTCGCCGGAACAAATCGCCGGTTGGCTGAAACGCTGTTATCCGGATAATC
>Ga0075011_10002244_pt1 | contig 10487 bp, 10 predicted proteins | sample TARM_MetaG_T_14_FD_72354 | JGI IMG/M metagenome (GOLD analysis project Ga0075011, IMG submission 72354) | Freshwater microbial communities from Pennsylvania, USA, analyzing microbe dynamics in response to fracking - TARM_MetaG_T_14 | ecosystem: Environmental > Aquatic > Freshwater > River...
TCGTCATCGAGGTTTTCAAATTGTTCTACGAGCTGCTCAACGACTTTTTTTAGCGCCGTTTGCGCACGCCAACCTTCGTTGATGGTTTGCTCAACTTCTTGTCCCAGCGAGGCCGAATCGAGCATGGCGTGATAGACCTCAAAAATCGCCAAAGATTCTTCCGCCACTTGATGCTTCATGCGTTCGCTGAGTTCATTGAGCTCTTGCCGGGTACGGGCTACGGCCGAGCGAAAGCGCCGTACTTCGTGCTCCGGCATATCGGTACGCTTGGGCGTGACTTCACTTAGGCGAGCCAGCGGCGTCACCACATAGGCTTCACCCATGGCTACCCCGGGTGCAGCCGGATGACCTTTAAAGGTTTCTAGCCAGGGCGATTGTTTAAACTGATGTAACAAACCCTTGGCTTCAGCATGGGCAATAACCGCCGCTAGCTGAGCCGCTAAGGTCACCACAAAGGCTTCTTCATCGCTGGTAAAGGCGCGCGCTTGATGTTGTTGCACCACCACCACGCCTAGCACCCGACGCCGATGAATGACGGGCGCAGCCAGCATGGCTTTGTATTGGGATTCAATCACTTCTGGGATGTGAATAAAAGCTGGATGGCTGCTCGCATCGGCAAAGTTGAGTGGTTCTTCGCGCCGGGCAGCCAAGCTGATCACACCTTCGCCAAAGGCAATTTTAATCGGGGTTTCGGAGCGGATTTCGAGCCCATCCGTGGCCGCCATCACAAACATTTGTTGGTCGTGATCAGCCACATAGACAGTACAAGAATCCGTATCCAGCGCCGCTTTAATTTGGCGCACCATGGTACGTAGCGCCAGCTCAAAGTCTGGCGCTTGATTCACAGCTTCAACAATACGTTGTAAATCACGCAACATGGTTGGCATAAGCGGCCTTCATACTTGTTTCGGAGCAGCCGACGCCTACCGACGGCGGCGCGCTGGCCGAGGTTTCTTGGCTGACGGAGCCAAGGCAAATGGGGCAAACTCTTTCATCACGCGGCGGTAAACATCGCGCTTAAAAGACACCACTTGTCGCACTGGGTACCAATAACTCACCCACCGCCAACCATCAAATTCTGGATGCGACGATTGCATCACATCAACATCTTTATCCTGACATTTTAACCGCAGTAAAAACCATTTCTGCTTTTGCCCAATACAGGTTGGCCGCTGCTCTTTACGAACCAATCGTTTAGGTAAACGATAACGGAACCAATGGCGACTGGTGTAGACAATCTCTACTTGTTCGGGTTTTAATCCGACTTCTTCCCAGAGTTCACGGTACATAGCTTGTTCAGCATTTTCGCCGTCATCTATTCCACCTTGCGGAAACTGCCAACTATGTTGGCCCAACCGCCGTGCCCAAAACACCTGACCGTGCTCATTACAGATGATGATTCCCACGTTGGCGCGAAATCCTTCAGCGTCTATCACGCGAGCGCCCTCATAAATTCGACTTATGGAATAGATTTTTCCATAATCACGCTAATATTAAAAGAAATAAGGTACCGCATACGCGCCATGGCAACAACAATGGATTTAAAACAACTCTTCGAAAAGGCCAGCGCCTTGGCCGGATATAGCTTTGCCGAAGTGGCTGCAGCGCATGGTTTGACGGTGCCGGCCGACTTACGCCGTAACAAGGGTTGGGTCGGACAATTATTAGAGGCGGCCTTAGGTGCAAGCGCCGGTTCACAGGCGTTACAAGACTTTCCGGAGCTAGGCGTGGAGCTTAAGACCATCCCGCTTAATGCTGCTGGCAAGCCACTCGAGACCACCTTTGTGTGCACCACACCGCTAACTCAGGTGACCGGATTAACTTGGGCCGACAGTAATGTGCGCAATAAATTACAATGCGTGCTGTGGATTCCGATTGATGGCCGGCGCGAGGTCCCGCTCGCGCAACGCTGCATTGGTACAGCTTTTTTGTGGCAGCCTACTGCTGCAGAAGAACACTTACTGCAGCAAGATTGGCAGGAACACATGGACCGCATTGCCCTAGGCCAAGTGGAAACCATTACTGCTCACCAAGGGCAAGTGCTGCAATTACGACCGAAAGCGGCGAATAGCCGGGTGTTAACGGATGCGATTGGTCCCGGGGGCGAGCTCATTCAGACGTTACCGCGGGGCTTTTATTTAAAAACCCAATTTACTGAGCAGATCATTCAACGCACGTTTGCACTTTAATTCTATGCGTTAATTAGCAAACAATTTAGCAAACAATGATAAACTGCTGAGTATTTGCAGCAGCAGAGAAGGAAATTTTCATGGATACACTCGGTTGGCGAGAGTGGGGAGCACTGCCGGAGCTGGGCATTAGTGCCATAAAAATGAAAGTAGACACAGGCGCACGGACGTCTTGTTTGCATGCGTTTAAGTTAGAACCTTTCAGCAATCAAGGTGAAGAATGGCTGCGAATTTGGTTGCATCCCGAGCAGCACAGCGACCGTGAATTGGTTTGTGAAGCCAAAATTCATGACCAACGCGAAGTCACAGATTCTGGTGGTCATACCGAGATGCGCTATGTTATTTTAACGCGCCTGCACGCGGGCAACTTCGATGCCCCGGTAGAATTAACCCTAACCAATCGCGACACCATGAAGTTTAGAATGCTATTAGGCCGCCAAGCCATGCGCGGCCATTTTGTTGTCGACCCTGATAAATCTTATTTACTTGGCCAGCCTGGAGCCACCGCATGAGAATTGCCATACTATCGCGTAACGCCAAATTATATTCAACGCGCCGCCTCATTGAAGCCGCCGAACTGCGTGGCCACACTGTGGATGTGCTCGACCCCCTGCGCTGTTACATGAACATCAACGCACGCGAGTCGTCAATTCACATGAAGGGTAAAGATTTACCGACCTACGATGCGGTGATTCCGCGCATCGGGGCCTCGATTACTTTCTTTGGTACTGCGGTACTGCGTCAGTTTGAAATGATTGGCACGTACCCGCTTAACGAAAGCGTGGCGATTTCTCGTAGCCGCGACAAACTGCGCTCGTTACAGCTGTTAAGCCGTAAAGGCATTGGCTTGCCAACCACCGGCTTTGCTAGTCAGCCGCAAGATATTCCTGATTTAATTGACATGGTGGGTGGCGCCCCGCTGGTGATTAAATTACTGGAAGGCACCCAAGGTATTGGCGTGGTATTAGCTGAAACCCGGCAAGCGGCTGAGAGCGTGATTGAAGCCTTTATGGGCTTGGAATCGCACATTATGGTGCAAGAGTACATTAAAGAAGCAGGTGGTGCGGATATTCGCTGCTTTGTGATTGGCGATAAAGTAATTGCCGCCATGAAGCGCCAAGCCAAAGCCGGTGAGTTTCGTTCTAACTTACACCGAGGTGGTACCGCCAGCTTAGTTAAATTAACTCCTGCTGAACGTGCTACTGCGGTTAAAGCAGCGAAAACCATGGGCTTAAATGTCGCGGGTGTGGATATTTTACGCTCTAACCATGGTCCGTTGGTGATGGAAGTTAACTCGTCGCCTGGGCTAGAAGGGATTGAAGCGGCCACTGGCAAAGATGTTGCTGACCAGATTATTTCGTTTATTGAAAAAAACGCAGCAGTCAATAAAACTCGTACCAAGGGGCGCGGCTAAGTCCGCTCCCGCCTTTTGACTTAGGGTTTCTGCATGAAACAACGCTCGTTTGAATTAGCTGGCAAAAAAATAGCTCCAGGCTCGCGCCATAGCGTCAAAATCCCAGCCGCTCGGCTCTACAACGATACCCCGATGGATTTGCATGCTGAGGTGTTTCATGGCGTTAAGCCGGGCCCTTGTTTGTTGGTCTGTGCCGCCATTCATGGCGATGAGCTGAATGGCATTGAAGTATGCCGACGCTTGATGGGCATTTTAGATGCTAAAGAATTAGCCGGCACCGTGATTATTGTGCCGGTGGTGAATGTATTTGGTTTTATTCAGCAGTCACGTTACCTGCCTGATAGACGCGACTTGAATCGCTGTTTTCCAGGCTCTGAGCGGGGGGCTTTAGGTAGCCGGCTAGCCTTCTTGTTTAACGAAATGCTGGTACAAAACGCCACCCATATTATTGATTTGCATACCGGCGCCATTCACCGTAGCAACTTGCCACAAATTCGCGTCGATACCGATAACGCTGAAGCGCTAGATATGGCTGAGGCCTTTGGTACGCCGGTGATCTTGCACTCAAAAGAACGCGATGGTTCGTTGCGCTCTCTGGCCACAGAACTTGGTATTCCGCTGATTTTATACGAAGCCGGTGAGGCTCTGCGGTTTGACTATGCAGCCATAAAAGCCGGGGTAACCGGCGTGCAGAACGTGATGAAGTCGTTAAAGATGCTAAAAGGTCGGCGCAGTCGTAAAAAAGTGCGGCCGGTGGTGGCCCATCGCAGTGGCTGGGTGCGCAACGAATACGATGGCTTGGTGATCCCTAAAATTGAATTGGGCCAAACCATTACCAAGGGCCAAGTGATTGCGCAAACTGTAAACCCCCACGGCGAAGAGCTGCATGCGATTAAAAGCCCCTATCATGGCATCGTGATTGGTATTAGTAACATCCCGGTGGCTAATGAAGGCGAGGCGCTGTTTAATGTGGCGCAATTTGATAGTGAAGTGATTGAGCATGCCAGCGAAAACGTCGATGTTTTTGCTGAAGCCTATGCGCAGAAGCCCATTTAACCGCGAGTAAGAAACTTATGCAGGCATTGCAGCCACCCTCACAACTTGTTCTGCGCCAACAGCAGCAGTTTGGCCAGCAGCCGTTGTTACTTGTTAATGCGCCCGATGCCGGTGTGGTGAGCGAGCTTAACGTGGCAGGGGTATGGCATTTACATGCTGGTTATGCAGCGCAATGGCAGGCCCAGCAACCGCACGTGGCTCAGCATTTTGGCGCGCAACCACCGTCGTTGACGGACGTGCCAGCTGCCGCAGCTGCGTTGGTTTGGTTACCTAAAGAAAAGGCCCTAACGCTGTTTCTGCTCGATGCGCTGCGAGCTTTGTTCCCAGTCGGCACTGATATTTGGTTGGTTGGTGAAAATCGTGGTGGTATCAAAAGCATTCATAAGAACTTACCAGCGTCAGTTACAGCCGCGCATAAGGTCGCTAATGGAAATCACTCGCTGTTGCTGCACTGTCAAATCAGCGAGCCACTCGCCCAGTTTGAGCTAGCTGATTACCTGGTTTATACGGATTATCAGGGCGCGGCTGAGCAAGCGCCATTAACTTTAGCTAGTTTACCTGGGGTGTTTGCGTTTCCGAGCATTGATGAAGGTAGCGCTATGCTGCTGCAGCATCTGCCCCGCATCAGTCACGGCCGGGTGCTTGACTTTGCCTGTGGTCATGGCGTGTTAGGAGCTGTGTTGCAACAAGCACAACCGCAGTTAGAGGTGAGCTATTTGGATGTCAGCGCAATGGCCTTGGCCGCCTGTGCTGAAACCCTGCGTAGCAACCAGTTACAGGGCCATTTGATTGCTGCTGATAGCTTAATGGCAGCGAGCAAAGAGCCCAGCTTTAAGCATGGCTTTAACTACGTGGTAAGCCATCCGCCTTTTCACACGGGCACAGCCACGGATTACAGCATTGGTCAGCAGTTTTTACAGCAGGTGAATCAGCATTTGTGTCAAGGCGGTGAGTTGTGGGTGGTGGCGAACCGCTTCTTACCTTGGCCGGAGCTGATAGAGCAAGCTTTTGGCCATTGCGAACGGGTTGCCCACGATAATAAATTTGCCGTCTACAAGGCGATTAAATCCGTGCGCCGCGCCAGTCCCAGCAAGCCCAAATCAGCGCCAGCAGCTAGCCGTCAGCGCAAGCCACGCCAGCGGCAGTGGCAATAGCGGTTAGTTTATTATGGTCAATTATCAGATCGGCTCCATCAAACGCAGCGTCACGCAACTGGTGATTCTCATCACCACCTTATTGGTGGCGGTTGCTAGTGTAACCCTTAGTTTGATGTATGTTCGTGATATTGACCAAAACCTTCGCCAAGACACGCGTAATTTGGTGGCTTATGTGGAGCGTAATGTTACCCCGGCGCTGGTTTTTGCGCAGCCGGAACAAGCCGATACTTGGCTAACCAGCCTCACCTATCTGCCTTTGGTGCAGCATGTACATGTCTATAAATTTGAGCCTATCAGCGAAAGTTTGACGTTTTTTGCGAGCTTTTACGCCGAGCAAAGCAGTCCGATCCCGGTGCGTTATGACCGCGCCCAAGAGCTGTCACAGCCGGTACGAAGCGAGCGTTATTATGAATTTGCTAAGCCCATCATGCTGGATGGCAAGTTACTCGGTTACGTTTATTTACGCAGTTCGCGCAGTGAGCTAGATCATGCCATAGCACTGAGCACCGGGCTCACTCTAGCGGCTATCTCAGCGGGCTTTGCCCTGAGCTGGACCTTAAGCCTGTGGTTGCGCCGCCGTATTACCCAGCCCTTGGATAGCATGGTAGCTGATATCAACGCCATTGCCCGTAATCGCGACTACAGCTCTAAGTTAGCCGAAGTGCAGTTGGCGGAATTAGACCAAGTGAGCCACGCTTTTAACTCACTGTTAGAGCGCATTCAGCAGCATATCGAAAAACAAGATATTGCCGAGCAGCGCGCTAGCGAACTCAATAAAGAGCTTGAACGCCAGGTTGAGGTACGCACGCAACAGCTGCGCGCGGCCAACCAAGATCTAACCGATGTGGTAGATGAGCTGCATCAGTATCAGCATGAGATTGTTGAGGCACGCAAAATGCAATCGCTTGGTCGCCTGATTTCAGGGATCTCCCACGAGATGAACACACCGGTGGGTTTGGCGGTGACGTCCAGTTCTATTTTGCAAGACAAGCTGGAGGCCCTTGCGACTAAGTTCAACGAGAAAAAGCTGACGAGCGACGACATGCAGCACTTTTTAACCTCGTTTACGGAAAACTTAGAATTGGTAACTCGCAACCTCGGTCGTACCGCTGATATTGTGAATGCCTTCCAGCAGTTAGGGCTAGAGCAGTACAGTGATTCAGAGCGGGCGATTACCCTAGGTAGCTTCAGCCAAGACATTTTGCAGCAGTTGCATAGCCGCTATCCAGAATTAGACCGGGTGCACATTGTGATTGACGTGTCGGCGCAACTTACCGTGCGTTGTTTGGCCGGCCCGCTAGCCTCGGTGATTTCACAGCTATTCCAAAATTCTGCACAGCATGCTTTTCATACAGTTGAAAACCCACACATTCACCTCCATTTCAGTTTTGTACCGGATAACAGCAGCAGCAACCATAGTGGCCGGCTACTGATCCACTATCGTGATAATGGCGAGGGAATTCCTGAGTCTATTAGTGGTCATATCTTTGAGCCGTTTGTAACCAGTAAACGTGGCCAAGGTGCGACCGGCTTAGGCATGCATTTGGTGTATAACCTGGTGCATCAGGTTTTAAAAGGGACCATAGAAATCGACCCGATTGCCAATCACGGTGCGGCTTTTAGAATTTCCATACCGGTTGAATTGGTGGCTAATTAAACACATTTGGCTAGCGCCGATTAGGCCCGATGAAAATTTCGATTGGCATTATCGAACAGCTGTACGAAAAAAATTGGGCGATATGTTAATTTACATGCTACACTATTTTCCTATTACCAAATTTCAACACATGTTAACAGAATTCCTGGACCGACATTATGAGCGCAAGACTACTGATTGTTGAAGACGAAGTTGTCACCCGAAACACTCTTACCCGCTTGTTCCAACAAGAGGGCTACGATGTATTTGATGCTGCCGACGGCATGCAAATGCAGCGTATTATGGCGCGTCAGGCAATCGATTTGGTGATCATGGACGTGAACCTACCAGGCAAGAGCGGTATCGAGCTTGCTGAAAAGTTACGTGAAAACGATAACATCGGGTTAGTGTTCTTAACTGGCCGTGATGCTGAAGAAGATCGCCTGCTGGCGTTAGAGCTAGGTGCTGATGACTACCTCATCAAGCCATACAACCCCAAAGAATTGATTATTCGCGTACGCAACTTGTACCGTCGTATTGAAGCCTTGAAAAGCCAACAGAAAGCCGTTGGTCACGACAGTATTGTGTACGACTTTAATGGCTGGCGCCTTGAAAGCGATAGCCGCTGCTTGTTCTCACCGGATGGTAAAATGTTCCGGTTACCGAAGAGCGAGTACCGCGCAATGGAATTATTCCTGACCAACCCAGGTAAAATTTTAGACCGCGAAACCTTAGTTAAGAAGATGCTTGATCGTGAATTACGTCCGAATGACCGCACCGTTGATGTTGCCATTCGTCGTATTCGTCGTCACTTTGAAAGTGATACGACCTCGCCAAACTTAATCACCACCATTCATGGTGAGGGTTACCGTTTTGTCGGCGACGTCAATATCAAACATTTAGAACAACCGTCACTCAATTCCCCGAGCCTTTAACCAGTGACGTAGTTGATGTTGGTGCAGTGGTAATTCTAAAACCCACTGTGCCAACATGTCATCCACTTGATCCCAGTGCCACTCTTCGCGTTCCAGCCATTCCATGTGTGCCGCCAATTGGCGTAAGCCAAGCGTACGACATGCGCCTTTGACTTTGTGCGCCTGCGAACGGGTTTGCTCTTCATCACGGGCTTTGATCAGCCGGGTGACGTAATCGACATAACCGCCAATATTGCTGGCAAAGGCTTCGTACATTTCTTGCACGCCTTCGTTGCCAAGTAGTTCGTGATACTGCGTGAGTAATTTTTCGTCTAACATCTTGTCCGCTTCCTTGTGTTATGGGATGGGATTTTCGATATCCCCAATCGATAAAGTTTAACCTAAAAAATGAACCAAGTATGGCAAACTACCGTAATCAGCTTGAATCTAGTATAATACCGACCCTTTTTGGGTACATCAGCTAATTTGTAACGTTTGGAGCCGTACAGCATGCCAACAGCAACCCCTACTATGATGCCAGATATCGCCAATCAAACCCGCGCGCAAACCGAGGGTAAGCTTGATTGGGTTGGCATGAGCAACATCGAGATGCCGCTGGTAGTCGGTGCCGCCAACGAGCCAGAGCGCCCAGTCGGTGCTCGCGTTGATGCCTTTGTGAATCTGACCGATCCGAAAGCGAAAGGCATTCACATGTCTCGTTTATACCTGTTACTGGAAGATTTATCCAATAACGATGTATTAAGCCATCAATCGTTGCGCACATTATTGCACGATTTTATTGATAGTCACGAAGGTTTGGCCGATCAAGCCTATGTAAAATTTAGTTTTGACTATCATTTACGCCGCAAGTCGTTGATCAGCAAAAAGCAAGGTTGGAAAGCCTATCCTGTGACTGTAGTTGGTCGCTACGATAATGGCAACCTGCAGCTTGAGCTTAGCGTTGAAGTGCCCTACTCGTCTACCTGCCCATGTTCGGCAGCATTGGCGCGGCAGTTAATTCAAGAAGCTTTTGCCGAGCAGTTCGGTACCGAGCAAGAAGTTGATGCAGAATTAGTGCATCGCTGGTTAGGCACCACCCAAGGTATCGTGGCAACCCCACATAGTCAGCGCTCAATCGCCCAAGTGAAAGTAGCTTTGGCGGAGCAAGCCAACGAGTTGCCGATTATCATGTTGATTGATGCCATTGAAGATGCCTTGAAAACCCCGGTTCAAGCAGCGGTTAAACGCGAAGATGAGCAAGAGTTTGCCCGCCTCAATGGCCAAAACCTGATGTTCTGTGAAGATGCCGCACGGCGCTTACAACATGAATTGCATCAGCACGCTGGGTTTGCCGACTTCTGGATTCGGGTAAACCACTACGAATCATTGCATGCGCATGATGCGGTAAGTATTACCACCAAAGGTATCCCAGGCGGCTTTAAAGCTTAAGCCAAAATATCGACCTACCAATCCGGCTGCGGTATACTGTGCGGCCGGATTTTTTTGTTTTAGAACCTTACATGACTGCCCGATTGAGGACAAGATGGAACCTATTGATATCGTTGGTATCGGCAACGCGCTCGTCGATCAAGAATTTGAAGTTACCGATGAGTTTTTGCAGCAGCATCAGATCGAAAAAGGCATGATGACGCTGATTGAAGACGCCGACCAAGAACGTTTAATCGCTGAACTAGCTAACCGCGGCGAATTAAAGAAACAATCGGGTGGTGGCTCTGCTGCTAACTCTTTAGTGGGCTTTGCCCAATTTGGTGGCAAAGCCTTTTATTGCTGCAAAGTAGCTGACGACGAAGCCGGTAAGTTCTATTGCGAAGACCTAGAAGCCGTAGGCATCACCACTAACACCGGCAGCCAGAAGCACCAAGGCAAAACCGGTCGTTGTTTAGTGATGGTCACGCCTGATGCCGAGCGCACCATGCGTACCTATCTAGGTATCACTGCCGACTTATCCGTAGCTGAATTAGACGAAGCGGCCATTGCCCGTGCCGAGTACCTTTATATTGAAGGTTATTTGGTGACGTCGCCGATTGCTCTAGAAGCCATTGCCCGGGCGAAAGAAATCGCGCGCGCTAACGGTACCAAGATTGCCATGACCTGCTCCGA
>Ga0075011_10002245_pt1 | contig 10486 bp, 15 predicted proteins | sample TARM_MetaG_T_14_FD_72354 | JGI IMG/M metagenome (GOLD analysis project Ga0075011, IMG submission 72354) | Freshwater microbial communities from Pennsylvania, USA, analyzing microbe dynamics in response to fracking - TARM_MetaG_T_14 | ecosystem: Environmental > Aquatic > Freshwater > River...
AGCACGAACGTTATAAGGCACAGGAGCCTGAGCAAAGGCGGAGAAGCTTCCGACGACCAGCGTACATGCCATGAATGCACCAATTTTAATATTCATAAACCACCTCATTTAATTATGACTAAAGTTACGTGACCAAGGGCTCGCGATTTCCCCTTTCATCGTCACACAAGGGCATTTAAAACTGGCGGAGAATCAGGGATTCGAACCCTGGGAGGGTCACCCCTCGGCGGTTTTCAAGACCGCTGCCTTAAGCCACTCGGCCAACTCTCCAGTAAATCTTGGTGCGAATGATGAGACTCGAACTCATACTTCTTGCGAAACTTCTTTTTGAGAGAAGCGCGTCTACCAATTTCGCCACATTCGCAAAACTAAAAAATCTGGTGCGAGAGAAGGGACTCGAACCCTCACGGATATATCCACATCGACCTCAACGATGCGCGGCTACCAATTACGCCACTCTCGCATTAAAACTTATACAGCTCAGTGCTTTTTAGGTGTGCTACTACGCCAAAAGCCTGTCTTCTCTTGCTGAGTTAACACTCCCAGCATCACCCAATCTAACTCAGCTAATTTCGTCAGGTGAAACTACCGGATGAACCAGTTTTGGGCACCACAACCAACAGTTTCCCGTCAGCTGTAATGGCAGTGCCTATCCAATGTCAGGTCTGGCTTTTATTCACTCGCTTTTCATCACGAAGCGCCAACCAGCTGCCGACAAATTAAAGGCCATTGCAATGCTAAGGGGCTACTCTTTAAAGGATGGCTGCCTCTAAGCCAACCTCCCAAAAAAGCCCTGAGCTGTATATTTTCACTATATTCTCTGATAAGATTAATCACCTTGAAAATACACTGAAAATAAAGATAGTGGTCGAGACTGGCAGATTTGAACTGACCGACCTACCCCTTAGGAGGGGGTTGCTCTATCCGGCTGAGCTAAGTCCCGACATATATTTTCACTACTACAAAGAAGTCTATAAAAATAACCTGAAATGATGGTTAATCTTTTAAGTTGGCCCACTGGGAGAGACTCGAACTCTCGACCCACGGCTTAGAAGGCCGTTGCTCTATCCTAAAACTGAGCTACCAGCGGACATCATACTTAAAAATAAGACAACTTTTAATTCAAAGAGCTGAAAACCGCCATCTAACAATCGCTGTTTTCTTATTTCTAGCTGGCTCAACAATCTGTCTCGCTGCTATGAGTACAAATATACAGAACCTATCTCACCCAGTCAAACATTATTTTCGCTTTTATTAAGATTTTTCTCTGATTTTCTATTTTGTCTTTTTTTTAAGCTAAGATAACAACTTATGCTGCTTTTTCAGCCTCTTCTGTCTGGGCCATCATCTCAATCACTGGGATCGGGAAGTCATCAGGGAACTGCACCCGCTCAAAAAACTCAGACAGCATGCTGCGGGACAACACTCCCTCCTCAGCAAGTTTGCTCACTGCATCCTTCACCACATCAGTATTCATGGCAAAGAACCTCTCCAGGAGCTCCTCCTGACTCACCATGAGGGCCTTGATGTGGGCATTATTGTTTTTGAACTCAAAATCATTGCTGGGCTTGTTGTAGTAAACACCGTCACAAAACCCGTTCTCCAGGTAGAGCTTGGCAGACTTCATCCAGTCCTCTCGGTCTTCACCCGACCCCATGGTCTCCCGACCAAAGAAAAAGCGCTCAGACATATAACCAGAGAGGCATGCAAGCATCTCCCATTGGCACAGCTCCTTGGTGTGAAGCATATCCCTTGTGTCCTGCATGATTGCGTAGCCCAAATTGCCATTTCGATCTTGCTTGCCGAACGCACAAACCATCACAGCACTATCAATATTCTTGAATGCAGCATTCAAGAGTACATGACCAATTTCATGGCGCAGCGTGTATTCAGACGCCTTCTTGTTTGCGCCAGCGCCAACCTTCATTCTCATAGAGTGCGGATCAAAGCCATGAATTATCACGCCTAGCGCACCCTTTACCCCAAGGTACATCAACCCAGAGCCACCAATCACAGAGGCGGCAATCGATAAAATATTACTGTCTGTCATGTCCATCTCTGAATGCCTTTTGTTGATTTTTGAATGCTAAAACATTGACAATTCCAGTTTATATCATTTTGTGTAAAATAAAGCAATGCCCGCATCATAGCGGGCATTATTTTGTCAATAATTTATTTCAGTTTTTGCTGGGGATTTTCTTTTTCTGAAAGGCTGCTGCTTTATTTCCATCAGCCGACAAAAAGACACCAGCTCCCGATAGAACTCCTCATGCTTCTTGTCAGCTTCGTGATCAACCGCATCAGTTCTGACACCCTTCACTCTGGCTCGTCTCCTGGCTCTGCTACTCATAGCGAAAGATCCATATTTCGGCGAGACTCCTTCCTCACCTGATTAGCAACACTGATCGCATGATCAATATCTCGCGCACGAACCTCTTCCTTCCAAAGAACACTGAATGGAGGAACTCTTCTGAAATCGTCCCGCGTCTCACTCACGAAGCACCCTCTCCTTGAAGGCACACCACAGGAGTCATGACGAACAACCAAAAAATCCTTAAGTTCAATTTGGCTCATTTCGAAGTTCCGATATCAGATTTGATCTGTGAATTATACATAAAGCCAAATAAAAAAGCCACAGCAGGTGTGGCTAAAATAACGAATTACTGGATCATCACAATGACATCATCAATCATCTTTCTGCTTTCACAGTTGAGATTGACATCACCTTTTATTTCTTTTAATCCGCTAATTACATCCTCTTTTTCTGCCCCAGATTCAATATACAAAGAACAAATTGTTTTTAATTCATCTTCTCTAAGGCAGGAATTAACGGTCATTCTCATCCCATTAATCATGCAGTCTTTTTTCATATAACTATTATGGTTTCTTGCATTATGTAACATGTCAGTATCTTATCACTTTTCTCAAATAAAAATCGAGACCTCAATCAACATCTCTGTCAATCAAGGTCTCATTTTCGGTTTTATTTCGCCCATTTATTATGGGGTTATGAATTCTCGGTTATTTATTAACCGAATCCTTGATGCGCTTCTTGTTGTGATTCGACATCGAGGCTAGAATTGTTTTTGACTTCTCTTCAAAGTCATTCATCAAGGCAAAGACATCCTTCTCTGCACTCTTGATTGCTTCATTGACATCAAATAGACCCATCTCTTGATGCTGCTTGTGTCGCATATCCTTAACCTGCAACTCCAGCTGCTCCTGCTCTTTCTGGAGCTTTGCCATCAGAGCTTTTATCTCAGCAATGCGGCATCCCTGCTCAGAAGCATGCATATTAGCATCTACATCAGCCTTGATCTTACTGGCCTTGGCAGTGAGCGCTTTCTGTCGTTTCCGCTTGTCAGCAACAGCTCGCTCCTTTTCTTCCCAAGCTTGCTGATATTCATCAGTAACCTGCGTTATCTGAGCCCTTTCTTCTTCTGAGTTAAACAAATTCTCTTCGCAGAAGAAGATGCCCAGGAACTCCTTGTACATCTCATCGCAATCAACCTTTCCACGCTTTTGACCAGCAGCCATGTCACGAAGAACTGCGTTGAATTTATTCATCAGCTTACGAAACTCATCAACAGAGAAGTTTCGAGATGATTCCAGGTTTTCACCCACCAACTTTGTCACAGCAACATTGGCCGGAGAAGATGTCAGGTAATTGAACACAAAACCGATATTTGTATTTTGCCCCTTGCTCAGCCCAAGGCGATAAATACGAAGGAAGTCGTTTTCAACACCCTTCTTTTTTCCTGTTTGATAACCACTCCAGTCATAATGACCGCCTCTTGCGGCATGACCATGAAGAACTACAGGACTACTCAAACCAATACAAACCTGTTCAAAACAACGAAAATGATTGCTGAGAAGCTTCATCGGAGTCATTTCTTTTTGTTTGATCATCTTGTCATTCTTCTTTAATGTGGTTGATGTCGAAAACTATACATTATGAGAAAAATAAAGTCAACTTTTGAAGTGCAATTATTTACTATAATAAATATTGCCGCGCGGATATTTTTGTGTATAATAAGTCACATAAACCAAGCAATCCAAAAGGATACGAACATGACTCTCGAAAGCGTCCGAGCTCAAAACAAAATCGATGGCCCTATCCGCCTGCAAAAGCAAAAAGTGCTTTTCCGAGGGTACTTCCTTGGTCGAGAGATGCATCAGTCTGTTCGTGCCATGGAGATCGCCATGGAGTGTCACTCCGGCTCTCGTAAAGACGGCTCCCCTGAGGTAAGTCACCAGTTCGAGATCGTGGGCATGCTTCTCCAACTCTTTGAGGGCCGCATGTGTTACCACATGCTGGATTCCCTCGTTGCTGCCGCGTTCCTTCACGATGTGCCAGAAGACTACCCAGAGCTCTACAACCTGGCTGCCTTGGCTCAGATGTTTGACGATATCACTATGTCTATCGTCAGCCGCATGACCAAGCCGGAAGGCTTCGAAAAAATCGATGAGCACCGCAAGACCTACTTCGGCTTCATTGCAGAAGACATTCTGGCTGTGCTGCTCAAGTGCTCTGACCGCGTTCATAATCTGCAATCCATGATTGCCGGATTCAGCAGCAAGAAGCAACGGGAGTACATCGAAGAAACCGAGACCTACTTCTATCCCATGATCAAGAAGGCTCGGCTCGAACACCCTGAGTTCTACATGGTTCTGGTGCTGTTGAAACAGCAGATGGAAATGATCATCCGCATCTGCAAGTACAACCTCGAAAATCATCAGCGCCAGGAAAACAAGGTGGCTCCTGATGGTTCTGATAAGGCCGAGAGCGCAGACAAGAAGTAATTCATACCAACGCATCGGGCCAGCATACATTGCTGGCCCATCTATATGGGATTTAGCATGAAGTTCAAAAAAGAGTTTGATGGCCTTACCGTAAACCTGGAAATGGATGATCGGCATATTATTGGCGATGGCTTCGTCATTACTGGCAACTGCTGCCCATTTGCAACTAAAGGCAACAGCGTCTCTTTCAAAATCATTACCAACGTATGTACCAAGCAAAGTCGTTTTGAACTCAAATTTATCTCTGATTCCCATAGTGGATTTTTCAACGAAAGTAACTCAATTCGTATCATCAATGCTGCTGTCGCAGCAGAAAAGACAGCCACCTTCTTGAAGGGCTTTATCTGCGATGTCATGTTCTTTCAGAACAACCCTGAGCCCCTCATTGATGCGCTCGCCAACGAAAACTACCCGATGGCATTAATCTGCATCTATGCAAACGACAAGCTCACCGATGACATTCTTGGCGTTAAATGCCTTCTTGATGATGTAATCCGTCACGAGTCATTCAAACCAGTCATTGATGAGATCGCCAGGATTGCAAAAGGACACCCAGAGGCATCTCCCCTCAATTCCGTTGCCAAGGCAGTTATGGGCCTGTTTATCCATGGCGGCCTGTCCCTGACAGACTCAGCGATTGCCAACATGGCCGACAGTCAGCGAGCAGACCTCATCTTGAGCATGATCCTCAAGGTCAGAGACGATAAAAATCCAGTCAGCGCACTGTTCGCAACTCCCTAATGATGCAGCAGATAGTGAACTGAGCTCCAGAGCCTAACTCAAGATAAAAATGGCCCAGGGATGGGCCATGAAATCAAATAAAAATACCATCAGCGGATATTGGCTTTGTCTAATATCTGCTTGACCTGCTGCCTTATTTTTTGTATATTTATCTTACCTAATGAACACATGGTTTTGGTGTCAAATATGATCAATGAATCAATGCTGGACATGAATGGAAACCCCCTGAAATTAGGGGCTATGTACTGCGATGTAACCATCGAGCAAGGCGTCTTGGACTATGGCGCTCTCATCAGGTATTGCGGCAAAAACCCAGATACAGGTCGTGCTGTTTTTGCTGATGCAGATACCTGGGATGAAGCTCCTATTTATGGTGATGTACTTGTTTTGCAACTTGGGTCTATTATCGACCCCACCACAAAGGGTTGGCCCAGCATGGCTGAGTAGCCATAAACCTACACGCAAATCATGAGCCCGATAAAATGATCAAATTTGAAATCAGCGATATTGTCGCTTTCGTTCGCCAGCAGTCCGGCAACGCCATTTCCCAATCCCAGGTCGATAAGGCGGTGGCCGACATCATCTCTTCCGCTGCGCTTTGCTATCGCGATGCAAGCGGCACCAATAGCGATACCCCCGTGGAATGGCCCCTGCCAAACAGCCAGTTCTGGAGCCCAGGTGATCGCCAGTCAAATCTGAGAGATGCCGCCGCACTCTACAAGATGGCCGCCGATGTTGCAGAGCAAGCCAGAGATTACGAACGCAGAGACGATCTCCTTGAGCATGTCGATAGTTGCGCCATTTTGTTAAGCAGCATCATGTGATATTTGAGTCACTGAAAAGGTCGCTTCGGCGGCCTTTTTCTTTGATGGTTTATTATTTATTTTCCATTATATTTTGATTGACGCACTTGGTTATTTTCTGTATATTTATCTTATCAACCAAGGAGAGTTTCCCCATGAAAGTTTGCAAAACTGTAGATGGCTTCCACGTTCTATTCACTGTTCAGCCTGGTCAAGGTGCAGCATGTAATCGCCACTCTTTTTTTGAAATTCGTGGTAAGGTCTACCCGTTCCAAGAACGCTTCCATGGCGTAACTTTCAATGCCTTCGTTAAACGCAATCTCGATGGCAAGATTGACGGAGATATCGATTACTCTGTTGGCTTTGGCGGAAACACCTTTGATGGTATTCAGGCTTCTAAAATGGTTCGCGCAGCAATCGTTGCCGAAAAGCTGGCGGTCATGTACGCAGGCATGCTTCAAGATGTTCGAGATACATCTGGCAGCCCAGAAATCTTCACTCAGGCTCTCAAAGAGAAAGACTACACTCTGGCCGCCATCCTTCTTATGATGGCTGACAACCTTGTCAAGACTCCGCTCAAACAGCGTATCAAAGACAGGGAGAAGCTGAATACTCAGCTCGAATGCATCATGCATGACGCTTCTTTCAAGCCAGTTCTCATTGCTCTTAAGTCGTGGGATCGCGAATTAGAAGAAATGTCCCCCGAGATGGATGTAGCCTTCGCCTTGCTCGGCCACTATGAAGTCATCTTTAACGAGCAGTACACTGGCGATAAAGAGCCGAAAGTTCGCATGAACAACCTGATCGACTCCTTTATCGGGTACGCAGAGCAGTAATCCCTGTTGATTATGGGGCCTATACAAAGGCCCCTATCTCTCTATAAGGACTGACCTAAATGGCTTCTGAGATCACCCCAAATAAAGGCGGCAAGAGTGCATATTTTCGGCTGATAATGCTTCAAAAAGCATTCAACTGTCTTCATCACGGTCTTCAATTCCTTCATACACCTGCGACTTTTGAGGCAGATCTGCACAAAGCAGATGCAATTATCGAAATCCTGGAAGTCGAAGATTGCGGCTCTATTGGTGGCTACGACCGACAAAATCCGAATATTCTGATTACTGGACATAAAATTTATGACCGCTTCCTTACCGTGCTGAGAAAGTATGATAATGAAAAGGACATCAAGCCCGCCTGCTCTTTTACTCCTGCTGACATCTCTATCGCATACAAAACACTGAGCGAAATATTGGATGTAGTCAGGCGTCAGCGAAATTAACACCAACACAGGATACAGTGATGACCACCAAAAACATCATCCCTCCGTCATTGCGCGAACAGTTTGAACAGCAGATCCTCGCATCCGGCCAGTTTGATGAGGCTCCCCATGTGCTGCTCTTTTCGACCTATGAGAACGGGGCTTACAAGAACCCTGTCATCCATGGCATGTGGATGGGCTACCAACTACCCAAGGCTGAAATGCCTATGTACTCGATGTTTGACAAGGCCCTGGCCCGCATCCTCGTGATCAGCGAAGAAGAACTTGATGCTCAGCTCGCCCCCTTCCAGGGTCATGACAACTTTGAAGATCGCCAGTGGCGTATCGATATGATGCGAAAGTACCGCTAGACCACAGAGCATAACTGCCGTCAGAAGGCGGCAGTCTCTCGTGCAACCCTGCCTCCTTCTCACTCATCGCTCCTGCAAATATTTATTTTTGTGATAAATATTGTTTGACGGAATATTATGCTTTTAGTATATTTATCCAATCAAACACATGGAGCAAACCATCATGAACTTCAAAGTTGACGACCTGAATTGCAGCATTTCTATTTCTTGTGGTCGTTTTGGTTTTCGTTTGAGTGGCAAGGTAATGCCGCTGCCAAATGATTTTCATAGCATCGGATTTGAAGTATTGCAGGATGAAGGCTCTGATGAAATTCAGTCCTCCATCAGCTTCGGCGGAAATTCCTTTGAAGGCTTGGATGGTTTCTTTGTAGCCAAAGGTGCGGAAGTCGCCTACCGCCTGAGCGTCAAGTACGCTGTTCTGGCTAAGCAAATTCAGAACGACCCATGCAATGCCAACTACATCGTCAATGCACTGAAAGAAGGCGATTTTGAATCTGCTCGAATCATAATTGCGATGTCGAACAATCTGATTGGCAAGCCAGCAAAATTACTTGATGAGAATCATGTTAAGTATCACTGCGTGTTTGATGCCATCGTGAAGAGCGAGCCATTCTTATCTCTGATTACTGCCTATGAAAATACCAGCAGCAACGATCCCTCCATCATTCTGAAAAAGAAAACTGTCCAGGCATTGAATATCAAATCAGGAATTCGATTTGAAAACCTGGTAGCAGAGCCGGAGGTAATCCTGTCTGGTGACGAATCTTTCGTTAACTGGCGGCGTGAGGTGGTAGTTAAATCACTCCGTGAATTGCACCATAGCGACTCATCCAAATCAGCAAAAGACTGGCTCTAATACAAAATAAAAGCCCCGCTAGCGGGGCTTTTTGTACTAAATGAGTCTTTCCTGTGTTATTATTTAAATGCAATTAAATAATAATAAGGAAAAAACATGAGCATCATTATTCCATTTGACAACAAAATGAATAATCAGCGTGATTCAATCATTGTTGAACATGGCGATTCACTAAAAGATATTGCAAAGTCAATTGCGAAAGTATTCAAAGAGGAAATCAACTTCCTGGCTGATACATCATCTTTTCGTCAATTCAAGAGCCACAAAGAACTTCCTAGCGAGCTCTCATCCCTCTGGCTTGATAAACTAACTGCAATCAAGTCCACTCCATCAGACATCTCTTTAAAAGATCGGGTTTCCGCCGCCTACATCGGAATGATGGATCGAGCATCAAAAAGAGGCACAGTAGAATCCCCTGATATTGATGTTGCTGTAGACATCGCAAAAGAACACATCTATAACTCACCAAAATGCATGCCAACTATCATGAACATCGTAAAGAGTCTTCAAGATAGTCGAGTATGCAATGGAGACATCATGGTAGAAATAGGGCGTGAAATTGGCAAAAGTCTTAAGAGCGAAATTCAGGCTTTCGATAAAACCTCAATTGAAAATACGGTTCCTGAAAGCATGAGAAGTGCATTGCTTGACATTAAGCAAGAAAAAGCAACAAGAAAAGATTCAGATCTGTCTATTTGAGGTGCGAAAATGAAATTTGTTTTTAAAAATGAGTTTACTGGCAATGACCAGGTTTTTGAGTTTGACGACAAAAAAACCATCGGTGAAGCCTTTGCAGAAAAAATGGAAGATGTTGTTCAGGAGTTCATCAAACAGAATGAGCCAAAGTGCTTCACTCCATTTGAAGGTGCTGTTATGCAAGAATGGAAAAAGCGCTGGAGTGCAGCAGCATTCGAAGCATATCACGATGCGGCCAAGTCATTCATGGCCGACAAAAACAACCTTGCATCAACCGACACCTACCACTGGCATGATCGCTGGCAGCAGCATCTAACCACTCACCTTGAGAACGCATACCTCACCCAGCTATATGGCCTGGATGACAGCGGCAAGCCAAACAGCCCATATCTCTTGCAGCGAGCAGACCTTCTCAATGACACATCAATGCAAATGACCATTCACCGCATCCGCAATCAGCTGATGAGCATGGGCATTGACAGAGAAACCGCCACATCAGCCCTGGAGGACGGCCTGACAAAGCTTCTAAACAAGGAGGCAATCAAAGCCGACAGAAGCAGCGTATACGACACTATCAGCGCAGACATGCAGTGTGAGTTTGTCACCGCTGAGTCATTCTCTCTTGGAGAAAATGCCAGTCGAGGTGTCAAGACCGCCATGGCCTTTAGCATGCTGAACTACAAGAGAGAGGACTTTGAAAGGTTCGCCAAAGAGGATGGCATCTCAATTGCTGGTGTAGAGCAATCATTCCCAGCAGATTTGCAAAAATCACTCAAGCCAACAATTGGCCTGAAAACGCTGAGAGGCATGATCCGAGATGCAGTTCAGGACTGCGATTACCGCCCTGTCGTTTTCGGAACCATCAACATCAAAGATCTCATCAAATGCATGCCTGATTCAAAGCTCATTTTGTCAGGTGGCCGATTTGGACTTTACGATATCGAAGATGGTATCAGCT
>Ga0075011_10002246_pt1 | contig 10478 bp, 8 predicted proteins | sample TARM_MetaG_T_14_FD_72354 | JGI IMG/M metagenome (GOLD analysis project Ga0075011, IMG submission 72354) | Freshwater microbial communities from Pennsylvania, USA, analyzing microbe dynamics in response to fracking - TARM_MetaG_T_14 | ecosystem: Environmental > Aquatic > Freshwater > River...
GCTGGCGCATCTTGGCCCGTTGGCGCTCTGCCGCGGGCAACACGGAATAGAGTATCGAGATCGATAGCGCCTTCGCCGCGGTGGCGATCAGGGATGGCATTTAAGGTCGCACTCAAGGTTAATACTTGATCGTAAAAGGCAAAATCCCCCACGGGCACTTGCTCGATGCCCGCTGCGGTTTGCCACTGCCAATGGGTACGGCGCAGTTCGCTCGCCACTTCACGCAGTTCAGCTTGAGTGATCTCACCACGCCAGTATTTTTCTAAGGCAAATTTCAATTCACGACGACGCCCGATGCGGGGAAACCCAAGACTATTTAATTGCATACCCTATCTTCCTTTATTTGAGATAAGCCAAATTCGGCACTTGCACCCACCAGATTGTTTTCTCTTGGCACTTTTCAGCATTTCCGCCTTGATAAATAACAATGGGCGTCTGGACGTCTAGAAGTTTATTGTGTTAGTCTCTATTCCAGCAACCGAATTGATTTCAAGCACAACATGAGCGAATTTCACCTGGAGTGAACATGATCGAACTAAGACATCTGCGAACCTTAATGGCCCTGAAGGAAAGTGGCAGTTTGGCGGGCGCAGCCAAAAAACGTTTTGTCACTCAATCCGCCCTCTCCCACCAGATTAAGGAGCTGGAGCAAAGGATTAACTCGCCCATTTTTGTGCGTAAGAGTAAGCCGTTGTCATTCACCCAAGAAGGTGCACGCCTGCTTCATCTCGCGGAAGAGATTTTGCCTAAGGTGTTAGAAACCGAAACAGATCTTAAGAATGGCCTTGAAACCGAAACCAATCAGTTGCGGGTAGGCATTGAGTGCCACAGCTGTTTTCGCTGGTTAATGCCTGTGATGGAGCAATTTAGGCAAGACTATCCACAAGCGGAGTTAGATCTGTCGAGCCGTCACTTGTTCGACTCGCTCAATGCCTTGGAAATGGGTGAACTGGATATAGTGCTGACCTCAGATCCTGTGCCTGGGCATTCACTCGCTTATCAGCATTTGTTTGATTTTGAAGTGAAGTTAGTGGTTGCTAAAGATCATCCTCTAGCAAAAGAAGCCTATGTCACCCCTAAGCAATTAGCACACTTGCCTATTATCAGTTATCCCGTACCACTGACGCGTTTAGACATTTATCGCCACTTTTTAGAACCCGCAGGCATAGAAGCGGGCGAGCAAAAAACCTGTGATTTAACCATGATGTTACTGCAACGTATCGCCTGTAAAGACGGTATAGCTGCCCTGCCGAACTGGTCGATTAATGAAGCGCATGGTTTGAGTCTCACCACAATAAAACTGGGGCAAGAAGGCTTGAAACGCCCTCTGTTTGGCGCCTATCGCCGCCACAGCGCCAACTCAGCATTGATCCAAAATTGGTTACAACTGGTAGCGAGTGAAGGCTTATCCCGCCAGCATAAGACAAATTAACGCAGGTGAAACCTAACAAAAAAGCCTGCTGATGCAGGCTTTTTGTTGAATCTAATGACTATTTCATAGGGTCAAACAGCGATTTAATGCATCGAAATATTACAGCGGATTCATCAACAGACCACGCATAGACAATACGCGGCGCAAGATTAAACCAGGGGAATTCGAATTGCGGGTCTGACGCAAATTATGGGCAATCATAAACTCTTGGCGTAAGTCCTGATCTAAATCTAACGCTTCGAATGATTCTATGGTCAAAGTCTGCTGTTGATTATCAATCAATGACTTAATCACGCTTAAAGGGAATGATTGTTCGGCATTAGCATTTAAATAGGCAAATGCCGTGAGCGCGATAATTTGGCCGAACACACTGAACAGGGCCAAGGTTTGCACCTCATCAGCATCAACCTCGATGCCTTCCATCTCCGCTAAACTGTCCACCGCATCAGTTGCAATATCTTCGGTCAATTTCCAATAACCTTGGACTAACTTTTTATAGGGCTGCGGCAGCTCATCGAGGCGTTCTTGCAGATAAAACGTAAAGGCATAGCGATAGATATTCACTTGACCTAAGCGGACCAAAGCTTCTTTCAACGAGCGAGTCTTAGGGTTAATCACCCCAGATGCTTGTGCGGAATTACTGCGCATTAACATGTGCGCCGCTAATGCGGGATCGCTCGAGATAATGTCGATCACGTTACGAATGTCGCCTTCAGCGAGGATCGCTTTTTTGAGTGGAATTAAAATCCCTCGACGACCTATTACTTGCTCTTCGTTCGCTATGATAGCTCTAACTTGAGTAAAAACCTGTTGCTCAAGATCTGTCATAAGACACTTTGCACCTGTTTATTAACAATAAGATAATTCGGTTACCGTTCACATCATACCCAAAATTTAAAGAATTTCAGCCACAAACAGCAGAGTAATAGATAAATTATTCCTGTTTAGTTATTGCTGCCCGCTAACCACTAAAGATAACGACAATTTAGTCACTCTACTGAAACGATATTCAAGACTATACCTATTTCAAAATTTATTCCTTGAACAGAGCCTAAAAAATAAAAAGCCAGACTGAGTCTGGCTTTATCGAGATTGAGCGAATCAATGCCTAGAAGCGATAACCAAGGGTAAAACGAATATCGCGGCCTCGACCAGAGTAATAACTATCACCCCAAAGGCCACCGTAATAGCCTGCGCTGACATAGTCTTTATCAAATAGGTTATCGATACGCAGGCTGGCAAGCCAAGCATCACGATTATAATTCAAGGCTAAATTACCGAGCACGTAACTGGCCAGCTTATCGCCTTCGTTACCGTTATCGCCTTCGATAAAGCGGTTACCAGTATAAATTGCTTCGGCAAAGACCTGGAAATGCTCGGCAAAATCCATGCTGACATAACCACGCCCTGTGTGTTTTGCCACCCAAGACAGCTCCTTGCCATCATTGATACCGTCAGTAAATTCAGCATCGATATAGTTATACTCTAACCCGAGTTGCATTGCTTGAGTCACCTGCCAATCCCAATCGGCACTCGCGCCATAACGACGAGAAGCGTCAGCATTGACGTTTGCACCAATAGAATCCCCATCAACAGGAGTTAACTCAGGATCAGGATCAAACACGATTTCATCCTCTAAATCGAGGCGATACAGGTTCACTCGCAGGGTTTGGCTGGCAAGCGTCCAATCCCAACCCGCCTCATAGGATCGGCCCGTCTGTGGCTTTAAGCCAAACACATCTTTAGGGGTATAAGCTTGCTCATCCACTTTCGCAAAACGGAAGTTTTCATCGCCACGTAGATAGAATCTGTGCTCCGTACTAGGACGGTAGTTAAGGCCAAACTCGAATGCTGTTGCATCTTCATCTAAATCGATACCATTTGGATAAACTTTGCGATCGATTAACTCGTCGGTCACCCGCGCATATCGCCCACCCACAACATAACTTAGGGTATGGCTTAATGGCACAGTGGCTTGTAGATAGGCGCTTTGCATTTGTTGTACATTACTCCGCGCCATAGTGTCAAAATCAGCCTTACCACGGCTGATGTCTAAGCCTGTGACTAGATTTAGCTCGCCTTGACGGGTACTGTAGTTCGCTAACGCTTTAGGGCTAAACATCAACAGTGAGCGCGTGTTATGGCTGTTCGCCCGCCAATTAAAAGAAGACACTAAGGTATCGCTATAATCTAAATCAGCCGAGAGTGCCCAGTTCTGATTAAGCTGATGCTGGTAACCCGTGCGCGCCGCAGTGGTCATTTCATGAGCATACTCTAGCTTATTTGATGAAGCACGGGGATCGTCTTTAAATTGCTTTTTAGTCAGCGAGCCCGGATTTTCACGGTCATCGTCGTAATAGCTGGTTTCAACGAAGAACGAGTCTGTGGCTGTTCTATATTGAATGCGGCCAAGAATAGAGCCGGTTTCGTTGGCATTATGTTTGCGATAGTTGTCACCTTGGTTATAGCTACCAGTAAAAAAGTAACGCCAATCCTTGTTGATCGCGCCAGACACATCACCGCGACCTTCATAGGTATCAAAGCTGCCGCCGGATAACTGCACGCTACCACCAGTATTTTCAGGGGATTTAGTGACAATATTGATCACGCCGCCTACCGCTTGGTCGCCATAAAGCACACCCGCACTACCCGATAAAATTTCGATGCGCTCGACTTGGTTAAGCGGTATGGCATTAAGACTAGGAGCAGCGATATCGATATTATTGAGGCGACGACCATCAAGTAAAATCAGCGTGTTATTCACAGCAGTGCTGGCACTAAAGCCACGCATCGCAAAGCTAGTACCGATGTTATTATCTGAAATTTGAATACCACTTTGACCGCGTAAAACCTCAGTCACACTAGTAGCACCGCTCATTTCAATCGCCGCAGCGTCAATCACATTCACATTCGCGGCAATATTTAACGGGGTATTGTCAGAGCGGCCGATCACGACAAGATGCTCGTCGACTTTCGCTGTGCTGGTATCGTCTGCCGCCATAGCGGGCGCGATAACGGAAAAACTGCAAAGGCTACCGATCAGCAGCGCGATTTTTGTTGGATTTGTTCCCATTTTACCTTTAACTCCTGCAAGGAAAACGGGGCATTAGCGCCACGATACTGTTCATTCAGTAAAAGATACTGACAGTGACTATCGCATTTTGAGATCTGCCCACCGAAATCTCAAAAACACCTTTAGGGCCGGTCTCCGGACTTAGGCTATGTTAATCCCTTAAAAATTGGATTAACGCGAGACTGACCTTTGACATTCTGACTATCGGGTTCGGTCTTGAACTCACCAATCAAACGCGGTCTTCTCTCACCTTTTACCGTTGCGGGGGCAGTGCCAGAATTCCACTGGCTTCCCGATTATCTCGCGACTTTCGCACGCAAGCACCTCAGAAGGTTGACTAAAAATTTGATTCATAGGGTACAGCCATCAATAAAACAGCGATACTCCCTTAAGGCTCAGCACATTATAGAGCCTGAGCGCGCGCATTATAGACGTCTATACGGATGAAAGTCCATCAAACTCAAGCGAGCGTCTACAGCCTACTTCAAGGAGAATGGGACTAAAGTGGAGATAAAATCTTGGCTATTATCCGCCTGCAATGGCGGTTTATCGGCAGAAAAAACGGCACCTCGCATCGACTTATGCAACAGATACAAATCTTTATTGCCACTGACAACCGTATAGTAGCCAATTTCCCCTTGAGGAGTTGAAGCATAGGCTTTGGGATTGAGTGGCGTCACACCGTGCATATTGGGCATGGCTGTACAGCCTAGAATCGCATGAAATCCAGCATGCCCATCGACTTCAGTATCGCCTAACTTCTGGTACACCACCTCGCCATCACAGGTCGATTTATAGGTATCGGCCATCGCATCTAAGAAGCGCTCAGGGCTAATACTCTCGGCCATATCCTTAAAACCCTGCACGCAAAATAGCGCACTCCACTGGGTTAATGCTTCCTGCTCTGGCACAAACTCTGCCATAAACATGCCTGCTTGCTCCTCATGATAAGCCTGTTTCCAGCCCGCAGGCAGATTGAACCCTAATTGCTGACCAAATACGGGCAATACATGGGTATGAGCAGCGCCGCTTTCGCTCCGGGGCATAGCTAATGTGGCTTGAACAGGCTCTGAGCCAATTAAGCTGCAGAGTAACAACACACTGGCACCTTGAAATAATCCAATAGGTGAACACAATGCTAATTTCATACTTATCATCCTTGTATCGCACTTATAACTAATACTAATTAATACGACATCATGAAATTGAACAGAAAACACCCAGCATTCTAGCGAATAACCCAGATTGAAAACAGTCAAAAGCCTAGATTAACTGCCACTTTAAAAGAAATAATCACTGTCACGGCGTAAATAACAGAGAAATACTCCGTTTATCTGCGCCGTGATGGTAAAAGAGGTTAGTGCTATTCGCTAAATAACCACATTTTTACTTCAGGTTTAGGCCTTTCCTGACTCAGAATCGCCTGCCGTTGCTCTGGCGTTTCGCATTGGGTAGCAGGGGTAAAATCCAGCGGCTTAATCACCAACGAATCGGCAGGCGGTACCGGAGATTTGGCGAACATCTCGTTATTCATCGACCAAGAGACCCATTCCCCCTTTTCACTGATCCCGACATAACCCTCACCCGCCCTCGCTAACCAAGTTAATCGCGGGATGCGTTCTATGAGCTTCTCGACATTTTCTAGGTTAGCCCTATAGCCTACTGGCACGACTTTGCCGTCAGGACGGATGAATACAAATGATGCTGAACCTATGGTGATTTTACTTCCCTCCTGCCAATATCGATTGAGGATCTCTTGGGCATAGTGAAAACCATATAGATAGGCGTAGTCACTGTCATCGACGAGGATTTGCGGTACGGCATTGTCACGCAGCAACAGAAATCCCGTGCCGACACTGACAATACTGTTCACGCCTTTAATATCCGTTTGTTTGAGCCAATCGATACCGCAGTTCGTTTCATTGCCCCAAAAGTGCGCTTCTCCCGCTGGACTTAAGATTGCAAAAGCACAGCTATTTGACGTAATACTCACGACATCCTGAAGCGCACTGCGAATAGGGTAAATATCGCTACTCTGCCCCCAAGTCACGACACTGCCATCCTTTTTCAAAGCGGCATAGGTCCCTTGGGTATACTCAACACGCACAACATCCATTAACTGTGGCAGCAGCTTTTTCATATTGGTTGAACGTTCAACTTGCCCCCAAATCACAGTGCTGCCGTCTTTCTTAAGTGCCGTAAAACTTCGTCCTTCGGCAAAGATATCAACTATATCCACCAGTTTATCCTGCACATGCTGGCTATTGCCGCCTTCGGGCCCATAACCCCAAGTGTGCACTTTTCCACTGGCATCGAGTGCGGCTACCGCCTCACGGTTAGCATAGAGTTTAGTGATGTTTGTCATACGGCTTTGAAGGGCTTTGTCGAGGCTCAGTTTCCCTGCACGTCCCCAGTACACCACAGTGCCATCTTCACGCAGGGCGGCAAAACCTTCCTTTACAGGCACGACTTGTTTAACGTGTTTAAGCTCCGCAGCAACTTCGCGGCTATCGCCGCCGCTAAAACTGTTTCCCCAAGTGATCACATCGCCATTTGGGGTGAGGGCAGCCACTGCCATATCATTTGCAACAACGGTATTTACCGCGGGTAAATCACAGGGAAGATGGCGATACTGCGGACTCGGTTTTTCCTTAAATTGGATGAGTTTACCGTTATCGAACTGCAGCAATGACTCGTTATTGCTTTCAATAATGGCCATAGGTTGAGGATCGCTACAGCCAGAGATCTGCATGGCAACCATGCCCGCGAGTAAAGCCTTAGGCCAAGTGATTCGATGAGTGAGCATTACTTATTTCCTTGTATTTGCTTGGATATGTCATTCAATGTTGTGCAGCGGACAGAGCGAGAATGGATTTACCTAACATCGCCTAGTGTCAAAAACGGGCAGAATTCTAGCAGCTTGTTAATAAAAAGACGAAAACGCTCACAGTTTGCTCTGCAAGTACCCTCCACAGGCTAGCGCCTAACTTATGGCATGCTATTCTAAGCATCCAGTACCGCTGTTTAAAGGAGTAACAGTATGACTCGTCACATCATTCTTGATTGCGATCCCGGCCATGACGATGCTATCGCGCTGATCTTAGCCTTAGCTCACCCAGACCTCGTTCCCCTTGCCGTCACGACTAGCGCAGGTAATCAAACCCCAGATAAAACCCTCAACAACGCACTGCGGATCTTAACCCTGTTAAACCGTGGTGATATCCCCGTCGCGGGCGGTGCCACTAAGCCGCTAACACGTGAACTGATTATCGCTGACAATGTTCATGGCGAGACAGGCCTCGATGGCCCAGCATTACCCGAACCGAGCTTCAGCCCACAAGCCATAACGGCCGTTGAACTGATGGCGCAGCAAATCCGCCAAAGTACTCAGCCGGTCACTTTAGTGCCCACTGGGCCGCTGACTAACATTGCTCTTTTACTGGCGAGTCATAGCGAGCTGCGCCCTAAAATCGAGCGCATTGTGCTGATGGGCGGCGCTGCGGGTGTCGGTAATTGGACGCCAGCTGCCGAGTTTAATATTTTTGTCGATCCCGAAGCCGCCGATATCGTCTTTAAGTCAGGTATTCCCATCACTATGTGCGGGCTCGATGTGACCCATCAAGCGCAAATCATGGATGAAGACATAGAACGGATTCGCGCCATCCCAAATCCAATTGCTCAGTGCGTCGCCGAGTTATTGGATTTCTTTATGATTTACCACAGAGATCCTAAATGGGGCTTTATTGGCGCGCCATTGCACGACCCCTGTACTATCGCTTGGTTGCTCAAACCTGAACTGTTTGAGGCACAAGATTGCTGGGTCGGGATTGAAACCCAAAGCGAGTTGACCTTAGGCATGACAGTGGTTGATCGCTATCAACTCACAGGCAAAACCGCCAATGCGACTGTGCTATTTGGGCTCGATAGACTAGGCTTTGTCGATTTACTGGTAGACAGTTTACGTGTCTATGATCCAACTTATCTCAATCGCAGATGAAAATAACAGTGAGTTTTCTATGAGCCAGATACTCGTTATCGGCAGTGCAAATGCCGATCATGTGATGAAATTTGAGTACCTGCCCGCAGCAGGGCAAACCTTGATGAGCCGAGATTATCGCCTCGAACTGGGCGGCAAAGGTGCCAACCAAGCCGTCGCCTGCGCGCGCTTAGCCAAACCAGGCACCCGCACTGACTTTATCTGCCACCTCGGCCAAGACAGTATCGGCGATGATATGCGTCAAAGCTGGATTAAAGATGGCATCAGTACAGAAGGAATTAGCCAAATAGCGGAGCAGAGTACCGGCACAGCGATGATTTTTATCGGTGACAACGGGGAAAATACCATTGGTGTTGCAGCTGGTGCCAACGCCACTCTTTCACCCGATGATTTAGAACATCACTATGCTCTGTTTGCTAATGCTCAGTACTTATTAGCACAATTAGAAACGCCTGCTGCTACAGTGGCAAAAGCGCTAAAAATGGCAAAAAACCTTGGTGTGACAACGGTATTAAATCCCGCTCCAGCGACCGCCCTTGGGCACGATGTACTCAAGTGGGTCGATGTGATTACGCCTAATGAGACAGAAGCAGAAGCCTTAACAGGGGTTGAAATTAATCATCTCGATGATGCCCAAATGGCTGCGCAGCTCCTCCACCAGCAAGGTGTAGGGATTGTGGTGATCACTTTAGGCAGTCGCGGCGCATATATCAGCAGCCCAGGTTTTACAGGGCTAGTGCCCGCGCTTGAAGTGCAAGCCATAGACACAGTCGCCGCAGGAGATACTTTCAACGGCGCCTTAGTCGTTGGCTTGAGCGAAGGCATGTCGATTGCCGCCGCCGTGGGATTTGCTAATGCGGCCAGTGCCATTACTGTGACTCGCCAAGGCGCACAGCGTGCTATCCCCTATCGACAGGAGCTTTCGTACTAAAAAAAGTAAGCGACTTTGAGTTAGACGCCCTGAGTCAGACTTTCTAAATTATCATTTATAAATCAAAGCTATAAATCAAAGTCATAAATCAAAAATTATAAACAATAACCCCTGAGTACTTAGTTCACGCCAGCTAAGTACTCGCTCGTCTATGTTTACCGCTAGCGATTTTGCCGTTACAGAATTTTGCAGTCACTGAGAATGAAGCACTCAAACGAAAGTTGCATATACATAATTTACACGCTGATTTCATTCCCATTTAATAAAGATTGCTTATGCTGGCAGGCGCATGTCCGAGTCAAAAGGACTCGGCTACCCTTGTTCAAATAAGGAAGTACCAGATGAAAGCAAAAAGCACAGCTTTACGTAACGTGACCAGCACTAGCCTAATCGGCCTCGGATTATTATTCGCTAGCCAAGCGAGTGCCAACGAATGTGAACTGAAAATTGCCGCCACTGATGCAATGCAATTTGACACTAAAGAGCTGTCTGTACCTGCAAGCTGTAAAGAAGTGACCTTAACCTTAACCCACTCAGGCACTTTGCCAAAAGCAGCTATGGGCCACAACTGGGTATTAACTAAGGCAGCCGATATGTCAGCCGTAGCGACCGAAGGTATGAGTGCCGGTCCTGATGCTGCCTATGTCAAAGCAGGTGATACTCGCGTTATCGCTCACACGCCATTAGTGGGCGGCGGCGAATCAACGTCTATCACCTTTAGCACTGCTGGCATGAGCGCTACTGAAGCCTACCAATTCTTCTGCAGCTTCCCAGGTCACTGGGCGATTATGCAAGGTAGTTTCAAGCTAAAAGCTTAAGGTGAATGGCTTAGCCTAACGTTAAGTGATAAAAACAAAAAAGCGGATCTTAGGATCCGCTTTTACATTCCAGCCATTGCATTTAGCCGCTATGATTCATCAGGGTCTTGGTTGGATGACTAATGGCGCAAAGCTCGTCATCGCATTACCGTTAGCCCCGTTCAAGTTAGGGTATTCAACCCCTTCCTGTAAGGTGTAATACACGTCGACAAAGTCATCGTCATTGG
>Ga0075011_10002251_pt1 | contig 10456 bp, 9 predicted proteins | sample TARM_MetaG_T_14_FD_72354 | JGI IMG/M metagenome (GOLD analysis project Ga0075011, IMG submission 72354) | Freshwater microbial communities from Pennsylvania, USA, analyzing microbe dynamics in response to fracking - TARM_MetaG_T_14 | ecosystem: Environmental > Aquatic > Freshwater > River...
CTACCTATGCAGAAATTATATATAAGAATATAATATTACATAGAAAAGAGGTGTCGAAAATGTTTAAAAATAAATATATCTTATTTGAAGAACTGTATTTAGAAGAGTTAGAAGTATTAGAAAAAGAAATGGAAGAACACCCCTTAGAGATGACTTATGTATATGAATGGCAAATGTTAGCAGAGTTAATTAAAGAAATAAGAGTAGCAAAAGAATTTAATTTTTGAAATATCTAGAAAAATAAAATAACTATTATATAAGTTATTTTATTTTTCTTCGAATAATTTAACGTTCAAATCAAATAATAGCTTTAGTTTAGAAACTAAGTCATTAGAAATAGTTTCATTAAAAGATTCTTTGCTTCTAACAGTGTATTTTTCTTGATTTTCTTCAATTTCCAATTCAATTAAGTCTTTTATTTTTTCTTCTACCTCATTAGATTCTTCATAAGTCCCATCTTCTATAAAGATTAATTTAAAAGTTAATTCTTTATTAGATGAAATATTGTCTTGGTTGATATTTTTTATTTCAATAACATTTTCAATAACTTCCTCATCCTTAACATCCTTTTTATCTTTATCCAATAAATTTTTATTTTCTATACTTTCTGGTTCAATATTTTCAGAAATATTTTTGTCATTTATTTTTTCAGTAATAATTGAATCTTTACTTTCATATTTTTCAGCATATTTTCTAGGTCCTAATATTAAATAATCTAATTGTTTTTGATTTCTAATAATAGGATTTAAATTAAACTCATTTTTAATTTCATGAGCAATAATTTCAGAATATTCCTTAGAGTATAACTCATTAGCAAAAAGTCTATAGAAACCCTGTATAAATTCTATTTTTGTATCAATAATATTGTTTAGCATATTTTGAACTCTTATTATTTCATCCATATTAGAACTTGAACGAAATTGAATACTATGATCATTTATTTCGTCCTTTAAAGGTTTAAATTTTTCTATAGCAATACTTGTCATATTATTATTTTTATTTTCTACAGTAATAATTGTATTTTCATTTAATTCTTCCTTTTCTTTATTTACTTTATTTTCTTTTTTTTCAGAATCAAAATTAATATTACTCTCAATTTCGTTATTATTTTCATTTTCTACAATATTTTTTTCTTTAGAAAACATTTCTTCCAATTCTTTTTCAAAAGAAGTGAAAACATCTTCTTTTTTTAACTCTTCTTGTAATTCTTTTCTTATAATTAGTTCTAATTCTTTGTGTTCTTTGTTTTCGAATATGGAAAATATGATTCCAGAAATAATCATACCAATTCCAACTCCTAATAAAATATAGTTTTTCATAAACCCTCCAAATTATAGTAGAAAAATTATTTTATAAAATTCAAAATTTCATATGCTAGTCTTTCTTTTTTGTCTTCTTGAATTTCAAAAGTATTATAGTTTTTATCAATAATGGTAATATAGTTTTTATCAGCTCCCATATATTTTACATTGTTTGCTACAATTATATCTAAATTTTTATTTTTAAGTTTATTTTTAGCATTTTCAATTAAATTTTCACTTTCAGCACAAAAACCTATAAAAAATTTATTACCTTTATTATTGGATAATTCTTTAAGTATATCGGGATTTCTTTCCATTTCAATAATAAATTTATCATTAGATTTTTTTATTTTATGCTCACTAATATCTTTAGGACGATAATCTGCAACAGCAGCACAAGCAATAAAAATATCAATATTCTCAAATTCTTTAGTGCAAGCTTCAAACATTTCAATAGCAGATTTAACATGGATAGTGGTAATTCCTTGAATATCTTTTTGTTCGTTAGGTCCTGCAACTAAGATAACCTCTGCTCCCATATTTTTGGCAGCTTCAGCTATGGAATATGCCATTTTTCCAGTAGATTTATTAGAAAAAAACCTTATAGGGTCTAATTTTTCTTCTGTTCTTCCACCAGTAATAAGAATTTTTTTATTTTTTAAAATTTCCTTGTTCATAAAGTAAGAATTAACTATATCAATAATTTCATCTTCGTCTTTTAATCTTCCTTTTGCATTATAGTTGCAAGCTAAAAAACCTTCATCAGCTTCAATAAAATTATATTTGTTATATTTATTCAATTTCTCTATATTTTCTTTTAAAATTGGGTTTTCATACATATTAACATTCATGGCAAGGGCAAAATATGTAGGAGCTTTAGAGGCAGAAATAACAGTGCTTAACATATCGTCTGCAATGCCATTAGCTATTTTTCCAACAATATTATAAGTAGCAGGTGCAATTAAAATTAAGTCTGCCCAATCTCCCAAAGAAATATGTTCAACATCATAAATAGCTTTTTTGTCCCACATATCAACAACAACTCTATCTCTAGCTAAGGTCTCTAAAGTTAGTGGAGTTATAATTTCACAGGCATTTTTAGTCATAATAACTCTTACATTGTATCCTTGCTTCTTTAATTTTGAGATAATATTAGCACTTTTATAGGCAGCGATACCGCCAGTAACTCCTAATAATATATTTTTGTTCATAAATTATTCTCCTTTAGCTTTATCTGAATGAAATTTTAGAATGCTTTTTAATTCTTTTTCAACATAAGACCAAGTATGTTCTTCATTTTTTACGAGATGACCTTCATAAGATAATTTTCTTTTATCTAATTCTCCAACAATATCAGTCCATTGATAGAGCATTGTATAGAAACTGTTGTCTTTATCCCCTACACTTAAGAAAAAATGTATTTTTTTTAATTCTTCAAAATTATTTTTTTTAACTTTTCTCAAAATATTATAGACATTTTCATGCCTAAAAGCCTTCATTTTTCTTCCAAATATATTAGCAAGGTGCATTGAATCTTCTGATTTAGTCATTAATTTATTAACTGTAAGATGTTTAAAAATTCCTAGGCCTTTTAATTCTGGAAAGAAAAATCTAGGAAAATTGACTGCACCTGCAAAACTAGATACAGATTGAAAAGTCCCTAAATACTTCAAAGTTAATTTGAAAGCACCATATCCTCCCATAGAAAATCCAGTAATAGCTCTAGAACTTATATTGAAATTTTTTTCTACTTGAGGTATTAATTCTTTTATAAAATATGTTTCATAGGCTTTTTTTTCTTGCCCTAACCAATTAGTATACCATGATCTTCCTTCAAAGCCTGAATTAGGAAGTACAAGTATCATTTCTTTGATTTCATTTTTTTCTAATAAATTATAGTAAATTTCTCCTAATTTGGCTTTTTCAATCCAAGAATCACAATTATCCCTAAGTCCATGGAGTAGATATAAAATTGGATATGAGTTTTTCTTGTTATAATTTATAGGGAAAATAATTTTACCATTCATTTTTTCATCTACAAATTTTGAATTTATTTCAAAATATTCAGTATAGATTTCCCTAGTATTTTGCTTTTCTTGATAATTATTATAGTTAATATAAGTTATTTTTTTATTTTTAACAGCTCTTATTATTTGAAATTTCAAATAAAGTTTATCATATATTTTGATTGAAATAATAGTGATAATAAGATAGACAATGTATTTCATAAATTAACCTCCTAAGTTATTTTATTATATCATAAAATTGACTATTTACAAATCGAAAGATTAGAGGTAAAATGAATATTAGAATAATTTATTGTAAGGAAATTAATATCTTTATCATAATAAAAATATTATCAATGCTTCTTTTGAAATATTTACTAAAGAATTAGTTGTAAATTGCCGATTACTCTATTGATTATGTATTACTAATTCTGAGATAAAAGAAAGGTGTATGTGAAATATATGAAAAATTTATTTTTTACTTTAATTTTAATGTTATTATTTTTAATTACAGGTTGCAATCAAATTCGTTATACATCTATAACTAGACCGAGAATAGATAATAATAGGGATTTTCATTATGTGGTAGCAGATGGAGAACAGCAGTTAGAAGGAAATAATTCTGTTCGAGATATAAATAAAAAAAGTCGTAAATATGATATTATAATTATTGAGAGTGATGGAACTTATTATTTCACTCACTAAAAGGAGGATGTTTTGGGATACATAATTAATAAAAAAACAGGGCAAAAATTTGAAGCAGATAATAATCAATTAAGTTTGTTGTTAAAACATAATTATTTAATTGAAGAAAATGGTTTTTTTTATTTTGAAGAAAGTGTGAAAAATAAAATAACATTAATGCTAAAAGCTGATATGGCAGATAAAGTAAATATGGTTTATGGGTTAAAAGAACTTATTCAAGAGTTGCACGATCAATCAGCTAAGGATTTTTTTGAAAGTGAAAACATTAAAATTAATCACCTTTTTTTGAAAGTTAGAAGACTAAGAAGATTATATCAAACTTTAGTGAATGAAGGCTTTGAAAAAGAAGAATAAAATGTATATTTAAATTTTGTTATAGTTATAAAAAAACAGGTAGCTTTAGCCACCTGTATTTTATTTACTTATAAAAACCAATTCATTATTTTTGACTATAACTTCTACCTGACTACCTTCTTGAATCTCACCTTTTAATATTCCTTTTGATAAAGATGTTTCTACATATTTTTGTAAGAATCTTTTTAGTGGACGAGCTCCGTAATGCATATCATAAGCCTTATTTATTATATAGTCTTCAGCTTCTTCGCTAAAGTTTAAAAAAATAAATTTTTCCTTTAATCTTAAGTTAATATCATTAATCAACAGTCTAATTATTTCTTTTATATTGTCTTTGTCTAATGCCTTAAATATGATAAGGTCATCTATTCTATTTATAAATTCAGGTTTAAAATTAGTTTTTAGTCTTTCTTTTACTAAAATTTTAGTTTTTTCATTAACTTGTGGATCTTCAATTATCAATTCACTAGCTATATTACTAGTCATAATTATAATAGTATTTTTAAAATCAACAATTTTTCCTTTACTATCAGTTAATCTTCCATCATCAAGAACTTGTAAAAGTATATTAAATACATCAGGGTGAGCTTTTTCTATTTCGTCAAGAAGTATAACAGAATAAGGCTTTCTTCTAACAGCTTCAGTTAGTTGTCCTCCTTCTTCATATCCTACATATCCTGGTGGAGCACCAATCAGTCGAGTAACAGAGAATTTATCCATATATTCACTCATATCTATTCTTATTATATTATGTTCATCATCAAATAGATTTAGTGCTAAAGTTTTAGCTAGATAAGTCTTGCCAACTCCAGTAGGTCCTAAGAAGATAAAAGAACCAAGTGGTCTATTAGGGTCATTAAGTCCTGCTCTAGACCTAATAATTGTATCAGAAACACTTTTTATAGCTTCTTCTTGACCTATAATTCTTTCTTTTATTTTGTCTTCTAAATAAAGAATCTTTTCTTTTTCTCCTTCTACCAATTTATTTAGTGGAATACCAGTCCAAGAACTTACAATATCAGCAATTTCTTCACTATCTAAAACTTCCTTAACTAATCTATTACTTATTTTTTTACTAGCTTCCATTTTTTCTTCTTCTATTTTCAAGTCTTTTTCTAATTGTGGAAGTTTACCATATTGTAATTCAGCTAATTTTTGCAAGTTAGCCTCTCTATTAGCTTTTTCAATTTCTAATTTAGTTTCTTCAATATCTTCTTTTATTTGCTGTACCTTATTCACATCAGTTTTTTCCAAATCCCATTGTGCTTGTAAAATAGATTTTTTAGAATTTAATTCAGCTAATTCTTTTTCTAAATTATGAAGTCTGTCAATACTGCCTTTGTCTTTTTCTTTTTTTAGTGCTTCTTTTTCAATTTCATATTGCATAATTTTTCTTGATAATTCGTCCAGTTCTACAGGCATTGAATTCATTTCAGTTTTAATTTTACTTGCTGCTTCATCAATTAAATCAATAGCTTTATCAGGTAATTTTCTATCACTTATATATCTTTCGCTAAGAATAACTGCAGAAACAATAGCACTGTCACTTATTCTAATTCCATGATAAACTTCATATTTTTCTTTTAAACCTCTTAGTATAGAAATACTATCTTCTACATTAGGTTCATTTACTAGAACAGGTTGAAATCTTCTTTCAAGAGCACTATCTTTCTCAATATATTTTCTATATTCATCAATTGTTGTTGCTCCGATTACATTGATTTCGCCACGTGCAAGCATTGGTTTTAAAAGATTTCCAGCATCCATTGCACCATCAGTTTTTCCAGCACCTACAATAGTATGTATTTCATCTATAAATAATATTATTTTGCCATTACTAGCTTCTAACTCATTAATTACAGCCTTTAATCTTTCTTCAAACTCTCCACGATATTTTGCACCAGCTATTAAAGAACCCATATCTAGAGAGAAAACACTTTTGTCTTTTAAGTTCTCAGGAACATCTCCTTTTACTATTCTTTGTGCTAAACCTTCTACCAGAGCAGTTTTTCCAACTCCTGGATCCCCTATTAATATTGGATTATTTTTAGTACGTCTTGATAAAATTTGAATAGTTCTTCTTATTTCGTTATCACGCCCGATTATAGGATCTATTTTTCCTGTGCTTGCTTCTTGACATAAATCACGACCATATTTGTTTAAAACATCATAAACACCTTCAGGATTTTGGCTATTAACTTTTTGATTACCTCTAACACTTTCTAATGCTTCTTCAAATTTTTTTAAGGTGATATCCTCATCTTGAAGTACTTTTATTTTACTTTTTATAAGTGCTATGAATAAATGTTCTACACTTATGTATGTATCACCCATTTTTTCAGCTAAGTTTTCTGCGTCTGAAAGTACTTTTGCAAGATCATTGTCCATATAAATACTGCTGGGATTTACAACACTTACTTTAGCCAAAGTATTTAGATAAGCCTCTATTTTCCCCATTAGGCTCGAAATATTTTTATTTAATTTATTTAATAATTTAGGTATTAATCCATCAATTTGGCTAACTAAAGCTAACAATAAATGTTCTTTTTTTATGCTAGTATGCTTATATTTTTGTGCGAATTCATGACTGCTAGATAAAGCTTCTAGACTTTTTTGTGTAAATTTTTCTTGATTCATAAAAAACCCTCCTTTTAGCACTCGGCATTAAAGATTGCTAACAATATATTTATATCACTTTTTAATAATGTTGTCAATAATAATTGTTATGTAAATTTTGTGTAAAAAACACTAACAAAAAAATTTGTTTTATGTTAAAATCCATTGCTTCGTACAAATATTCTGTAAAATAAATATGCATGACTCTTTAATTAGAAGAGATGAAGTAAATTTGATTTTTCGAAACTTTAAAGATAGAAAAAACAAGTACTGTAAACTTTCGTTTAAAAAATTCCAAAAAAAAAAATGTTAAATTGTAAAAAATATGTTAAAATGAGAAGAAATGAATATCGTTTAGGAGGTTTAATAATTAAATGGAAATACTACTTAATGTTCTTGGAGGTTTAGGTCTATTTTTGTATGGAATGCATTATATGTCAGATGGGATGCAAAATTTAGCTGGAAATAAACTTAGAAAAATTATAGCAGTTATCACTAATAATAGAATGATGGCAGTTTTAGTTGGAGTATTAGCTACAGTAATTGTACAATCTAGTTCTATATCGACAGTAATGGTAATAGGTTTTGTAAATGCAGGGATAATGACTTTAGTACAATCCTTAGGTGTAATAATCGGAGCTAATATAGGAACTACAATAACAGGTTGGGTATTAGTATTGAAAATAGGTAAGTATGGACTTCCAATGTCAGGTTTAGGTGCTTTACTTTTATTGTTTCTAAAAAAAGATAAATACAGGTATCAGTCAATGATTCTAATGGGCTTAGGTTTAGTATTTTTTGGTTTAGAGCTTATGAGTAATGGATTTAGACCTCTAAGAACTATGCCACAATTCTTAGAATTATTTCATAGATTTGAAGTAACAAATTTTGGAACTTTAGCAGTAGTTGTCTGTATAGGTGCGTTATTAACAGCTTTAGTTCAAAGTTCATCAGCAACCTTAGGAATAACAATAAGTTTAGCAGCAGAAGGATTGATTTCTTATCAAACTGGAGTAGCTTTAGTTTTAGGATTGAATGTTGGAACAACAATCACTGCTTTACTTGCAAGTATTGGTGCACAAGCTAATGCTAAAAGAGCAGCTGTAGCACATACTGCTCTTAATATTATAGGTATAATGTGGATAATGCCTCTTTACTGGGTATATTTAGATTTTTTAAAATCCTTTTCTAATCCAGACCTTAATATAACAAGGTTTCTAGCAACAGCTCACACTGGATTTAATTTGGTAAATGGTTTGTTATTTATTCCTTTAGTTTCATACTTAGCGAATTTCTTGATTAGAATAATACCTGAAACAGAAGGAACTATTAAGAGATATACACAACTTGACATGAGGATGTTAGAAACACCAACAGTAGCCATAGAATTATCAAGGGTAGAAATAGGTAAAATGGGTCAAAAAATAAAAATTATGAGTAAAGCAGTAGAGAAAATATTTAAAAATAATCTAGATAAAACGTCTTCTAAAGTAAAATTTATTTTTAAAGAAGAGGACCACCTTGATTTAATGCAAAAGGAAATTTCTGATTTATTAACAGGACTCATTACAGAAGGTGTTTCACAAGAATTGATTTTAGAGGCAAAAAATCAATTAGCATATGCAGATGAATATGAAAGTATCAGTGATTATTATACAATTTTAGTTAAATTACATTTAAAATTACAAGATAAGGACTTAGTTTTGGAAGAATCTGAAAAGACAGATTTATTAATTTTACATAAGAAAATAGAAGAATATTTTTTCTTTACCTTAACAGCCTTTTTAGATCGTAAAGAAGGCATACACGATGAATCTATTAAAATAAGAGGAGAAATCACAAAATTATTCAAAGAAATCAGAGACTCTCATTTAGATAGTCTAAAATCACAAAAAAAAGATGTTTTTTATTCTACAACTTACATAGATATGCTTACAACATACAGAAGAATTAAAACACATGTTTTTCATGTATGTGAAGTAATGGTAGGAGAAAAAGCTATATAATATTTTTATTACAAAAAAGATAGCTTTTGCTATCTTTTTGTAATTCAAGAGTTATAAGATTAATTTTAAAAATATTATTTTAATATAAAAATAGATAAAACTAAAAAAATAAGTTTAAAAAAAAAAAGATATATGCTATAATAAATATAATTTTAGAATTAAGATTATTGTTATTTATAGAGGGGGGGAAGCTATTTATTTAGCGTTGGGTATGGTAAGAACAAAAATTTTTCAAGAAATATGCTGCAAAGAAACTGACCTAGGTAAAAAGATAGAAAAACTTGAAAGTGAATTACAATTAAATCCTGATAATAAAGATAAAGCTAAAGAATTAGCTATAATTTACCATTATATTAGGAAAGATAGAGAAGCAATTAGAATATATGAGGAATTGTTAAAACATTTCCCAGAAGATAGTAATATTCTTGCTTTTTTAGGATATTTACATTATGAATTAGATGAGTTAGACAAGGCAATAGATTATTTTAATGAATCTTTAGATATAGATTCTTTGGCTCCTTTTGTATTTTTTCTATTAGGGAATGCGTATGCAAGGGAAGGCATGATTGTTGAAGCTGTGGATGCTTATGATTTTGCAATATTTTTAGATTTTGATATGTATCAAGCACACTTAGATTTTGCAAGTAAATATGAGGATATGGGAAGAACAAAAAAAGCTCTTAAAGAATATATTGCTGCATATGAAATAGATTCTAGAGATAAAGAAATTTTGAACAAAATAAATGAATTAGAGTTAAAATTAAAAGAGGCTTAGTTAACAGATAAAGATATAATGTAGTATATTCCTCTATTAATAATTCTGTTATTGTATTTGAGGAGGAAAAAATGATGGCTTATGCATTTATAATTTTATTAATAATGTCTTTATTTTATATGGGACCAAAACAAACAATAAGCAATGCAATATTTTTAGTATTCTTGTTTTTGGCATTTAGAATATTTTGGGCATTGTTGCCAGTATTACTTGCCATATATATATTAAGATATTTATTTGGACCTAAGAAAACTACCCATAAAAGAACATATTATTATAAACATACATATAATAATACTGATGATTTTTTTAAGAAATATCAAAATAATAATGGTGCATACTCAAATAATTATTCTAACAGACAAAATATGAATCATTATTTTGAAGATAAAAGTAAATATTATAGTGTTTTAAATATAAATCAAGGTTCTAGCCAAGAAGAAATAAAGAAAGCTTTTAGAGCTAAAGCTAGAGAATATCATCCAGATAAATTTGCAGGTAGAAGTGAAACAGAGAGATTAGAAGCAGAAAGAAAATTTAAAGAAATTAATGAGGCTTATGAAAAATTAAAAGCAAATTAACCATCACAGAAATGTGGTGGTTTTTTTATACAAATATTTACAAATGTAAATTATAAAATAAATAAGCAAATATTTAAAAAATAAAAATATTCTTTCAAATATTAAATTTTGT
>Ga0075011_10002255_pt1 | contig 10453 bp, 12 predicted proteins | sample TARM_MetaG_T_14_FD_72354 | JGI IMG/M metagenome (GOLD analysis project Ga0075011, IMG submission 72354) | Freshwater microbial communities from Pennsylvania, USA, analyzing microbe dynamics in response to fracking - TARM_MetaG_T_14 | ecosystem: Environmental > Aquatic > Freshwater > River...
ATTCAGTATACTTCCATAATTTTTACTTGTATTTTCTTATAAAATCATATATAATATTTAATATATCTTTACCAAAATTATGGACAATACTCAAAATATGTATATTTTGGGAACAAATGAAGGGAGAATTAGATGGATACAAAGAAAAAGAAAAGTTTTTTTAACAAGTTTTTAGATTTCGTAGAGGTGACAGGGAATAAAATGCCACACCCAGTAACACTATTTGTGTTATTTAGTATAGCAGTAATCGTAATCTCTGAAATAGCTCATAGAGCAGGAACAAGTGTTATAATTGATACAATGTTTAATAATAGGACTAAACAAATGGAGTATGACGTTGTTGTTACTTCAAAATCACTTATGAATGCAGCAGGTTTAAGACATATACTTAATACTATGACTTCCAACTTTACTAGTTTTGCTCCATTGGGAACGGTTCTTGTGGCAATGATAGGGGTAGGAGTAGCAGAAGGTACAGGTTTAATACAAGCTTCTCTTAGAAAGATGGTTTTATCTACACCAAAGGGGCTTATTACAGCAGTTGTTGTATTTGCAGGAATAATGTCAAATATTGCCAGTGATGCTGGTTATGTAGTATTAGTTCCATTAGGAGCTGTAATATTTTTAAGTTTTGGTAGACATCCTTTAGCAGGTTTAGCAGCAGCTTTTGCTGGAGTGTCTGGTGGATTCTCTGCAAACTTATTAATAGGTACTTTAGATCCATTACTAGGTGGAATTAGTACTGAAGCAGCAAGAATTTTAGATTCTAATTATGCTGTTTTACCAACAGCAAATTATTACTTTATGTTTGTTTCTACATTTGTAATTACAATAGCAGGTGTTTTGGTTACTGAAAAATTAATTGAACCAAGATTAGGTAAGTATAAAGAATCAAGTGGAGATGTAATAGAAGAGCTTAATAAAGATGAAAAGAAGGGCTTATTATATGCAGGAATTTCTCTTTTAGTATTTACAGCACTTATGTTATTTTTAACAGTTCCACAAAATGCATTATTAAGGGTAGATGGTAATATAAATCCTTTCATTAATAAAGGCTTAGTTCCTACAATTATGTTTTTTTTCTTTGTACCAGGACTTTTTTATGGTATAGGAGCAAAAACTATAAAAAATGATAAAGATGTAGCAAAGTTAATAGGACAGTCACTTGGTACTATGGGTGGATATCTAGCTTTATCATTTACAGCAGCACAATTTATTAATTATTTTGCATATACAAATTTAGGAACAATTTTAGCAGTAAGTGGAGCAGATTTCCTAAAGTCTACAGGATTTACTGGTTTCCCATTAATTATAACATTCGTATTAGTTGCTGGATTCATAAACTTATTTATAGGTTCTGCATCTGCAAAATGGGCTATTATGGCACCAGTATTCATACCTATGTTTATGCAATTAGGATTAACTCCAGAATTTACACAAGTAATATATAGAATAGGTGATTCTACAACAAATATTATTTCTCCTTTAATGGCATATTTTGCAATAGTAGTTGCTTTTGCACAAAAATATGATAAGGATACAGGAATAGGAACTCTTATTTCAACAATGTTACCATATTCAATGGTATTTTTAGGAGCATGGACTGTATTATTGGTAGTTTGGTATTTCTTAGGACTTCCTTTAGGACCAGGAATCAGTATGTTTATGTAAAATAAGTATTTACTTTTTTTATAAAATATGATATAAATACTAGGTATTTAGTGCCATCTTAGCTCAGTAGGTAGAGTAATACCATGGTAAGGTAGAGGTCGCTGGTTCGATTCCGGTAGGTGGCACCATATGAAATTTTAAATTTATTTAATTAAAAAAATATGCCTGTCCAAGTTGATAAAAATATATATCAATTTGGGCAGGATTTTTTTCAAAAAAATTAATGTCAGTTTCCACCAACACCAAATATTATATAACCATATTATATAAACAAAAACACAGTATAATATAAATATACTGTGTTAGAAACTAATTTTTCAAATTATAAAATCAATTCTTTAATATGATCTCCTTTAAATTCTAAATTATGAATAGAATTTATATATCTTATTGTTTTTGTTTTCCCTCTAATTAGCAATGTTTGAGTTCTTGCAATATTCCCGTCTCTTTTTATTCCTTCCAATAAATCACCTTTAGTAATTCCTGTAGCAACAAATATCACTTCATCATCCTTTACTAAATCATCTATTGTTAAAACTTTTGATATATCTATTCCCATTTCTTGGCACCTAGTTCTTTCATAAGCACTTATTTTATCATTTTCTAGGCTAACACCTTTTACTTCACTTCTAAGTTTTAAACGAGCATTCATATCCCCACCCAAAGCTCTCATAGCTGCTGCACTCACTACACCTTCTGGTGCTCCACCTATGCAATATAACATATCAATTTCAGAATCAACAATAGCTGTCAAAATAGATGCAGCTACATCTCCGTCTGGTATTGCAAAAATTTTAACTCCTAAATCTTGTAAATCTTTTATAACTTGATCATGTCTCGGTTTTGCCAAAGTTATTATTGCTAAATCTTTTAGTTTCTTTCCTAAAGCTTTTGCTACATTATGAACATTATCAATTAATGGCAAATTTAAATCTATTGCTCCTTTTGCACCTGGTCCCACAATTATTTTTTCCATATACATATCTGGTGCTTTCAAAAAACTACCCTTGTTTCCTACTGCCATTACTGAAATTGCATTAGCTTGACCCATTGCAGTCATTCTAGTTCCTTCAATTGGATCTACTGCAATATCTACTTGAGCAAAATTACTATCTTCTATTCCCAAACCGACTTTTTCTCCTATAAAAAGCATAGGAGCTTCATCTATTTCTCCTTCACCGATAACAATCTCACCATCTATTTCTATTTGGTTTAAAACTGTTCTCATAGCATCTACTGCTGCTTGGTCTGCTAAATCTTTATTACCTCTACCTATCCACTTATAACCAGCTAACGCTGCTACCTCTGTTACTCTAGCAAATTCTAAGGCTAGTTCTCTTTTCATTAATAGCTCCTCCTGAATTTATATAAATTTAATTTACTAACCTGTATATTTCTTCTTCTTCCTTTTTCAAATTCAAGACATTTCTAGCAATCTTTTCTATTTCTTTCAAGTTTTCCAAATTATCAAATTGAATAGTTAATAATTCTTCTTTTTCCAACAGTTTATTATGTAAAATTTCTTCTTCTAAAACTTTTGATTTCAAACTTAAAATCGACTTATTATTTTGAATGTATAAATCAAACATTTTATAAAAAATATTAAATAAAAATATAAGTAGTGCTATTTTAATAAATTTAATAAACATATTAATTATCCTTTTGTTTGGTCATTACAGCTAATAATTCTACCACTTTTTCTGGATTTTCAGCAGATAATGCATCTAAGATAGAAGCTATCCTTTTATTTTCCATCATTTCAAATATTCTTGCTACTGTTCTTAAATCAGCATCGACAATTATTTTAGCAACTGAATTTGGATCCATACTTGTATATATCAAAGCAAATTTTTCTATATTTTTAGAACTTGCAGTATACTGGCTTAACAAAGAATTTACTTTTTTTTCTTTTTCAATTAATTCTTCTTCTTTATTTAATAAATTGTTTTCAAAACTTATTAATTTTTCTTCTAACTCCTTTAGTTCTATTTCCTTTGAATTAATACCAGTCTCTCTTATTTCTAATTCTTTTCTTCTACCTTCCAGTACTTCTCTATACCTATTCATAGTTTCTCTTATTCTATCTTCTTCACTCAAATGCTGATGATAACTATAATCTAAGTAAGTAGATAAATAAGGAATTTTCGCTATTTGTGAACTTTTCGGGACTATCCGACTCAAATTAATTGCACCTATAACATCTAAAAATATAGTTCCCCCTACTAAAGTTAATAATAACATTAATAATAATAATATAGTTATTGCAAAATTTTTAAATATCACTCCTATAGAACTTTTCTCTTTAACCATTATTTTCTCCTATTATACATAGTATTTGATAATTCATCTATAAATTTTTGCTCTTTTTTAATTTCTTCTACTAAGTATTTTTCATAAGTTTTTTCCTTAAGTTTCTCAAAAATTTTCTTTTCTTTTCTTATTTCTAAAAATTTATCTTTTATTTCCTGTATTTTTTCTTCTAATGATATCAAATTATTTACTTGCTTTTCTTTATCAACCTTCAGCTTACGTAAAAAAATTTCAAAGGAATTCATTAAACTAATATTCAAAATTCCTTTTTTTATTTCAGAGTAAGAAATCATTGTATTTTCTATTTCTATATTTATTGATTCTAATTTATTTTCTTCTATCTTTAAAATTTCCAAATTTTCACTTAATTCTTTTTTTATTTTATCTTCTTCTCTCTCTTTGACTTCTAAAGCTTTCTGCAATTTAAATTTAAACATAGCTAGCTCCTATCTAAATATTTCTGCCATACTCTCAAAAGTAGAATTCAAATCACTTACTTCATTCATATTCTGTTTTAATAAATCCTCTACCTCTTTAATTTTGGAAATAGAATAATCTATTTTACTATTTGAACCTTCTTTATATGCTCCTATATTTATTAAATCTTCTGCTTCTTTATAAATTGCTAGTACTTCTCTAATTTTTCTAGAAAAAAACAAATGTTCTTCACTTACAATATTAGGCATTACCCTTGATATACTTTGTAACACATCTACAGCTGGATAATGATTTTTTGTGGCTAAATCTCTTGATAAAACTATATGACCGTCCAAAATACCTCTAACTGCATCTGCTATAGGGTCATTCATATCATCCCCATCAACTAAAACAGTATATAATCCAGTAATGCTACCTCTACTTGAAGTCCCTGTTCTCTCTAACAATTTTGGTAATTCTGCAAAAACACTTGGCGTGTAACCTCTAGTTGCTGGTGGTTCTCCAACTGCCAAACCTATCTCTCTTTGTGCCATTGCATATCTTGTCAAAGAATCCATCATAAGCATTACGCTATATCCTTTATCTCTAAAGTATTCTGCAATAGCAGTTGCTACTGAAGCACCTTTTAATCTTACCAAAGCAGGCTTATCACTAGTAGCTACTACCACAACTGTATTTCTCATTCCTTCTTCGCCTAAATCATTTTCTAAGAATTCATTAACTTCTCTTCCACGCTCACCAATCAAGCCAATAACATTAATTTGAGCTGATGAATTTCTAGAAATCATTCCTAATAAAGTTGATTTTCCAACTCCTGAACCTGCAAATATTCCTACTCTTTGCCCTTTACCTACTGTAAGACATGAATCTATTGATTTTACTCCAACATTCAAAATTTCTCTTATATTTTTTCTATCTAATGGGTCAGGTGCCTCATTATCTATGGTAACATATTTTTCCATTTCTATCGGACCTTTTTTATCCAAGGGATTGCCAAGCCCATCTAAAACTCTCCCTAACAAAGATTCTCCTACTGGAATACTTAATCTTCTACCACTAGGGATAACTTCACAGCCATGACCTATCCCTTTCATTTCTCCTAATGGCATTAAAAGAACCCTATCATTATTAAAGCCTACTACTTCTGCATCTATTTTTGTATTATTACTAAGAACCTTAATAAAGCAATGTTCCCCCAAGTGAACCATAGGACCTTCTGATTCTATTGTAAGACCTACTACTCTAACAACTTTTCCACTAGCTTTTATAGTTGTACAATTTTCAACTAAGTTCATCGCCTTTTCAAAATCAAACAACATATTTACACCTCTTCAAGAACATCATAAAGAGCATCTAACTGCCCTTTGATACTTGCGTCTATTCTACCTAATTTAGTTTCTATTATTACTCCACCTGGCTCTAAATTATAATCTTCTAGAATTTCAGTATCTATTCCTCTAAAAGATTTTGAAATCAATTCTTTTATTTCTGGTGCCAACACAATATTTTGTGTATTTAAATAAATTTTTGCATTTCTAATTTCAGGGGCTTTCTCCATAGCTTCCATAATATTTGAATACAAAACCTCTTTATTTTTAATTTCAACTTTTATTATTTTTTTTGCTATTGCAAAAGCCAAGTCAATAACTTCCTGCTTAGCATCTAATAATATTTCTTTTCTTTTATTACTTGCATTTTCAAGAAGTTTATTTGCACTAATATATATTTCTTCGGCTTGTGACATAATTTCATTTTTTCCATTTTTTTGTCCTTCTTGAAATCCTTCATCCCAAGCTTGAACTTTTATATTATTAATATCTTCTTCTGCTTCAAGTTTTGAATTTTCTATTATTTTTTCAGCATTTAATCTAGCTTCAATTAACATTTGTTCTATCCTTGTATCTAACTGTGCTAGTTCCTCTTTTCTATATTCAATTTCTTTTTTTATATTTTCTAAATCTAATATTTCTTTTTCATCATTAACATCTTCATAATAATCATATTCTTCATTTTCTTTTAAAAAATCTGTATTTTCTTTTTGATTCAAAGGAGCATCAAAATGCTCCTTATCTATATTGTTATTTTTTTTATTTGGATTTATAACAACTGGCTTTACGTTTTTATTTATTATATTACCCTTAATAACATTAAACAATCATCTCATCCTCACTTCCTCTTGCGATGATGATTTCACCTGTTTCTTCAAGCTTTCTAATAATATTAACAATTCTTTGCTGTGCCTCTTGTACATCTTTTACTCTAACTGGACCTGCAAATTCCATGTCTTCTCTCATCATATCTGCAGCTCTCTTAGACATATTTTTAAATACTTTTTCTCCAACTTCTTCACTTGCACCTTTTAAAGCCATAGACAAGTCTTTAGATTCAACTGATTTCAGAACTTGCTGTATTGACCTATCATCAAGTAAAATAATATCTTCAAATACAAACATTTTCTTCTTAATTTCTTCTGCTAATTCTGCTTCTTCCTCTGATAAACCTTCTAATATTGTTTTTTCTGTATTTCTATCTACATGTGTTAATATTTCAACTAAAGCATCTATTCCACCTGCCATAGTATAATCTTGACCCATTACAGAACTCAATTTTCTCTCCAAAACTCTTTCAACTTCTCTTATCATTTCTGGTGAAGTTCTTTCCATAGTTGCTACTCTCTTTGCTATGTCTACTTGTTTTTCTTCTGGTAACTGTGACATTATCTCTCCAGCTTTATCCGATGGTAAGTATGATATTATAAGTGCTATTATTTGTGGATGTTCTGATCCTATAAAATTAAGAATCTGCTCACTTTCAGTTTTTTGTATAAAATCAAAAGGTCTAACTTGTAAAGAAGATGTTAATTTTGTAATTATTTCTATTGCTTTACCTTCTCCTAAAGCTGACTGTAGCAATTCTCTAGCATACCCTATTCCACCTTGTGATAAATACTGTTGTGCTAGCATTAATTCATTAAATTCGTCATATACTTTTTCTTTTTCTTGAGATTTAACCTTTGATGTTTTCGCTATCTCCAAATATAATTCTTCTATTTCTTCTGCATCAAGATGCTTAAAAACTTCAGCAGACACTTCTTGTCCAAGTGCTATGAGAAGTATTGCAGCCTTTTCTTTTCCTCTTAATTTCTCTGCCAAAATTTATTCCTCCTAGTCTTCAGCTAACCAATTTCTAATTAAATTAGCAACTTCATCTGGTTTTTGCTTAGCAATTTGCTTGATTTGGTTTTCTTGATCAACCCTTTCTTGATCTTCTACACTCATTTTATCATCTAACTCAAATTCTTCAAATTGCGGTAACAAATCTTCTATTGCTTTTTCTTCTTGTTCTTTTAATTTTTTTGCTTCTACCCCTCTGTAAATCATATAAGCAATCAATACTAAAATTAATACAATTATTAATACTGTTCCACTTATATATAGATTTCTCATTCTTTGTGCTTCTTTTTCCAAAGCAATATTAAAGCTTTCATGAATTTGATTATCAAAGGGAAGTGCCTCTACATTTATGCGATCTCCACGACTTGGGCTAAATCCAACTGCAGTTTCAACCATTCTTTGAAATTTAATTCTTTCGTCTTCATTGAATTCCCTGTCTTTAAAATAATTTGCATTTTTATTTAACATAACTGATACTGTTATTCTTTTTATATTACCAATCGATTTCTCAAAAACAGAATTTTGTCTATCCATTTCATAATTTATAATGTTATTGTTTTTATTATATGAATTTGACTTAGAATCATCTTCTACTCCCACATAACCAGGTATATTACTAGTTGTTCCTGGTATTCCTTCGGCAGTGTTCATATTACCTATATACTCCTCATTTTGGCTTTGTGTACTTCTTACCAAACCTCCAGATAACTGTTCTCCTTCAACTGTTGGAGTTGTAAATATTTCTTTTTGATAACTTTCTCTATCAAAGTCCAGTTCAACTGATACTCTTACTTTGGCATTTCCACTTCCCATTACAGAAAGTACACTATTTGCATTTTTTTCTAAATCCTTTGCAATTGTTCTTTCTAAATCTATTCTTTTTTTGTTAGCTATATTTCCATCATTATCAAATTCAACTCTATCACTTAAAATATTACCATTAGTATCTACAATCCTAACATCTTCAATCAGTAATCCTTCAATAGAACTTGCTACCAAAGACATTATGCCTTTAATATTTTCTTCAGTTAAAGTTTGAAATGGATTTAGTTGTAAAAGAACTGAAGCCTTTGCCCCTACTCTTTCTTCCAAAAATGGAGAATTATTCCCTGGAGTTATATTAACTGAAGAATTTTTCACTTGTTCTAATGCCCTTATAGTTCTCTCTAACTCACCTTTTTGTGCTCTTAAAAACATCATTTTTTTATCAAATTCCGTAGCACCAATTCTTGTATTATCAAAAATTTCAAGACCAACAGAGCCATTCTTTGGCATTAAGCCCTCTTTGCTTATATCTAATCTTACAACATACTTATCTTTTTTATCTATTTCTATTGTTGTTCCATTACCTGATATTTTGTATTTCAATCCCTTTTTTTCTAAATAATCTTTAATAAGTGCAGCATCTTTAGCTTCTAACTCTGTGAATAAAGGTTCATATTGAACTCTACTACTTAAAATACCAAATAAAACAATAAAAAAAATAGAAGACGATATAAAGGCTACTATTGTTATTTTCTGTACTTTAGTCAAATTTCCCCAAATTTTCTTTATATTTTCTGTTAATTTACCAAACCACTCATTCATCGTTTAATATCCTCCAACTAAACTTGCATTCTTGAAAATTCTTGATATGCATCCATTATTCTATTTCTAACTTCTGTAACAAACATTATAGAGATTTCTGCTTTTTGAGCAGCAACCATAACTTCGTGCAAATTATCGCTTTTTCCAATTAAAAAATCATTTGTAAGTTTATCAGCTTCTATTTTTTGTTCATTAGCTTCACTTATGACATTTTTAAGTATATCAGAGAATTTTGTATTTTCATCATCCTTGTTAATATTAATTTTTTCTATTTTATTTACATTTGCTAATTTTAAATTTTGACCTACATTTGAAATATTTATCATTTAAACCTCCTATTTTCCTATTTGTAAAGCTGAATTTGCCATCCCTTTGGCATTAGTAATTATAGTTGTATTTGCTTCATATGCCCTTGTAGCAGTTATCATATCAACCATTTCTTTTACAGTATTGACATTGGGCATAGCTACATAACCGTTTTCATTAGCATCTGGATGGTTAGGATCATATATGTAATTAAAAGGTGACTTATCTTCTATTATCTGACTAACCTTTACTCCACCCTCCATATTTTTTTTATCTTTTTTGCTTAAATTCATAGGAACTATGAAATCTTTTTTATTTTCTTGAAATACTACCATTTTTCTTCTATAAGGTCCACCATTTTCTGTTCTAGTACTTTGAGCGTTAGCTATATTATCTGCAATCACATCCATACGTAATCTTTCAGCAGTTAGACCAGATGCACTAGTATTCATTATATTAAATATTCCCATTTCCCCCTCCTTTTAAACTAACGTGTTTTAATAACACTCTTAATCACATTGAAATTTTGTGAAATTCTATTCGTTGCAAACTGATATCTTATATTATTTTTAGCTTGTTCAACCTTTTCTTTTTCAATATCAACATTATTTCCGTCATTTCTCATTATAGTCCCTTTTTCTTCAAAATGTTTTCCTTCAAGCTCTTCTAGTTTATCGCTAAAACCTATATTAAAATGTTTTTCATTTGTTCTTTTACCAATAATACTTCTACCATCTTCACTTAAAGCCGTTTCCAAAAAATTTTCAAACTGTATATCTTTTCTCTTATAATTTGGTGTATTCACATTAGATATATTATTTGCCAAAGCTTCTGCTCGTTTAGAATAATTATCCAAACTTTTTTCAAGAGCTGTAAATCTATTATCAAATAATTTCATTTTTCCTCCTATCTTTTATATCTTTTAAAAAAAATAACTAAACTTATTCCAAATATAACCGATATTATAT
>Ga0075011_10002256_pt1 | contig 10451 bp, 8 predicted proteins | sample TARM_MetaG_T_14_FD_72354 | JGI IMG/M metagenome (GOLD analysis project Ga0075011, IMG submission 72354) | Freshwater microbial communities from Pennsylvania, USA, analyzing microbe dynamics in response to fracking - TARM_MetaG_T_14 | ecosystem: Environmental > Aquatic > Freshwater > River...
GGTCATATGGTCAAGGGCACTTTTTGTGGCAACAAAACCCGATCCCCAGACAAATGCCACCGCAATAAGGGCCATATCCGCAAATATTACTTTCTTGTCCTTCATGTCAATCTCCTCCGTCGAAAAAGCCTCCAGTGAACAATATTCAAATTCTACTTCTCAACCTCAAAGTAAATGGTTCCTGCAAACTCATCCTTATAGCTTATGTCCAACTGTCCCTTGCCCTTTGTGTGGCTTGTAACTCTACAGCCTATTTGTGAATCATACATTGCTCCTGTATCCAATAGCTCAAAGTAGTGATCAGGTATCTTACCAACTCCTGCAACATAATTTATATCTGTTTGTACAATTGTATGACTAAAGCTAAAGGATGTTTCAAAAAGCTCTGATGGTCCTGTATTGGAGAACACCATCTGATTATCTGTTATTACAAGCTGTACAGGATCATTCAGATCTGCACTTCCCCATATTGTATCTATGGCATATATGACCCCCGTGTAGGTCCCTGTCAGCTTTCCCTCTGTCTTGTCCTCAAGAGGTTTTTCCTCAATTACACCACCATTATCAATAGCTACATTACTATCTTCAACCTCAATTTCCTCTTCAGAATATCCATTGTCCTCTGTTTCAATTTCTTCTGTATTATCCTCAAGCTCCTCTTCAGTCTCCACATCTGGGCTACTGTTATCCTCAAGCTCCATACCGGCAAAGTCCGTATCAATGGTCAAGCCAGTCCCCACAAAATCCTTTGCCACCTGCAGGACTTGTGGATCAAATGCCGAAGTCTTGTAGCCACCAAAGGCTTCACTTCCAGCCTCTCCGTACAGGAATTCAAGCTGGTCTGTCGTGTTCTCATCAGCAGTCTCCCTGACCTGGTCAAAATTCTCAATGGTCTTTTGAACCAGTTCAGCATCATCAGCCTCTTCAAGGTCTACCTCCAGACTTTCCATAATCCTTTCCTTGTATCTGTTGTTTTCATCTGTTACAAGATCCTTGGATATACTGAAAACGTCCATTGCATCGTCATAAATTCCCAGTGCCTTTTCAAACTTATCCTTATCCAGTCTACCGATTGTATTCTCAAGAACCTTCAGCTCTCCCAGAGATGTGACCACAACATCCGACAAGGCATTTGCAATTTCCTCGTCTGTTGCATTGGAATCTATTAGGACCATCATGCTCTTACTTGCACTTGTGTATTTCTGGATTGCGAATTTCGATCCATATCCTATCAGTCTTGCAGTTCTTGAATCCTCTCCAAGGGCATCCTTGGCAATTTCTCCAATCCACTGCTCCTTATCCTCAATCCAGGCGATTCCATCACGAATTACCTGGCTCCCAGCCGTTCCATCCAGAAGCCTCTTCTTCTCCAATTCTTCAGCATCCCTTTTCTCATCCTCTATGTCTTCCTTGCTGATCCCATAGTAACTTCCAACAACTGTTATGGAGGCTTTATATGTTATTGTTGATGCCTTTTCAAGATATCTGCCTACAAAGCTTGCAGTGGATTTTCTCGCACTGGAAAGCTTCTCCTTCATGGATGAGAAGAAGCCCTTTGAAACTTCACGGCCTTCCTCCTCACCACGTTTGTTCTCCTGAAGTATCTGCACTGCAGTCTCAAGATTCCCTTCTCCTTCTGCATAGACGGGTGTCTCAAAATATTGCTGCAAGTCAAGTATTAAAACCTTTAAGTCATCCACTGAAGGCTTTTCAGAGTCCAAGATTAAAGCAACCTCTCCCTGAAGACCATTCGATTGAACAATTACTTCCCTGTTGGCAAGCAGCATTTCCTTTTGAAGTCTCAAAGCAGACTCCAATAGCTCTATCTCTGTTTCATTAAGATTTTCAGCCTCTACCACTTGACTAACCTTATCCAGGTCCTCTTCAACATTTGTTATTGTATCGTCAATAGCCCAAAGAGTTGCATATGTGTCTGCCTCCTGAAGAGCATTAAGGCTCTTAAGAAGCTCTGCCATGTTCAGATACTGTCTTTCAACATAGGGATCATCCTGTGGGAATTGGTCAAAAATACTATCAGTCGTTACGAATACTTCAATATCTGTAGAAAGGCTGTCACTCTCCTCAACATAATCCCTAAGAAGCTGGTTGTCCTCGGTAATTTCCATGATTCTTTCAAAGGTTAGGGCTGTCAGCTCCAGCCTTTTCTGAACAAGGTCATAATCATTCCAGGCCTTTATGTATGGATCTTCCTCCTCCTTGGTCTCCAATGCTCTTATGTGGGACAGAAGCTCTGCAGTATCTATCATCTGTCCTGTGTATTTGTCCCTTACGATTTCATAAACCATTTGTACCTCAGGATCCAGTTCGCTGAAATACCTGTAGTTTGCAAGTGTCTCCCATTGAAGCTCATCTGACAGGGCCAGGAAATACTCAAGATTCATAACCATAACATCCGACAGTGACATTATGTTATCTATTTGTACCTTCCTGCTACTTATATAGTCATTTCCCTTATAGATGGTTTCTAAACCACTTGGGGTGTAGAAGGGACTGGCCCCCATATAGGCCACAAGACTTTCTTCAGGTGAGGAATCCTCCATTAGCTGAGGTCCCGCTCCAGTCTGTTGTAAACCAGTGTCCTCATTACCGCAGGATGTAAACATAAGCATATTGAAAGACATTATTATTGCCAATACCAAAGCCACTCTTCTTTTCATGGTGGAGCCCCCTTTTTGGACATAGGATTTTATTGTTTTCATTCTACCACTTTATTCCCTTAAAGACCACAATTTAGTTCAATTTTATTTGCCAATAAACCAGTAAAGTTTTTCTTGCTTTTATTTTGTTTTAATTGTAAACTTATATTATTAAATTTAGGTTGACAATAGGAGGCCACATGAAAATCACAACACGAGAAATAACCTTGATATCTCTTTTTTCAGCACTTACTGCAATAGGTGCATTCATTTCCATTCCCTTGGGTCCAGTACCCATAACACTCCAGACCCTCTTTGTGCTGCTAGCAGGATTTCTTTTAGGTCCACGGTCTGCCGCAATGTCACAGTTAATATACATATCAATTGGCCTTGTGGGACTACCAATCTTTTCTGGCTTTACAGGGGGACTGCAATCTGTTCTTAAGCCAAGCTTTGGTTTCCTTGTGGGATTTGTTGTAGCCAGTATTGTGGCTTCAGTCCTTTCAAGGAGGAATCACTCAATAAAGAGCCTTTTTATGGCTGGTGCAGCTGCAACAATTTCCATGTACTTGATAGGGATCCCCTATATGGCCTTTATATTGAATCACGTAATGGACAGCGGTTTCTCATTTATGGCCATTCTAAACATGGGACTTCTGCTTTTCCTTCCCGGAGACCTTCTGAAGCTTGTATTAGCAACATACATCGGAAGCAGACTCAGAAAAGTTCTGCAAAAAAAATAATGCATGCTGGATTTTTCCAGCATGCTAGATATATTCATCTTCTCTTCTTATGGAAACCTCTCCAGAATAGACGGTTTCAAGGCCTGTATCAAACCTGACCTGAAGCTCCCCATCGTGGTTAATGCCTACAGCATGCCCCTTTCTTGAGCTATTACCTTGAATAACCATTACATCCTTTCCAATAACCGCAGATTCCTCCCGACATATTTCAAGAACCTGGTCCAAATCCTCATCCTGTAAAAATTTGAGATATAACTCATCCAGTCTGTTCAGGACTGCTGCCATAAGTTCCTTCCTTTTGATTGCCTTATTGCTTTCAATAAGCAGGGAACTTGCCCTGTCCCTTAGTTCATATGGAATCTCTTCCTTTGACTGGTTCACATTTATTCCGATACCGATTATTATGTGGTTGATGGTGCCTAGCTCACAGTTCATTTCCGTAAGTATTCCAGCCACCTTCTTGCCCTTTATAACAATGTCATTTGGCCATTTTATTCTGGATTCAATCCCCATGTCAACAAGTCCCCTGTTTACAGCTGCAGCACCCATAAGCGTCAGCTTGGCAACCTTTGTGGGGTCCGTATCTGGCTTTAGAATAACCGAAAAATAGAGCCCCTTTCTATTTAGAGATATCCATTCCCTTCCAAGCCGACCTCTTCCCTTTGTTTGATGTTCTGCAACAATAACAGTACCCTCATTGTTTACAGCAGCAACCTCCTTGGCCGTCTTGTTTGTGGATTCCAGAGACCTAAAATAGATCACCTTGCTTCCAACAATTTTTGTGTGAAGGATCTCCTTAATTTCGTCATAATTGACTATGTCCGGAGATGAAACAAGCCTGTATCCCTTTCTTGTTACAGATTCAATCTTATAGCCATCCTCCTTCAAGGACTTTACGTGCTTCCAAATTGCCGTTCTGCTCAAGCCAAATTCCTCAGACAGCTTTTCTCCTGACAAAAAGTCTTCCTCTTCATGAAGTCTATCCAAAATTTTATGTTTCATTCGGTCCCCACCTTTTCTACGAAAAAAGGTCCCTCACCGGAACCTCTATTAATCTAGACAATCTCTTTCAGTTTTCCAGTAAGTTTATACTCTGTTTCCTTTAGCTCCTTAATGCTTCCTTTTCCTAGAAGCATCATCAAAACCTTCAGTTTGTATAGGTTGCTTTCCAGATAGTCCTTGGCGTTTGCATAGCCTCCATGAACAAGGTATGCAAGAAGCTCACCACTCACCGCTGCTATGTCTGCACCTAGTACTATTGACTTTACAATATCCATGGAATTTCTGATTCCACCTGAGGCTATCAGGCTTACATCATCAGGCAGCCTCCTGCACTGGACCAGGGCAGCTGCAGTAGGGATTCCCCATGAATACAGCTCAGAAAAATCAACCTCATGGCTTCTCAGGTTCTCTATTTCAATAAAGTTGGTGCCACCGTATCCGGAGATGTCGATGTATCTAACTCCTGCATCGTAAAGCCTCTTTCCCACATCGTAGGATATTCCAAAACCAACTTCCTTGACTATCAGAGGCTTGTCAACATTCTTTGCGATCTTTTCAATGTTCTTGAGAACACCCCTGAAATCCCTGTCTCCCTCTTCCATAACAAGCTCCTGGGCAAGGTTGAGATGAAGCTGGATGGCATCACCCTGGATTATTTCGATGGCTCTTTTTGCTTCATCAACTGAAGCAATCCCGCTCAGGTTGGCAATTACAATTCCTTCAGAGCCAACAATTTCCCTCACAACCTTAAAGGATTCAACACTCTCTTCATCCTCCAAGGCAATTGTCTCAGATCCCACAGCCATTGGAATTCCAAGCTCTCTAGCAATGGTTGCAAGGTCTTTGTTAATTTCCTGGGAAAAGTCAGAACCACCGGTCATTGCATTTATCATAATGGGGTTGTTGATTTTCTTCCCTAGAAACTCCGTACTTGTATCTATATCGTCAAAATTAAGATTTGGCAATGCATTATGAGACAAAAAAACATCACCCAGCAATGTGTCTCCCCTGTAGGAAGTCTTCAGATAGTTTTCAATATGTTCTTTCTTTCTTACCCTTCGCATAATTACACCTCTTTTAATTATTCTTGTGGCAAAAAATCAATCCACTAAGTAATTTCCGAACATGTTCCTGACAACTTCCTCTGTTAGGGCTCCATCATGGATATAATAGCTGATGCCACCAATGTAGCTTCCTTCACCTGGCAGGGTTTCCGTCTCCATTGATTCCACATCTATCTTGTTCGCTGCAAGAGCTCCCTTTAGCATTACCCGTATTGGAATATTGGTTTCAACATTGTCAAAGTATGTCTCAACAAGTGAAGGCAACTTAAGAAGATTTCTTGGCTTTATGGTTTGCTTGACAAGCTCCTTCATAAAATACTGCTGTGTTTTTGTCCTTCCAACATCTCCGTCTGGATATCCCACAGTCATGGAGTTATTGTGTCTAAACCTTAGAAAGTCATGGGCATTCTTCCCATCCAGGGTCTGAACCCCCTTGTCTATGTTGATGTTCAAGGGTGGTTTTGCAGTGGGGTCACTGTATCTCATATTGAATGGAACCTCCACTGTCACTCCTCCAATTGCATTCACAACATCCTGAACTATCTGATAGTCAACCTTGACATAGTACTCCAGATCAATGTTGAGAAGATTTTCTGTGACCTCTACTGCATATTCTGCACCGCCATAGGCATGGGCTGCGTTTATCTTGTCCTGTCTTCCTTGAACTGTAGTTCTGGTATCCCTAGGTATTGATAGGATGCTGATTTTACCTGTATCAAGGTCAACGCTTGTAAGCATCATGGTATCCGTTCTTGTCCCCTTTGACTGTGTCACATCCTGTGCATCCACACCCATTAGGAGGAATAATATATCATTTTTTTCTTCTTCCACGGGCTCCTCCACATCTGTTGGAGTTTCTGACGGATCTGGATCGGTTGCAACTGCTGTATCATTTTTGAATACCGTGTTTGCCAGTATGCCGTAAAAAGCACCAAACAGTATGAAAGAGGCAATAAACACCGCTATAAACTGTTTTTTCATAATACACCTCATTTGTTTTTATGCTACATTATATAATACTATAATTAAGGTGTATTTACAATTCTTTATCAGGCCTCTTGTATTACAATTTGGATACAAAACACATTTGCAAGGTCTTTTCCTTCCAAAATAAAGGGGCCTCAGCCCCTTTTCTTTCAATTAATAAGATCAAGCAGTATGGCTTTTCTCAACTCCCTAAGTTTTTCCTCTCCCTGAATATACTTGATCATCTCCATGGCAAGGTAGACAGCGGTGGCAGGTCCCCTTGATGTGATGATGTTTCCATCCCTCACAACCATATCCTCCTTATAGATAGCCCCTACAAGGTCTCTGGCATAGCCAGGATAGCTGGTCACCTTTTTCCCGTCAATCACTCCTGCCTTGCAAAGCACAATAGGTCCTGCACATATTGAGGCTATCATCTTTTCTCCCCCCGCAAGAGTCTTGATCAGATCGATCACCCTTGAGTCGTCCCTCAGGTTTGTTGCTCCAGGAAGTCCTCCCGGAATGAAGATTCCCCTGTAGTTCAAGGGATCCTTTATTTCATCTGTCATAAGGTCTCCAATTACCTTGATTCCGTGGGACCCTTCGACCTGAAGATCCTTCTCCGTGGAAACCATCTTAACTTCAATCCCTGTTCTCCTTAGGTAGTCAACAACTGTCAGCGCCTCCACCTCTTCAAAACCGTTGGCAAGCATAACTAATACCTTATTCACCCTTATCACCTCCATTGGTGAGTTTCATATATCCATCCCAAACAAAGCCTACGACATAAGTCTTTTTTCACCTTCAAGAGCCCTAAGTGGTGCAATATCCATTGTATGCTCAAGAGTTCCCATAAACTCTCCATTTTCATCCCTTACTGCAAAATACTGGATTAGGACGAATTTGTCGCCCATTTGAATCCAGAAGCTCTCTGAATCCTTCTTTCCAGCCTTGAAGTCGTTCACAAGTTCTTCAACTATATGGGCACTCTTTGGAGGATGACAGTTCTCAACTGTTCTTCCTATAATCGCCTTTGTTCTGGCAAAAATTCTCTCCTTGCCCTGGGAGAAGTACTTGACGATGTTGTCCTTGTCAACAAAGGTGAAGTCTCCTGGGATGTGGTTTAGCATCAGTTCAAGCTCCTTTGATGAAAGTATTCCAGTCTCGAACTTAACAAAACCACTTTCAGTGATTCCCTTGTCCTCTTCCTTCTTCACAACATTGACCCTCTTTAGCTCCCATTCCTTTTGGGGAGGTATGACTGCATAACCAATTTCCTCAGACCCTTCGTATACCTTGATCCACTCATCCTCTGTCAGGGTATCCAGGGTCATTGGAAAGAGGATGCTCTCCTCCTTGAATATCATATCAATGGCCTGCTCGGTTGCTGCAAGTATCTTCTCCTTGACCAGGTCCTTGTTTCCTGAATACTCCACAAGCTCTTTCTTTGCAGCCTTGATCTTGTCCCTGATCTCATCGTCCACTCCCCACATTACCTGTGGAGGTGCAGTTATTCCTGCCTTCTCCAAATATGGGAATATGAGGTTTTCCTTTCTGCTGTAGTGCTTGTCTATGTCCCAGAGAAGATTTATGTCCTCAACAAGCTTAAACCTGTTGTCATCTGAATCATCCTCCATAAACCTCTCAAGGTCTTCTGGGATGACCTCCTCCATAATGTTTGTCAATGCCATGTTCTCCTGACGCAGTGTATAGACAGGATGGCCAGGAACCTCCTCTGGATGGTGTATCTCTTCAATCGATCCCTTGAAAACCTCAGCATGGACATCGCAAAGATTCTGGATCTCCTCAATGGGTAATCCATCCTTTACAAGTTCAACCTCCATCCTGGATATGTCCAGTGGCGATGTACCTTCGAGGACATCGGCAAACTTGGCCTTTACCTCCTGTACGGTCTTGCCCTCGTGCAGCTCCTTAATTACCTCCTTGAGCTTTTCCAGTTTCTCCTTGTCATATGGCTTTTTACTTCTATTGTCAATCAATTCGCTCATCATATCACTCCCTATCGTAAACTTTATAATATATACCCTTTAATATCGTCAATAACACAATGAAAGGGCCTTTCGGCCCCCATTGACTAATACTATTTGAATTCCCTAAGCACTCTTACAGACTCCTCGATATACTGGTCGGCAAGGTCCAGTATTGAATCATCCACGATCATATCGTTGTCCCTTATTGCAATCCTGTACTCACCAATCATGCTTGATGTCACATATCCATCATTGGCTGCTGTGCTTTCGTATGATTTGTATACATTGTCCAGGATCTCTCCACTGTCATATGCCGCGATCGGAGTGTTTGGAAGACCCTTGTAATATGCGGTAAGCCTGTTTTCATAAAGTTCAAGCAGTTGATCCTGTCTAGGACCTGATATATACCTGTTCAGGTAGTTTTCAATCCTCAATATCCTTTCTGCAAGCTCATCAAAGGTTATTACCAAAGCTCCGTCGTTGAATGGTGGTTCATCAGATTCAATTGCCATGATGTCAATGTATTCCTTCCATTCGTCGGTTACCTTCTCCTGATACTCCTTGAGGCTTGAGTAATCTATGACTGCCTCTACCTGTCCTTCCCTGCTTATTAGCTTGTAATGGTTGTCGTATGCATCCTGGACTGTAGCTCTAAGATCAACATCCTCAATCTCCCCAATCATATCAGGTGATAGGCTGAAATCATCACCGATAAGTTCCATCAGCTCTTCTTCAGCATCGAACTCCGCTATGTTTTTATTTACAACATCAAGTTCCTTCTTAAGTGCATTCTCAAGATTGTCAAGCATATGGTTCCCTTCCAGCTCACCTAGAACCGGCAGGTTTTCATCCATGAACTGCTTGATGTTGTTCACTGAAGCCTCTCCTTCTTCGACAATGGTCCTGAATTCATCCATAATCATTTCCTTCTCGTCTTCCTCAGCCTCCTGAACCGGCTCCTCCTGTACTGGCGGTTCAGCTTCAGGCTCCTGTGCTTCCTCTTCATTATTCCCACAGGCTGCCAGAGCCATTACCATTACAAGAGCTAGTAAAATCAACATCCATTTTTTGTTTTTCATGTCTGCACCTCACTTTCTTAAACATTCCCTTAAGGCTTATATACCCAATAAAAGAGACCTCCCCTGTGGAAAGTCTTTACAATTCAATTACAATTATAGTGCACAGCCCTGTGAAATGTCCATTTCCTTAAGTTTCTTATCAATTGATGATATGACCCTAAGCTTGTTCATGCTCCATTTTGGTTCATGAAGGAGGGACTTGTCTCCGTCACCTGTAATTCTATGGACAATCATTTCTTTAGGAAGGATTGAAATCACCTGGGCTACCGTCTCCACATACTCCTCCATTGTCAGCAAGGGAAAGGGATCCTCCATGTACATGGTGTACAAGTCCGTATCCCTTTGTATGTACAGGGAGTGAAGCTTTATTCCCCAAGTGCCAGTCTTTCCTACAAAGCTCCCTGACTCCAGCATCATCTCCCTTGATTCATACGGGAGGCCTACTATCAGGTGGGTAACTACCCTTATTCCCCTTTTTGCAAGCTCCTCAACAGCATTTTCGTAGGTTTCCAACGGATAACCCCGCCTAATGAGCCTTGCAGTCTCTTCGTGTATGGTCTGCAGACCCAGTTCAACCCAAAGGAAGGTCCTCTCATTAAGCTGTGAAAGATAATCCAGCACCTCCTCCGGCAGACAATCAGGTCTTGTTGCAATGGCTATACCTACTACACCTGGATGGTCCAGCACCGGTTCAAAGACCTCCTTTAGTCTTTGGACAGGGGCGTAGGTGTTGGTAAAGGATTGAAAATATGCTATATACCTATCAGTATTCCATTTGCTTCCAAGAAGCCTGATCTGTTCATCAATCTGATCTTGAACCGAACCAAGACGGGAGGCAAATTCACCGGCACCCATCTCTCCACAGAAAATACATCCCCGGTCACCCTTGTGCCCGTCCCTGTTTGGACAGCTGAAGCCTCCATCAATGGATAGCTTTGCGACCTTACCA
>Ga0075011_10002258_pt1 | contig 10446 bp, 6 predicted proteins | sample TARM_MetaG_T_14_FD_72354 | JGI IMG/M metagenome (GOLD analysis project Ga0075011, IMG submission 72354) | Freshwater microbial communities from Pennsylvania, USA, analyzing microbe dynamics in response to fracking - TARM_MetaG_T_14 | ecosystem: Environmental > Aquatic > Freshwater > River...
CCTCAGCTTGATCGCCTTCAATTTTTATCCGTATCAGTGATTGAGATTTGAGCCCACCGATAAAGGCATTGTCCTTCCACTTTGGAAATATAGAGCCTGAGTATATTATTAAACCTGATGGTGCAACCGTTGGCACCCAGTACACCTCCGGTGAATGGAACTCCGGGCGTGAATCATGATCGGGTATGGGAATGCCTGAATAGTGATTCCCCCAAGAGACAACGGGCCAGCCATAATTGTCTCCAGCAATGGTTAGGTTGAATTCATCACCGTGCCGGGGGCCCATTTCGTGTGTCCAAAGTTGTCCCTGCTTGTCAAAGGCAATACCGAGTAAATTGCGATGCCCAAGAGACCAGAAAGTTTTGGCAAGTTCGCCTTTATCCTGAAACGGGTTATCAGATGGCACTGAACCGTCTGCGTTTATCCTGATGACCTTGCCAAGATTTTGCGTCCAGCTTTGCGCCGGTATCTGTTTCTGCCGTTCGCCGGAAGTGATAAACAACTTGCCATCTTGGCTAAATGCCAATCGGTGTGAATAATGCCCGCTGCCGGACACTTTCGGTATTTGCCGCCAGATGACTTCAAGGTTTTCCAGTTGCGGTTTTGCCGATGCAGGAGTGAATTTAGCCCGGACGACTACAGCTCCTTTGTTTCCGGACTCATCTTGCTCAGCATACGACAAGTATATCCAGTGATTTTCCTTGTATTGAGGATGGAGAATTACATCACCTAAACCACCCTGGCCACTATACGCCACCTTGGGTACGCCCTTAACAACGACCTTGGATCTGTCATTGAGGTTAACCAGTAGCAAAGTACCTTTTTTCTCAGTTATCAGGAGATCACCGGAGGGGAGAAAAGTCATTGCCCAGGGTTCATTGAATGTTGCAAACCTCTCAGCCCGCAATATTGAGCCTGCATTGCCTGCAATCTTTTTAGCAACGGGGTCAGCATAGTCGTTACAGGAAAAGAGAAATAATAATAGGGGAAGGCAGAATGTCAGACTTAATATTTGCATAATTCTCTCCATTTTATACCTCAGCCACTACAGTTCGTTTATTTCATCGGTAACACAACCTAGAGATGCAGATTTTACTGTTGCTATATACTTTCTTAGCACACCATTTGTCGCTTTGTAAGCTGGTTTTATCCAAGCGGCTTTACGCCTTATGATTTCAGTCTCATCTACTTGCAGTTCCAATTTGTTAGTCACAGCATCAATTCGGATCATGTCACCATTTTGAACCAAAGCAATCAATCCACCTTCTGAAGCCTCAGGAGTAACGTGTCCAACAACAAAACCGTGAGAGCCTCCAGAGAATCGACCATCTGTAATTAATGCCACGTCTTTTCCAAGACCCGCCCCCATGACCGCTGAAGTTGGTTTTAACATTTCCGGCATGCCAGGCGCACCTTTAGGTCCTGAATAACGGATAACGATAACTTCACCTTTTTGCACTTCGTCTCCGATCCCTTTTATTGCTGAAAATTCATCTTCATAAACTCTTGCCGGACCTTCGAATACTTCGCCTTCTTTACCTGTTATTTTTGCAACTGAACCTTCTGGTGCCAGGTTTCCATAAAGAATCTGTAAGTGGCCATTTTTTTTCAATGGGTTAGACAAAGGTCTGATAATATCCTGATCTTCTGGAAGGGCGGGTAAATCCGCTAAGTTTTCGGCAATGGTTTTACCTGTCACGGTCAAACAATCCCCATGTAATAAACCTTCAGCCAATAAGTATTTCATTACTGCAGGGATCCCTCCGATTGCATGCAAGTCTTGCATCAGGAATTTCCCGGAAGGTTTTAAGTTTGCCAATAATGGCGTTTTATCTGCCATCTTTTGGAAATCATCTAAACTCAAGTCAACACCAGATGATCGGGCCATTGCGATCATATGCAAAGTTGCATTGGTAGAGCCCCCTAAAATCATAATAATTCTTAAGGCATTTTCGAACGCTTTTTTGGTCATGATGTCTTTTGGTTTGATATCTTTGTCCAGCAGGTTTTTAACTGCATCACCCACTGTCGTCAATTCTCTTTTTTTCTCATCGCTAACCGCCGGGTTAGATGAGGAGTAAGGCAAACTCATGCCTAACGCTTCAATAGCAGAAGACATGGTATTTGCGGTATACATTCCACCACAAGCACCAGGGCCAGGGATAGCATTTTGAATGATCCCTTTATAATCTTCATCGGAGATAACGCCCTGTAATTTTTTTCCATAAGCTTCGAAAGCAGAAACGATATTGAGGTCTTCACCTTTCCATTTTCCCGCTTTGACCGATCCCCCATAAACCAATATTCCCGGACGATTTAAACGAGCCAATGCCATCATTGCCCCGGGCATGTTTTTATCACATCCTACGATGGCAACAACCGCATCATAAAATTGAGCACTGACAACAGTCTCAATAGAATCCGCAATGATCTCACGGGATACTAAAGAGTACTTCATCCCGGTAGTCCCGTTTGAAATGCCATCACTCACTCCGATTGTGTGAAAGATTAATCCCACCAAATCAGCTTCGATCACACTTTTTTTCACCTGTTTGGCAAATTCGTTTAAGTGCATGTTGCATGGATTTCCTTCCCAACCTGTGGAAACAATACCAACTTGCGCTTTTTTCATATCCTCTTCTTTCAAACCAACAGCATAAAGCATGGCTTGTGAAGCCGGTTGTGATTCGTCTAAAGTAACTGTTTTTGAATACTTATTTATTTCTGACATATTTATTTTCTCCGGAATATTAATTGCGTAAATCCTCTTCGGACAGGCCGTAAAAGGGGGAGGGGACTAACCTAACGAAACTATTCCATCGTCAAATTTCACTATTTTAATTATTTTATAGGTCAGTTTATAAGTAATCTTTAATTATATCTGCGCTTCTGAATGCCGATTCGGCAAATAAACCAGAGATTCTTGCCCGTTTATATGATCAATGGTTTTCTGAAGGCTGGGGAATTTGTTTATTTTCTAAATCAATAGCATCCTTCACAACTTCTTTTAAAAGTACGTTTAATCTGATTAGATCATGTTTATATAATATAATTTTACTCTGCCCCAATTATCCTTACGGCACTGTGTCCTGCCCATCTATTCAGCAAGACTCAAACTGCTGTTCGAAATAAGCCATTGATATCTAAGCGAGCAATTTTTTAATTTCGTCTACACCGGCTACTTTTCCTTCAATGACAATATTGTCATCAATAGCAAGCGCCGGTGTTCGCATGATACCCGCATCGATAATAAGGTTCGTATCAGTAATTTTTTCCACCTCATAGTCAAGGCCTAATGCTTTGGCCGCCACTTCAGTATTAGCGCTCAACTGTTGGCATTTACTGCAACCACTGCCATAAATAGTAAACTTCATAACCCACCCCTTTTTCATAGATATTTAATAAAAACTGCCGTAGATAAAACCAGTTACCGTAGCCATAACTACAACAAGCGCACAGTAAATCAGTGTTTTTTGTGTTCCAATAATTGTGCGAATTACCAACATATTGGGCAGCGACAGGGCGGGGCCTGCTAATAACAACGCCAACGCAGGGCCTTTCCCCATCCCGGCTCCAAGCAGTCCCTGCACAATAGGTACTTCTGTCAATGTAGAAAAATACATGAAGGCACCCAATACCGAAGCCAGCAATGTGGACTGCAATGAGTTTCCGCCCACTGCTATATTGACCCATTCATCGGGAATCAAGCCATGGTAACCAGGACGCCCTAATAACAAGCCTGCGATAAAAACTCCCGCCAACAGTAGCGGCATAATTTGCTTGGTAAAATCCCACGTTTGCGCAGCCCACTCCTGATCCTGTGTATTTAATGTTGCTAATAACATAATACCAAGCACGCCAATGAAAAACGGTAATTGGGGGACGCCAGGTACCAGTAAAACAGATAAACCCACAACGACAGCTAAAATAAGCACATGAAACACTGACCACTGCCAGCGGAGCACTAATAACACGCCAAGAGCTATCGCTAATAGCGACGTAATTTGCCACTTCCACTGATAAATCGCCATCCACGCGGAACTGTCAGCCGCAGCCCAGTTGGCAAAGACCAAAATACCAATCATCAAACTAAAAAATGTCACAGTGATACTGAACGGCTTCTCTTGTTCGTCCGCCGAAAACCCACGATCAGATCCTGAAGAACGTCCAGCTTCTTCCTTTCGGTAGATCACATGCATGATTGCACCGATTACCAGAGAAAATAAAATCGCACCGACGGCGCGGGCAAAACCCAGCTCTGCACCCAGTACCTTGGCTGTCACGACCACCGCCATGATATTAATAGCCGGGCCCGAATAAAGAAAAGCAATAGCCGCACCCAAGCCGGCACCGCGTTTATATATACCCCCAAAGAGTGGCAGTACCGTACAAGAACAAACGGCCAGCAAAGCACCCGAAACTGACGCCACACTCAAAGCGATGGGTTTGGATGCCTTTGGCCCAAGATAACGCATCACTGACCCCTGGGTGATATAAACAGCCATTGCGCCCGCAATAGCAAAAGCGGGTAATAAACATAAAATAACGTGTTCTCTGGCATACCAGTTAGTCAGCCGAATACTTTCCAGCCATGCATTACTGAATCGTTCGGAGTCAACGGGCAGAAAATAAATAACCAGAAAACCTATTAATAAAAAAAGCAATAAGTGCCCCTGCCGTGGGTTTTCTTTGTAGAGTGCTATTAATTTTGTCATTAAAAACTCCTCGGAGCTAAAATGGGTGGTTTACAGATTTGATGTGATGACAGCAAATTCATCGCGACAGTCCTCGTCCGCAAGTTCAGATTCTATCGTCGTATGAGGCTGCCAGGACTCCGTGTTGGCTAAACTCATGTAACGAGAATGGGACCGATGCCTCCACTCTGTTCGACATTGCAAAAAAACTTAAACACGACAATTCACCCAATCTAATTAGTCAGTAATAGTACGCTCAGCGAATATAAAACCTCGCCCCACTTATAGCCAATAAGCTAGAGTACTGAGTATAGGAAGAATAAAAGCCTTTTACCCAAAAAAAGGTTGATTTGAACAGCATTTTTTGTCTACCTGAACTGCGCCAAGTGCTGGATATAATTACAGTTATGAAAAGCAATCCGTATATGAGCGGGGCCAGGTCTTTAATTTTGAATTTTAAGAAATAAGATCACATCCACAGACTCAAGACGATTAATACTGAAAGGTTTGGCTGTCTCCGTTTTTTACTTTTGGCTTAACGTTCTGAATTTGGGGTGCTGCAAGTGGGGGGGAATCGCCATGGTAACATCGCCTTAGTAACATTTCGCCAGCGTTACCATTAGTGCTATCGAAAACCATAGATTCCACAATACAGCTATAGACGTTATAAAACTAGAAAGAAGCGAAACACATTGATTTTAGTACGTTTTTTTTGGGGTAGACTTTAGGAGATGTTCTGATACAAGAAATGGTGCTCGCTACTGGACTCGAACCAGTGACCCACGCCATGTCATGGCGGTACTCTACCAACTGAGCTAAGCGAGCGTTTAGTTGGTTGCTGTGAAAGCGAGGTGATTTTGCGTGATCGCTATGAAACTGTCAACTATTCTTTTAACGTTCTGGTTTGTTTGATGTTTTTTTGTGCGTTCTAAAACAAAAAAGGGCATTTTAAGGCCCCTTTGTTAATACTGAGTCTAGTTCTCATCATCTGCGCCGGGGGCTTTTTGCTGTTCGCTGTGGCTTTCTTTGAGCTGCTCAAGTGATTCAGTGCTTTTGTTCCACACTTCAGTGCTTTTTTCTTTTACGTCACCCCAAATCTGTTTCGATTTTTCCTTGCTGCTGCTCCATAATTCCGCCGAAGTTTCTTTACTGGCATCCCAGACATCTTCACCGGCTTTTTTACTTTGCTGCCAGGCCTGCCTGGTTGATTCCTTGGCTTGCTCCCAGTTCTTTTTCTCGGCAGAGCTATCCTGTTGCGCCGTTTCTTGATCTTGTTGTTTGCCCTTTGACTCGGATTGCGGCTCTTTATTGGCTGCATCACATGCAGAAACTGCGAACACTAATATGCCTGTTAATAAAACCCGCATCTGTTTTTTCATCTTGCACTCTCCAAAATTAAGAATAGATAACCTGTCTAGCCGTCGTTATTAGTCAAAGATCTTTGTTGTTATTATAGCCAAACTACTTGAAGATGCTGCTTTCTAACGGGTAGTTCCAGCCGCCTGGCGGCAAGGTGATTGCGGCAGTTAAATTTTGATCGATAAAGGAGATTAAACCGCCATTTTTGGATAGGTTAATGTTTTTATGTCATCAACAAAAGCATTGTCGTTGAAAAATTGTGCCTGGGCTTGTGAAAATAGGTAGCCCTGCACAAAGTCTGCACCAGAGCTTAGCGCAATATCAAATTGCTCAGGCGTTTCTACTCCTTCAAAGATCAGCTCGGTTCCTCTTTTTTTGGCGAAACTGGCGATAACCTGAATAAAATCCATTGCATAGCTGCTTACTAGGGAATGCTGGAAGAGATTCATATCGAGTTTGATGATATCCGGCTCGATGGCGATTAGGCGATCAATCTGTGAAAAACCAGCACCAAAATCATCAATGGCAATTTTCATCCCCATCTCCCGGTATGAGTGCACAAAATGTTGGATCATCGCTTTGTTGCCGTCATATTCGGTTAATTCGATAACAATGCGACTTGGATCGATGCCGCACTTCCGGAGCATGCTTAATGTGGGAACTTCATGTGTTTTCAGTTTGATGTTGCGTGCGTGCCTGTCAAACCAGGCAGGGGAGATATTAATGGTTAACTGTGCATCGCCTGTGTAGCCCTTGTATTTTGCAAATGCTTTATGCCTGACCTGATTATCTAAACTGATGATTTTATCCATTGATAAATTAGGCGATGAAAAAATGGCGCCCGCTGAAACAAAATGTCCAGCGCCATTTTGTTTTCTGGCCAGTACTTCGTTATAGGCGATAAGTCCATTTTTCACATTGATTATCGGCTGAAAAAATGGCTCTAATTCAATATTCATCGGTTTTCCTTTTTATTTTTTTACACTCAATAGTGAGTATTGAGCGTAAAAAATGTCCAATTATTAATTAGCCTGCAAATAACTACTGCAGGTGACTAAATATATTTGCAGCGATTATTTTTATTCGCCTTTTGGTTATTTTGTTTGTTTTAACAATACATTAACAACTACCTAGCAATCAACGCACAACCATTGACAGGTTTTAATAGCAATATTTACGCCAGCTTTTTTTATTATGATTTTGTTTGTAACATATTGAAATTTAATATTTATGTCGTTTTTTTCTGAATCTGCAAATTGCGTATTCATCATAATGGTGCACATCAATAGGCTGGCGTTCTTTTTTAGTGCGTAATTGATTGCAAATAATTCGTAGAAAAAGTGTTTTATCAAAAGCGCCATTTTAACGTGCTGAGCAGGAATATTTAAAGTAAGCGCTTGAAATAATAAATACAATCTACTACTGTATAGAAAAACAGTTTGCGTGGTGTGTTATGAAACTTTATATTGCTGAAAAACCCAGTCTTGCTCGTGCTATTGCGGATGCTCTGCCGAAACCTCACCGAAAAGCGGAGGGCTGTATCCATCTGGGTAATGGGGATGTGGTCAGCTGGTGTATTGGCCATCTGTTAACTCAGGTTGATCCTGAAGAATATGATCCGCAATATAAGAAATGGAATTTTAATCATCTGCCGATTATTCCGCAAAACTGGAAACTTAAATCGACACCGCGCACCAGTAAACAACTTACTATTTTAAAAAAACTGATCAAACAGGCAAACCAGTTAGTGCATGTGGGCGATCCCGACAGAGAAGGGCAGTTGCTGGTGGATGAGGTGATCCATTTTAGTGGCGTTAAGGGCGATAAGTTAAAGCAGACGCAGCGCTGTCTGGTCAGTGATTTAACCCTCAATGCGGTCAAGCGTTCACTGCAACAGTTACGCTCTAATCAGGAGTTTGTCGCTTTATCTACCTCTGCGCTGGCCAGAACGCGCGCCGATTGGTTGTATGGGCTGAATTTAACGCGCGTCTATACATTGCAGGCGCAAAAGTCGGGTTATCAAGGTGTTATCTCCGTCGGGCGAGTGCAAACGCCGTTATTAGGGCTGGTGGCAAGGCGCGATCAGCAGATAGAGCAGTTTGTCAGTAAACCTTTTTATGAGGTGGACGCATTTTTAACGACGGCTGCTGCTGAGCCCTTTACTGCGAAATGGAAACCCAGTGCCGCCTGCGAGAAATATCAGGATGAAGAGGGACGCGTTGTTGTTAAAGCGCTGGCAGAGAATGTCGCGGCGAGGATCAGCAATCAACCCGCTTTGGTTAAACGCTTTATCGCTAAAGATAAAAAACAGGTTGCGCCTTTGCCTTATAATTTATCTTCACTGCAAATTGATGCGGCGAAACGCTACAGTTACACAGCACAACAAGTGCTGGATATTTGTCAGGCTTTGTATGAACGATATAAATTGATAACTTATCCACGCTCTGACTCGCGATTTTTACCTAAAAACCATCATTCACAGGCTAAATCGGTCACTCAGGCGATAGCAAAGAATGAATTATCACTGCAACAAGCTGTGGATAACGCAAATTTATCGATCCAAGGGCGTGCTTGGAATGATAAAAAAGTGGATGCCCATCATGCAATTATCCCCACCGATATTAACAAATCGTTAAGCAGTTTAGATGAGGCGTCGCAGAATATTTACGGCTTGATTGCAAGGCAATATCTGTGTCAATTTTATCCTGATTATTGTTATGCGGAATGTGTGGCTGAGATTGAGATAAACAATGGCTTATTTATCAGTAAAGCGAAAGCCAAGATCAGTGACGGTTGGAAAATATTATTTGATAAGCAGGAAAAAGACACCTTTCTGCCTAAGTTGCAGACAGGACAAACCCTGTTTTGCAGTAAAGGTGAGGTGGTCGAAAAGAATACTCAGCCACCCGCCTATTTTACAGATGCAACCCTGCTTGCTGCGATGAGCAATATCGCCCGTTATGTCAAAGATGCGCAATTAAAAACCATTCTTAAAGAAACCGACGGGCTGGGCACCGAAGCCACGCGCGCGGGGATTATTGAGCTGTTATTTAAACGCCAATTCCTGCAACGCAAAGGTAAGATTATTACCGCAACACAGACCGGCAGAAAGCTGATTGAGAGTTTACCGGAGATGTTAACACTGCCGGATATGACCGCGCAGTGGGAGATGCAGCTTAATGCAATCAGTGAAAAAACACAAAGCTATCAGGGGTTTGTTGTGCCTTTGCAAAATCAGCTGAAAGCTATTATCGAAAAAGCGATAGCTGATGGCCCGCAGGCGTTAACCAATTTACCTGCCGGTGTGAAGGTATTTAAGAAAAGACAGGCAAAAAGACGAGCTAATGTTAAAAAATAGTGTTCGTTTTGGGGGTGCTAAAAACCGTATCGGGCAAGGGGCAGTATCTGCCACAAGAGATAGCTTTAAATGGTTGTTCGCTGATGTTAGCGTGTAGTCATCACTGCAATCACAGACAAAATTTCATCACCTGCCGCGCATTACTACGCTCGTTCATCAATATTATTTTCAGCCTCCGGCTAAGTATAGTCAGCCATAGTTTGCTGGTTTTGGAGGCAGTATACAGCTGCTTATTCTGTACTTTCGCTTGCTTCTCATAAAGATAAAACGCTTGTTTATTATTTGCGATCATATTGTTGATCTATCAATTACGTATAGTGTCACGGAAAACAATGTCAAGTTACTGTGATAATAATAAAACCGTAGTCATAAGAGCTACTTAAATAGATTTGTGAGCTATCAAACATTGATAATAATGATGTGCTGACGTAATCTTTTTGCCTATATATGGGGCTTTCGCCAACATAACAAGAAAAAGAATATAGCTATGAAACTCTTATCTAGCGATGCACTCGCCAAACAGTTTAAATCTCCAGCATATCAACTGCTGGAAAAAATAGGTGAAGGTGGTTTTGGTCATGTCTATCGCGCTAAACAGATCACTACCGGGCAGATAGTTGCCATTAAATTTTTATCCCTCAGTCCTGAATTTGATGATGCGAAAAAGGCGCGTTATATTGAACGCTTTGAACGAGAAACCTTACTGGGTAGTCGTTTGCAACATCCGAATATTGTCCGTTTGTTAGATAAAGGCAGTTGTGAAGATCTGCTTTATGCGGTTTTTGAGTATGTTGATGGTAAAACCTTAAAACAGACACTGGCTGAATCCGGCGCATTACCGCCGGTTGCTGCTGCGCAGGTGATGATACAAGTCTTAGATGCATTAGCCCATGCTCATCAGCAGGGGGTTGTCCATCGTGATATCAAGCCTGCCAATATTATGCTGATCACAAGTGGCGCTAAAACCCATGCGAAGGTTTTAGATTTTGGTATCGGTACATTAGTCAATGAAGCCCGTCTGCACGATTATAAAAG
>Ga0075011_10002259_pt1 | contig 10441 bp, 6 predicted proteins | sample TARM_MetaG_T_14_FD_72354 | JGI IMG/M metagenome (GOLD analysis project Ga0075011, IMG submission 72354) | Freshwater microbial communities from Pennsylvania, USA, analyzing microbe dynamics in response to fracking - TARM_MetaG_T_14 | ecosystem: Environmental > Aquatic > Freshwater > River...
AAGGTTTAGTTGGTAAGCCATGTGGTCACACCCGTGAAAAGATAAGCGGGCGTGATTATGCGAGGGATTGGCTGGCGTTACTTTGTCGGTGGTCAAGGGTGGGGTGGAATGGGGCGTGGCACAATGCCGGCTTCAGAAAAGCGCAATAATGCGTGACGGGTTCCGAATTTAGCGTGAACGATACCCGTCCACTGCGGTTCTAATCATCAGCTTTCGTTAATGCCAATACCAATCTCAGGGAATGACGATGAATAAAACGCAGGCCCAACAGTTATTACAAACCGCGCTGGCCAACCCGGCGGCAGCCTTTCGTGATGGGCAGTGGGAAGCCATCGATGCGGTGGTCAATCAACGGCAAAAACTGCTCGTCGTGCAGCGCACTGGCTGGGGAAAAAGCTCGGTTTACTTTATCAGCGCCAAAATTTTCCGCGATCGGGGCCTCGGGCCAACCATTATCGTTTCCCCTTTGCTGGCACTCATGCGTAACCAGATTGACTCTGCGCGTCGCCTGGGCATCAAAGCCGAGACCCTCAACTCCACCAATATTGAGAATTGGTCTGCGGTGACGCAACGCATTCTCGACAACCAAATTGACTGTCTGCTCATCTCCCCCGAGCGGCTGGCCAATGACGGCTTTATTGAAACCGTATTGCAGCCTATTGCCGACAGCATTGCGCTGATGGTGATTGATGAAGCGCACTGTATTTCCGACTGGGGGCATGATTTCCGCCCGGATTATCGCCGAATCGTGAGTATCCTCCGCCAGCTACCGGGTAACACACCGGTATTAGGCACCACCGCGACAGCCAATAATCGCGTGGTGGCGGATATTCAGGCACAACTGGGGAATATTGCCATTCAGAGAGGGCCGTTGGTGCGTAAAAGCCTGGCGCTGCAAACCATGATTCAGCCCGATCAGGCATCTCGTCTGGCGTGGCTTGCGCAGACCGTCCCGACGCTGCCGGGTACGGGCATCATCTATACTCTGACCGTTCGGGATACTGAGCAGGTCGCCGCCTGGCTGCAACAAAACGGTATTAATGCGCAGGCCTATCACGGCAGCGTTGAGGCCAAAGGGTTCGAAAGCAGCGATGCATTACGCCAGCACCTGGAAAACCAGTTGCTCAATAATCAGCTCAAAGTGCTGGTCGCCACCACCGCATTGGGAATGGGCTATGACAAACCGGATTTGAGCTTTGTTATTCATTACCAGGCACCGGGTTCTATTGTGGCCTATTACCAACAGGTGGGGCGTGCCGGGCGCGGTATCGATAACGCCATTGGCGTAGTAATGTCAGGTATTGAAGACCAGGATATCCACGCGTTTTTCCGTAATGCGGCTTTCCCTTCACAAGCTCAGGTTGATGAAATTCTTCAGGTACTGGCAGACAGCGATGGCCTGTCAATGCGTAACATTGAAGAACGCACCAATTTAAGCCACAGCCAGATAGAAAAAGTACTTAAGCTCCTGAGTGTAGAAAACCCGGCCCCGGTCATTAAAGTGGGTAGCCAGTGGCGCAGAACGCCTCTGCATTACACGATGGATAAAGCACGTATCGCCCATCTGACCCACCAACGTGAAAAAGAGTGGGATGAGGTCAAAACCTATCTCGCCACGTCAGGGTGCAAAATGACCTTTCTGCGTGATGCTCTGGATGATGCCGATAAAACACCGTGCGGGAAATGCGCGTCCTGCCTTGGAAAGCCGGTATTAAACCCTGCTGTAGAGCCAGCGCTCGTACATCAGGCCGCCACGTTCCTCAGACAAGCAGAAGCCACCCTCACGCCAAAAATCCAGGTTGCCGCCAATGCTTTTGTGGCATATGGCTTTAAAGGCAATCTGGCGAAAAATCTCCGGGCGCAGGAAGGGCGCGTGCTTGCCCGCTGGGGCGATGCCGGTTGGGGGCGAACGGTCGCCAGCCACAAATATGCGGGCCACTTTGGTGATGAGTTAGTACAGGCCATGGCGGAGATGATCCAGTCGCGCTGGCAGCCCGAACCGGCTCCGCGTTGGGTCTGCTGCGTCCCCTCTCTCAGACATCCGGATCTGGTGCCGCATTTTGCTCGCCGACTCGCAGCGGTTCTGGGGCTTCCCTTTATCGATGCTATCCGCAAGGTGAAAAATAACCCACCGCAAAAAGAGCAGCAGAACCGTTTTCATCAATGCCATAACCTGGATGGCGCTTTTGCTATTAACCCCAAAATACCTAATACTCCGGTCTTACTTATTGATGACATTATTGATTCTGGCTGGACGCTCGCCGTGCTGGCGGCGTTGTTACAACAGGCAGGCAGCGGCAGCGTTTACCCCGCCGCTCTGGCAACTTCTTCGGTGAAAGACGCATGAATTTATCGCCTATGGCTCAGGCTACATTACTCCTCACCAGCTATTTTTCGCAGGCGAGCAGTGATGATGTGAAGCCCCTCAGCAATGCAGAGTGGGGGCGCTTCGCGCTGTGGCTGAAAGGGAAATCCGTCACCCCTGCGGATTTACTCGCCACGGACGTGCCCTCGTTGCTACAAACCTGGCAAGACCCGCACATCAGCATGGCGCGGATCGTTGCGCTGCTCAATCGCGGACACAGTCTGGCGCTGGCGACGGAGAAATGGCAGCGTGCCGGGCTGTGGCTGGTGACCCGCGCAGATCCGGAGTACCCCTGGCGACTCAAGCAACGCCTGAAAACCGACTCCCCCCCGCTCCTCTTTGGTTGCGGTAATAAAAATTTGCTCAACATGAGCGGCCTGGCGGTTGTGGGTTCCCGTAACGCCAGTGATGTCGACCTGCAATTTACCTCTCTCGTGGGTGCGAAAGCCGCCTCGGAGAAGGTGGCGATTGTCTCGGGCGGGGCGCGGGGAGTGGATGAAACCGCTATGCTGGGTGCAATACAGGAAAAGGGGTCGGTGATTGGCATCATGGCTGACAGTTTACTGAAAGCCGCCACCAGCGCGAAATGGCGTAACGGCCTGATGAACGGCAACCTGGTGCTGATTTCACCGTTTTACCCGGAGGCAGGTTTTAGTGTCGGTAATGCGATGGCGAGGAATAAGTATATTTACTGCCTGGCTGAAAGTGCGTTAGTTATCCATTCCGGGACGAAAGGCGGCACCCTGAACGGCGCTGAGGAAAACCTGAAAAACGGCTGGGTGCCACTGTGGGTTAAACCCACCGACGATCGCCATTCGGCCAACGCCCATCTGGTGGCGAAAGGGGGAAGATGGTCGGCCGCGGATATCCAGCATCTCAACGTTTTGGCGCTGACAGGCGTCGGGGGCAGCGTGCCGGCACAATCGGACCTGTTCACACCGGATACACAACCCGGCGTATACAACAGTGCCGACATGGCGGCCCCCTCACACTTCGTCAGTGTGCAGGAGGAGGAACCCGAATATGCGACGCAAAATGCCACGTCCGGGCCTGTCGATTTCTATCAGATTTTTATTCGCGAACTTGCCCGGTACGCCAAAAACCCGGTGACCCTCGAGGAGTTAATGGCCCTTACGCAGCTCAATAAACACCAGTTAAATGAGTGGCTGAAACGGGCAACGGAAGACGAAGTCGTGAAAATATTAACGCGCCCGGTCCGTTATCAAAAACGTGATCATCAGGACTGAAACGCGCTGTGGGTGGCAAGACTGGCCTTCAGAAGCGCTGATTTGTCTTAACGGCGCTCCACACGTAGCCCCCCCTTTTCGTTCGCCAGCAGGCCAAACTCTGCGGTGACCAAGTGATAGTCGCCTGGGTCGGGTGTCTCCACGTCGTAAGCCATGGCGTAGAATTTGTCGGGCACAAAGGCAAAACCAAATACGGGTAAACACTCCCCACGGGCAGCATAAACCGGCTGTTTATGGAACGTGCGCACCCGTTTTTCGCCGCTGCTGCTGTAGAACTGAATACCGGTAATTTTCTCATCAGGCTTGAGCGGCGAGAGCACGCAAACGGCGTTGTTTTTGATCACCACCAGCGCAGGCACGCGCGAAACCACCCGGTCGCCGGGGCCATGACAGCCCGTTAATAGCAGTGCCGTGATAATCAGGCTATGCCTCAACATATTCCCTCCCGACCCTTAATGATTTTTTGATAAAGGGCAGGTATGTCGCCGATGTTGTCCTTTCCGCGATATTTCCCCGGTTTGCCCGCCATCTGATAAAACTGCCAGGTGCTGATCCCGTAGGTCAGAATTAACCAGTAGTCCGCCAGAATAGAAGCCTGTTGCTCGAGGGAGTAATCGGTGAGTTTTTGTTTATCCAACTGATAATCATAATCCGCCGCCCAGCTAAACAGCCCTCGCGTGCGTACCCATTGCCCATGCTGATGCTGCCACACATGGCCTAATTCATGGATAAACAGATGCTTATCCTGAATAAAGACGTGAGTGGCGGCAAAATCCTCTTTGTAGTGTTGCTCGCGAAACCACATTTCGCCATTCGGCGTCATCGCATAGCAGCTGCACTGCATGCCAAAGGGCAGATAGCTGTCGCAGTGGATCCATACATGCCCGTAATGAATGGCATCGCCAAAAACCCGGCGCGCCATGGCTATCTCTCCCAGCGTCAAAAGGCGCAGTCTGCCTTCCTGACCGTGTGCGCTCATCATGCATCCGTTTCGTTTGTTTTTCGCCATCGTGAAACCATTTGCATGATCAATCCATTCGGGAAAGTCCTAATTTCCGCAGGGATGCAGAGCGGAAGAAATCAGGCACCTGTGCCGCTTGCGGGTAAGGTAGGCGACCCGGCCTTTTTTTTGTATCATCACCGCGCCCCTGCCAGTGGCATCAGCGGACAACGATGCACAACGCCTGGCCCTTTTCCCTCAATGGAACGTCGCTCTGGAGTAAACGTTAATGCTTAAAGATGTACAGAAATATAATGAGTCCATTACGCCAAACAGCGCCTTCCTGAATGAACTGCACGCTAAACTGCCTGAGTTTTTCACCCCGGATGAATACGACGAAAATGGCAATCTGCTGGCGAAAGGTGCTTTCGATCTGGCGAAATTCCAGGATGCGCTCAGAGCACGTAACATTGAGGAGTTAAGCAGCGGCTACCAGATTGATTTTATTGGCAAAGACTACGCCAAAAAACAGGCCGGTGAGAAATCGACCACGGTGATCGTCCCGGATGTGGAGCACAACGCGCGGCCAGAAAACAGCGCCAGCAACAACCTGTTCCTGACCGGGGACAATCTGGAAGTGCTGCGCCACCTGCAAAACAATTACCACAATGCCGTCGACATCATCTATATCGATCCGCCGTACAACACCGGCTCCGACGGTTTTGTCTACCCGGACACCTTTGAATACAGCGACCAGGCGCTACAGGATATGTTCGGCCTTAATGACCAGGAACTCAGCAGACTGAAGTCCATTCAGGGTAAAGCCACCCACGCGGCCTGGCTGACCTTTATGTACCCGCGCCTGTGGCTGGCGAAGCGTCTTTTGCGCGAGTCCGGTCTCATCTTTATCCATATTGATGAAAACGAGCACGCCAATCTCAAGCTGCTGTGCAACGAGATCTTTGGCGAAGCCAACGATCTGGGCGAAATCGTCTGGGATAAACGTAACCCCAAGGGCGATGCCACCGGTATCTCTACGCAGCATGAAGTGATCCTGGCGTACTGCAAAAACGGCGACGCCTTTAAAGCGGTCAACAGCCTGAAGCGTCCGAAAGAAAACGCCGGGCGGATGATTGAGAAAGTCGAATCCTTAATCAAGAAGCATCAGGGCGTGACCGACGCCGTGCGCAAAGAATATAAAGAGTGGATTGCCCAGCAAAACTTTAGCGGCGGCGAAAAGGCCTATAACCAGATTGACGATAACGGCGATATTTTCCGTCCGGTCTCCATGGCCTGGCCGAATAAGAAAAAAGCGCCGGATGACTATTTTATTCCGCTTATTCACCCGGTGACCGGCAAGGCCTGCCCGCTGCCGGAGCGCGGCTGGCGTAACCCTTCCGCCACCATGAAAGAGTTGCAGGAAAAGGGGCTGATCCTGTTTGGCAAAGACGAAACCACCCAACCGAACCGTAAGTACATCCTGAAAGAGAATATGTACGAGAACGTGCCGTCGCTGCTCTACTTTGGCGGCAGTGATGACGCCCTGCTCTCGTCGCTGGATATTCACTTTGATAACCCGAAACCGGTAAGCCTGGTAAAACGGATGCTGAACTCCATTCAGGGGATCGAAAACGGGCTGATTCTGGACTTCTTTGCAGGATCCGGCACCACTGCTCATGCGGTACTGGAACTCAGCGCCGAAAGTGGCCATCGCCATAACTTTATTACCGTGCAGCTGGCAGAGCCGATCCGCGAAGATAACGCCGCCCGCGCGCTGGGGTTCAGCAGTATTGATGAGATGAGCCGGGAGCGCATTACCCGTGCCGCGCGTAAAATTCGTGAAGCGCAGCCGGACAGCAACGCCGACCTTGGCTTTAAGCATTACCGTTTTGTCACTCCGGTGCAGCAGACGCTGGACGACCTGGACAGTTTCGATATCGCCACCGGTAATTTCATCACCACCAGCGGCCAGCTCACCGCCTTTGGTGAGTCCGGTTTCGACAATATGATCGCCCCGTTTGCCGCACCGGCGCTGGGACTTTCCGGCAAGGCCAGCGGGGAAGAGACCCTCCTCACCACCTGGCTGGTTGCCGATGGCTATAAAATGGATGTCGATGCCCAAAAACGCGCGTTTGCCGGGTATCAGGCCACTTATGTCGATGGCACGCGGCTGTATTTAATTGAAGAAAAATGGCGCGCCGCGCAGACCCGCGAGCTGCTCAATCTGATTGGTACGCATCAACTGGCTGTGCAGACGGTGGTGATTTACGGCTACTCGTTCGACCTCGAATCCATTCGCGAACTGGAGCTGGGCCTGAAGCAGCTCGATCAGAAAGTGAATCTGGTGAAGCGTTACTGAGGCGGCGACATGAAAATTTTACTCGAAGAACTTCCGCACCAGCAGCAGGCGCTCGAGGCGATTCTTCGCCATTTTTCCGGTATCGATCATTCGGTTGCGGAAAACGACAACTATGCCAACCCGTTGATTAACGGTCGCTATGAAGACCAGACCCATATCGACGTAAAAATGGAGACCGGCACCGGGAAAACCTATGTTTACACCCGCCTGATCTATGAGCTGCACCGCCAGTTTGGCCTGTTCAAATTTGTGCTGGTCGTACCGACGCCTGCCATTAAGGAAGGCGCGCGCAATTTTATAACCAGCGACTATGCCCGCCAGCACTTTTCGCAGTTTTATGAAAACACGCACATTGAGCTTTCGACCATTAACGCCGGGGACTTTAAAGCCAAATCCGGGCGTAAAAACTTCCCGGTTCAGTTGCTGAACTTCACCGATGCCAGCCGCCGTAACGGCCACAGCATTCAGGTCTTGCTGATCAATGCGCAGATGCTGAACTCTGCCAGCATGACCCGCGATGATTATGACCAGACCTTGCTTGGCGGGCTGACCTCGCCCATCGAAGGGCTGCAAATGACCCGCCCGGTGGTGATTATGGATGAGCCGCATCGCTTCGCCAGGGACAATAAATTCTACAAAGCGGTGGAGTCCATCAAGCCGCAGATGATCGTGCGCTTTGGCGCAACGTTCCCGGAAATCGAAGAGGGAAAAGGCAAAAACAAAATCGTGCGTAAAGACTATTACCGCCGCCAGCCGCAGTTCGATCTCAATGCGGTGGACAGCTTTAACGGCGGGCTGGTGAAGGGCATCGATATTTATTACCCCAACCTTACCGAGGCGCAGGCGCAAAACCGCTACACCGTGGACAGCGTCAGCGCCAAAAAATTGACCCTTAAACAGGGCAGTAAGTTCTTCGAGATGGGCGTGGGCGATAACCTGGCCGAGGTGGATGCCGGGTTTGAAGGCAGCATTGAATATGCCGGTAGCAAGATGCTCTCCAACGAGCTGGAGCTGGCGCCAGGCATGGCGCTGGTGCCCGGCACCTTTAACGCCAGCTACCAGCAACTGATCGTTTCGGATGCCATCGATAAACATTTTGCTACCGAACAGGCCAACTTCCTGCGGGGTAACGAGCACGAGAACAATGCGCCGCGCATTAAATCCCTCAGCCTGTTCTTTATCGACAGCATTAAGAGCTACCGCGATGACGAAGGCTGGTTAAAACTGACCTTTGAGCGCTTACTGCGGGCCAGGCTTAAGAGCCTTATCACTGAATACGAACCGAAGCGCCTGCCCCGTGAAGTGGAGTATTTGTCTTTCCTGCGCGCCACGCTGGCAAGCCTCAATGCTGACGAGCAGAACGTGCACGCCGGTTATTTTGGTGAAGACCAGGGCAGCGGCGATGAAGCCATTCAGGCACAAGTCGACGACATTCTCAAAAACAAAGAGAAGCTGCTCAGCTTTAAAGACCACAACGGCAACTGGGAAACCCGTCGTTTCCTGTTTTCCAAATGGACGCTGCGCGAAGGCTGGGACAACCCCAACGTCTTTGTGATAGCCAAACTGCGCACCTCCGGCAGTGAGTCGAGTAAAATTCAGGAAGTGGGTCGCGGCCTGCGCCTGCCGGTGGATGAGAACGGCCACCGTGTGCAGCAGGAAGAGTGGCCTTCCCGGCTGGCGTTCCTGATTGGCTATGACGAAAAAGGCTTTGCCCGCACGCTGGTTGACGAGATTAACAGCGACAGCAAGGTGCAGCTTAACGAGCAGAAACTTGATGAGGCGATGATCAAACTGATCGTCAGCGAGCGCCAAAAGGTGAATCCGACCTACAGCGAAGAGACACTGCTGGGCGAGCTGGACGAGAAAGGGCTGATTAAGCGCAATAACGACTTTACGCAGGAAGTGACTCTTGATGGCGTCACAAAAAGCGGTTTTGAGTGGCTGCTGCATTTTTACAGCGAACTGGATCATGCCCGGGTGCGCGCGGATCGCATTCGGGAAAATAAACCTGCCGCTAAACTGCGCGTGGCGCTGCGTAAAGAGAACTGGGCGCAGTTAAAAGAGGTCTGGTTGCAGTTCTCCCGCCGCTATATGGTGCAGTTCGAGCGGATCCCACACGCCATTATGCAGATCGCTGAAGCGGTGCTCGGCAACCCGGCGCTGTACAGCCGCCAGAAACCCAGCCAGGTGCGTCAGACCCTGCGGGCAATTGACGGCAATAAGATGATGGTTGCCGAGCGTGAAGGGGATTATGACGCCCGCCAGTTCCTGCCAGGCTTAAAATACGGGCAGTTCATCAGGCAGTTGGTTTTGCAGACCAACCTGTCAGTGAAAGTGGTTCACCCGCTGCTGCTGGCAACGCTGCGCGATCACTTTAAAGGCGATGCCCGTTACCTGAGCCAGCCCTCGCTGGACAGTCTGGTGCGGGAGTTTAAACAGCTTTTTGACCGGCGCTTCGCCCAGAGCTATGTATACGAGCCGCTGGCGTTCCAGGCCTCCACGTCGATTTTTGACAGCCAACGCCAGCAGTTTAAAGCCGAGGTGACCGCGGAGATCCTCGGGACATCCACTGACGACAGCGCCATTGATGACAAGCGCTATCTCTACGAACTGCCGCCATTACGCTATGACAGCGCCGACCCGGAGCTGGCGCTGCTTAAATACCACTACCCGGCGAAGGTGACGGTATTTGGCAAGCTGCCGAAACGGGCCATTCAGGTTCCGAAATATACCGGCGGGACAACCACCCCAGATTTTGTCTATCTGATTGAGCGTGAAGATGCCAGCCGCGTCTATCTGCTGGTTGAGACCAAAGCCGAAAATATGCGCGTCGATGACCAGGCCATTGTGGAGGCGCAGCGCAAGTTCTTCGACACCCTCAAGCGCCAGGCGATCAACGTTGAGTTTACCGAAGCCACCAGCGCCCAGGCGGTATATGCCAAAATCAATGCGCTGACGGAAGGCAAAGCCGAGTAAGGGAAACGGGCGTTCAGCGCCCGTTTCTACCCTCAGTAATTCAACGCCAGGAAATCGCTGAGCGGCACGATCTTCTCCTGGGTAATCGTGAAATCAGCGTCGTAGTAGAACAGCTTTATCTGGGAAGGATCGTCGAAAAATGTCGGCGCTTTATGCCGGACGTTATAGGCAATAACAAAATCCAGCCGTGCGCTCATGCAGAGATTATGCAGAAGTCTGAAATTGGCTTTGTCTTTATCAAAGGGTCTCCAGCTCTGAATATCAATATACGAACGCTTAAGCTCCATAATGCATTGCATCTGTTGGTTTTGAATACGAATGAGATCGATGTCGCTGACCGTAATATTTCCCAACGAGGCGCGTTGCCACTTATGGTAAGCGCTGCTCTCTTTATCGTTGATTGCTTTCGCAAACGACTGGTTATTTACCGGCACCCCGGACTGAATCGCCACAGATAATCTAGACACTTCCGAGCCGCTGATAATATTGGTTTTCGTATTCAGTTGGTGGCATATGATCACTCGAACCATGCCGACGCTTACTGTTATAAAACA
>Ga0075011_10002260_pt1 | contig 10440 bp, 13 predicted proteins | sample TARM_MetaG_T_14_FD_72354 | JGI IMG/M metagenome (GOLD analysis project Ga0075011, IMG submission 72354) | Freshwater microbial communities from Pennsylvania, USA, analyzing microbe dynamics in response to fracking - TARM_MetaG_T_14 | ecosystem: Environmental > Aquatic > Freshwater > River...
ATTGATGAGCTTGATATCGGACAAGGAAAAAATATAAAAAACAAATGCAGAGAAGTTATCTGCGACGAAAAAGCAAAAAAAATCATCAGCGACTGGTATGGTTTTTCTTATGATCAGATCGAAATCTGTGGCCCGGCGTATTATGAAGCCACGGACATGAATTTCATCCGGTTCATGGTAAAAGGCTATGCTAGATGCCTTTGTGATGATGGACTGTATGATATCCTCCGGTAAAGCCATGAAAGAGATGAATAAGATGGAGGTGCCGAAGTGTTATGTCAAATTGATAATCAGATCACGATGCTGCAATTAATCAACATGCAGCCGGAAATATTGATCAAAAATGATGTCATCCAAAAAGATAGCGAAATATTCGTCAGTGACCAGAATTATCTTTCGTGGAATTTACCTGAATGGATACCAGCGGATGCTTGGGGTAAACGGCTGAAGGACGGAAACTATGTTTTTCACAGTTTTAAAGCCAACGGGAAACCGAAAAACCCACGGACGGATAACCAGGTGTCATTGCTTGACCTTAAAAGACGTTTTCTTTTTAAGTTGATGCTGGATCCGGGAAATCCGACCTGGAAAGATGTGGAGGATTTTACACGCTGGATTGAAGCATACGATCAAGCACAAACAATGGAGGAAACCAAAGCAGTAATTTGCGATAAATATTGTTTGACCTGTAGAAAGAGAAAACGGAACAGTTGCAAAAATAGTGATATTGGCGAAGATGCCCTCCTGCTGAGTGTCAATGGTTTTAATCGATAAGAAATCATTGGTATTTCCGGCAGTTTCGCATAATACAAATTAAAAACCCTTATAAGGGAGAAAGAAGGAAGAAAAATGGTAGAAAAGTACAACGTAGAAACATTGGTGAGTGAGAGCAAGATTGAACAAATGCTGTATGATGGTGATTTTGAAGAATTAAGCCAACCACCATATGTTTCCTATTTGTTAAAGGCTTTATGTGATCCGGAATCTGCAGCAGCTGAGATGCTGGAGGGGTACGAAAAGAACCTGTCATGGGATTCGATTATTCAAACTCAGGTGTTGAGCGAAGAATTGATCATGAAATACATGGCGTATCTTGATTCCGTTCTACTGAAAAAGCACCAGTTCTTGACTGAAAAAGTAATTTCAGCGATAAAGGCAATCGAATCCCTGGAAGAATACGAAAAAGGATTTCAAAAGTATCTTTATGTCGATGCCCCGGTCTATGTTGTAACAAAACCGGAATCCATGGTCAAAAAGATAATTGCTCAAAATATTGTAGACTGTCAAGATCCCGAAGATGTTATCGGGCGCATTTGTTTCGTCGATGAAACAGAAATCCATCTTGATAACAGCCGGCATTTCCGGAGCATTATCTACCGTATCCCCATTAAAAGCATCCTCAGTATTGGTTATATCTGTGACCGACCAGAGGTTGAGACAGTGCGAACAAAAGTGGCGCAAACCACCAAGCAAAACTGTCTTAAAGATGGCGGACAAGGCGATGGATTAGCCGAAAACGAAAAGGTTAAGGTAAGAAAACCATTAACAACTGCGGATATAGAGCGGATCATTGAATCCGGGGCTAAAAAAATGACGATTATTTAGGTCTTAGCCGCTATGAAAAAACATAAACTATTAGAAAGGCTCTTCCAAAAGAGAAATAAATCCAGGTTCAAAACATTTCCTGCGTAAGCAGGTTGCGAGGTTTGCGGAGGTAAGCACTCCTATAGATTAACAATCCGGCGAAAAATAAGCCGAACCGTTCGGGTGACAATAAAAAAAGCGTAAAATGCTAAAAACTAGCGTCTCCTTTAGGTTAAAACTGGAGGCATGGGTAGCCATAGGCATTCGCCTTCTTAATTGCTAATAACAATTAGGATGTGCGAAATGTTAGGACAATTGGATTTATATGGAAAGAGTAAAATTGATGTAGCGATTGATAGATTGAAAGCATTCGAACCCGCTGACGGGTATTATGTCGGAGCGAGTGGCGGAAAAGATAGTGACGTGATTATTCACTTAGCGCGTCTGGCAGAAGTAAAACACGAATTGCATCATCAGCATACGACGGCTGATGCTCCTGAAACTGTTCGGTATATCCGGAAATATTACCCGGAAACCGAGATCGACTATCCAGACAAAAACATCTGGCAGTTGATCGTGGCCAATGGGGTACCACCAACACGACTCATGCGTTATTGCTGCAGGGAGTTAAAAGAATATGGCGGAGATGGAAGAACAAAGGTGTTAGGTGTGAGATGGCAAGAATCGAGCGGGCGCAAGAATAATCGGAAAATGACGGAACAGTGCTACAAAAACAGCACCTTTACGGTCAATCCGATTATTGACTGGAGCGAGGCCGAAGTGTGGGAAATGCACCAGATGTTTAACCTTCCGCATAACCCACTGTATGATCAGGGGTGCAAGCGATGTGGCTGTATTATGTGTCCTCAGAAGGGCAAAAAGGGCATTTTAGAGGATGCAAAGAGGTGGCCCAGGTATTACAACCTGTACATCAAAGCCTTCGAAAAAATGCTAATCACACGCAAAGAAAAAGGATTGGAAACTACCTGGAAAACCGGACAAGAGGTTTTTGATTGGTGGATCCAGTTGTAAGGAGAAAAAATCCTAGAAAGAAGGAATAGAATATGGATTCAATATTTAATAAGATGTTTACGGAAATAGACACTATCGAAGCAAACAAAACGACACTAAGTAAACTTATATGGTGGAGTTCATCTCGATACAATGAAATGAAAAAGAAACAGGTCCTTGAAGATATCATATTCAGAGTTGAAAAAGGTGAAGACTGCATAGTTGAGTATCGTTCTGGGGTTTACTCAGAAGGTGCTCATCACGGAAAGTTTAAGTGTATGTGGACAGGGGGATCATATACGCTGGAAATACAAAATGAGTCAGCCGTTTTAAAAAACTTTGTTTCTGACTGCATTCCAGAGAACGTGAAAATTGTTAAGTTAGAAAAACCATCTGTCTTTAAATTGTTTAAACCTGCGAAAAAAATAATGCATATGGTTGAAAAGTATGGTGTACCAACAGGAATATTTGAAGTTATTGATCAGGATGTTAAGAGCTATCATGTGATTAGTAATGATTCAATCAGGCATTTAGATAAAAATGATTGTAAAATAATTGAGTAAAAGGTATTACACAATACTGGATGATAGTAGTAAAGCTGCGCGGAATAGGCAAGGCAACACCTCTTCCAATTAAAAAAAGAAAGGCCTCTGCAACAAGGGGCAAGAAGGAAAGAAAATGGGATATTTTTCGTGGAAAACAATGGATCAAGGCAAAAGTATTAGTAATCAGCATTCAAGTAGAGGTGCCTTACCAGTGGTATTATTAATGCCCGAGGAATTTGGCGGGGAAAATCTAATTGAAAATAATTACGAAGGATACGGGGTGTTTGCTGGATTAGACGCCTATGCATTACTGGCACGAATGAACGTATCTGAAGAATGTACCGGCGACGAAGATCATGATCGTATGATCGGGATTAAAATTAGTCATACCAACGAAATATTTGAGCAATTAGAATATCCTTTGCGATTTGTCTCGTTAAGCTACTACAACCAAAACAAGTGTGCTTATGAGGACTTCGAGGGGTTTTCGCTTAATTGCGAAGCTCAAGGATATTTCTATTGAGCGGGCTATCGATGTGGTCATTGATTAATTAGTTAACAATTTAAAACAAAAGAGCATAATCCGTAATGGATGATGCTCTTTTGCGTTCATTGTGGATTGCTGAAATTTCAGTTCAAGCTGTCTAATGGATTAGAATTTTTCATAGACGGCAGCATTCGACCCATTATCTTTCTTGAAAGCTGGTTTACCATTCTTTGTAGTCGCCCGTTTAACATCAGCAAAATTAATATCACCAGATAGGCGGATATCAGCATTAATGCTCCGGCCCAAACGCGCCCGCAAACCCGACGGAATGGTATGAGTCCCATTGACCCGGCTATGACTTAAATCCCGATAATAGGGAACATCCCGGAGAGTAAACTTATCTCCAACGTTTAGACCGTTCTTATAATTGATGACTGCGATTTTTAACTCTGAATATAATTGGGCATATGATTTATCTGGCACATTGTTCAGTTCATCTTTGAATTGGGTGGTCAATAAATCAGCAAGATAAGCCGATGTTGTAATACCAATTTCAGCCGCATTTCGGTCAACAATCTTTTGTAAATCATCCGATAAAAAAATCTCGTTCTTCATTTTAATCCTCACTTTTCTTGAATACATAGGTAGGATTATCACAATGGCGTGATGTATAATACCTAGCCCCATGATGCCGCATCGCAAAAGTAATAGCAAGATTTAAGGTGCAGATAAAACCGTTATTAAGAAAATGTTAAGAACAATGGAATTAAAAATATAAAAATGGTGCCATTGCAAAAACCATTCAAACACGGTATAATAACCATGTTATAAGTTTTCAAAACAATGAGTAAGATAAGGATGTGCCTTTTTTGGCATGTCCTTTTGTTATTTAAGCAAGAAAAGCGCGAAAGAAAAACCCACCCGGGCGAATACTTTCGTGCTTTTTTTATTGAAAATTATAGCAATAATAAAACCCTTAACAGGGAGAAAGGCCTCTTCCAAATGAAGAGGAAAAGGTAAAAAAATGGGAGAATTAAGTGGATTAGCAGTTGCAAGATTGGAAGAACAGTTAGAAGATGTAAAAAAGTGCAAAGATCAAATAATGTTTGTGATTGCCCCGTCTACCGTAAAAACGTTAAAAGCATTCGCAGATAATGACGACTTTGCGGCAGCATTGCTAAACGAAGAGAAGTGTTTAAAGGAATGCCTGGAGTTTATCCTCAAGGATGTTGTGTTTGAGATGTCTGAACTTTCTAGGAACCAGAAAACAGATTATTGTTTAAAAAATGCAGCGATGTCCGATCTATATTGTTACCAGAAAGCTGCAGACTATTATTTTGAAAATGCCGCTGTTACGTTTAAGATGGTGCTGACCTTTGATGAAACATCATCAGAAGTCCAACATGACGGCACCCAGGAACAACCGATTAAACTACCAAAACCGGAGCCGGCCAAAAAATCTGATAAGAAAGCCACTAAAAAAGCGGCCAGCAAATCAGATTCAGCAGATGACATTGATACAGAAACACCGCTTCAGGTGTTAAAACCTGCGACTACCAAAGGAAAAGCAGCAAAAGAAGAACCTAACAGAAAATGTATCCAGTTGGATCTCTTTGCATCATTGACTGGAGGTTGCTAGGATGAAACGAAAAACCTACGAAAAAATTCCCTTTAATCTGTTGACGGTGAGCAAATCACTTCAACTGATGCAGGAAAAAAACCGTCGCAGTCGTTTTATGACCAGCAAGTTACTGGATGACGGAGTTCTGATGATCAACCTTTATTCATCACTGGGGATTCCGGAATATCGCGTATTTCTTGATCGCAAACGTCTGGACTATGATACGTTTATCGTTAATACGCAGAAATGGTCCAAAGCAACCTGGCTTTGGCATTATGAGATTGGAAACTTTGATTCAGTCCATAAAGCTGAAAAGACTCGGATGAACGCTTATGTTCGAACGGTTGTTAATCCATCAGACAATGAGAAATCAACACTATCTTCTTTCATTGCACATTGTATCAGTGAAAAGGAGAAACGAGCCAAAATCCGACGACGTGAAATAGTCGAACAGGAGCTGTCTGACATTAAAGACGTACCCCGAGAATTTTTAGATTGGGTGAATACTAAAGTTATGAATGGCTTGACTGCCAGAAGAGAATCAGAAAAAGCAATCGTTACTTATCTTGATAAACTAGGAGATAATCGATATGTGCTGCGATATTTTCATTGTTACCGTGAATATGGCAAAAACGATCAGAACACCCGTATTTGTTCATATACGGAAGATACTGAAGTAATGCGCTTTCTGTTTGATGAAGAGATGAAAGAAGTTACCAAATACGATCATTTCTGGTGCTGGGGTTATCAGCGGGGTTATGATGATGGCTGGAATAAACGCCTTGGCTTGGGAACGATCTGGACAAAAACACATCTCTACCCCGAAAATTTAAAGAGTGTTATGAAAGACGCTAAATTCAAGTATTGTGGATTAGAAGTATTTGCTGAATCCGGCGCACCGATTAATCCACTTGATTATTTGCTTTCGTATCGCCATGCTCCGCAATTGGAATACTTTGCCAAGGCGGGATTGACCAGATATGTATATCAAATAACAAAGAGTTGCTGGAATTCAAATGGTTTGATTAATGCTTATAAGAAGAACCCGACCATGCCAATCAATGAGTATTTTGGGTTTTCAAAAAATGAATTCAAAGAAATCGTCGACACGAATCCAACGCTCAAAATGTTTGGTCAATACCGATCACTCTGTGACCATACAAATGCATCAATAAAGGATTTCAAATGGTTGGCTTCTTTGAAGTTAAGAGAAGAAAACTTTGACAGTTATCAACGGCAGGCGAATAAGCATCTGGTAAACTTTCGACAAATGCTTAAATACTTGGAAGCCGAAAGCAAACGTGCCGGCTTGACGATCAACCAACTAGAAAATTATTATCATGATTATCTTAAAATGGCTGAAAACGCCGGATATGATTTGTCGCACTTGCAGGTGTTAATGCCCTATCAACTGCTAAAACGTCACGATGATCTGATTGCACCGATTCGAGCGCAAAACGAAGCAATTCGCATTCAAAACGAAGCACTTCGAGCGCAAAACGAAGCGATTGCATTAGAGAAGCAGAAGGAACAGGAGAGAAAACAAAGCCTGGAGCTTAAACAGGTCGCAGGCTGGATAAACCAACGTTACGGTTGCTACCAAACATCGGAATATTTAATTGTTCCGCCCACGTCCGTTGCAGAACTAAAAAACGAGGGAGCCATCCTTGGTCACTGTGTCGCCGCTCAAAGCGACTATCTGACGAATCACCTCGGTGGGAAAGCGTATATCTTTTTCGTGCGCGAGAAAGATCAACCGGATGAACCGTTCTTTACCATGGAGTACGAGGTTGACACCCAGCGAATTAAGCAACTGCAGGGGAAAAGTCGAAGTAAGCCAACGGAAGCGGTTAATGCCTTTGTAACAACCTGGCTTAATGAAGTAGCCAGGAAGGTTAAGACGGTTGAATTGATGCAGCAGTGCGGTTAAGAAGAAAGAGGGCCTTGAAAAAGGCCCCATTAAACTAATGAAAAGGTGGAAATATGAAAGATATCGAAATGGAAATCGCTGAATACGAATTAATGATAGACTTAGCAATCCGGACCAATGATAAGGAATCATTAAAATTGTGGCGAAGAGCTTTACAGACTGCAAAAATAATTAAAAGGAGACTGGTTGAGTTAACCTAAATGGGGTTAAGATGGCGAGTTGCGAATAACTGAAATGCCGAAGCACTTGGGGGACATAAAAACAAAATGTTCTAATCGTAGTCATGAGGCAGTCATGGGTGGCCAACCCATGTCTCTTTGCAGTATTTATGTAGCTGGTCCGGGGGGAAAGACAGCACCGCAAGTATTATATTGGCACATGAAAAAAAAGAACCGCTTGATGTAATTATATTTGCGGAAGTCTTCTATGATAAAGAAAAGAAAATCAGTGGCGAAAGCCCTGAACACATGCGGTTTATAAAAAATACGGCAATACCCTTATTTGAATCATGGGGTTATAAGGTTGTGATCTTACATGCAGAGAAAGACTATTTAGACGTATTTCATCGTATCATTGAACGCCCGAAAAAACATATGCATCATAAAGGCATGAAATATGGTTTTGCAATTAGCGGATTATGCTCCGTTAAGCGGGACTGTAAGTTAAAGCCGATCAAAGATTTTTATAAGTCTTTGGGTGATGATTATATCGAATATATCGGGATTGCTAGTGATGAACCAAAGCGTCTGAGTAGTATGCATAAGAGTGAGAAGAAAGTATCGTTGCTGGAAAAGTACAATTACACGGAAGATATGGCGAAAAAACTATGTCATTCTTATAATTTGCTCAGTCCCAGTTATGAACACTCAAAAAGAAATGGGTGTTGGTTTTGTCCAAATGCCAAACTTGAGGAACATCGAGAAATACGACGACTCTACCCAGTTGAATGGACTGAGTTTGTCGAACTGGAAGCTGTGGAAAATCTTGCTCAACCAAAGTGGAACGTCTTCGGAGAAACTTTAAAAGAACGGGACAAGAAGCTTAATTCGGCTAGATTAATACAAATGTCGATTTATGATTTACTGAAATAGAAGAGGATGCCCCACGGGGCTCCTTTTTTATTGCTCAAAACCACAGTCTGCAATGTTCGAAATAATAATTGCCAAAAATTCATAAACACGATATAATAATTATGTTAGATGTTTTCAAAAAGATGAGTGAGATAGGACGTGCCTTTTTTGGCATGTCCTTTTGTTATTTTAGCAAGAGAAGTACGAGAGAAAAACCCGCTGGGTGAATACTTTCGTACTTTTTTTATTGAAACTTCTGATAAAGATTAAAACCCTCATAAGGGAGAAAGAAGGAACCGAAATGAAATTACAAACAAAAGAAGAAATTGTTGCGTGGTTAGAAATGAAGTCAGAAGAACTGACAAATGAGATCGGTGAATTACAAGACAAAATCGACGAATTAACAGAAGGTGAACTAATTCAAGCAGATTGTGATACGACCCCGTTGTGGGAGGACCATGATCGAGCCGATGCAAAACAATCGATTCTGTTAGAATTGCTTTGCAAAATTGATCGCAGTCCAGCTTTATAAGCCCAAAAAGGCAGAAGGAGAACCAACCATGAGAACTCACACAGAATTTTGTCAGATGGTATCGGATATTCAAAAAGTAGAAGAATTGCTGGACCATGCAAAAAAGAAATGCTTTAACCAAAACGAAATGTTTTGGCAAAGACGATCCGAAAGCGCACCGTCACACGAGCTGCAAAAGATTCTTGATGGGATCAATGACAGTGTTGCGGTGATTGAAGACCTGGAAACACAATTAGAAGAAGATCGAGTTGAGTTACATCGGATTGATAATGCATTTGATCCGTATCGGTGTTTGGTTGATGGTGGCATTCGGGTTTAAAATTTTAATTTATTATGGAGGGTAAAATGAATACCAATAATAACCAAAGAGTAATCCATATCTGTATGTGCGATGATTCCCAGTTTCATCCGGAAACAATCGAGGATGTTATTGAGGTACTCAATGCCCACCAGAGAAACGGTGTTGAGCCGATCACTCCGGAAAACACCGTCATTAAGTTTGACTGTTAAAAAATAAAAAGACCCCAAAAGGGGAGAAAGAAGGAAAGTAATGTATACAAATGTAAAAGACTTTTATCAAACTCCAGGCTGGTTAATCGACAAGATGCTCGATTGTGTCAAGAAGGACCGGAGATTCTTCCCGGCTCTTTCATTCCTGGAACCCAGTGCAGGAAGAGGTGCTATTGCGGAGCGGATTATCGCCGAGATTAAGGGAAGCAGAGCGGATGATAAGAAGTACGTTGATCTGATTGAAATTGAACCTGAACTGCAGCATGTCCTTAAGGGAAAAGAGCTGAAGCTGGTTCATGATGATTTCCTGACCTTTAATACCTTCAAACCATATGACGTCATCATCGCCAATTTCCCTTTTTCGGTGGGCGACAAGCATCTGATGAAGGCGATCCAAATGCAGGAGCGTCATGGCGGGCAAATTGTCTGCCTGGTCAATGCAGAAACCCTGCGTAATCCGTTTACTAATCTGAGAAAAGAATTGCTGCAAAAGCTGGATCGCTATGGAGCCGAAATTGAATATTTGTCGGGTGCATTTGAAGATGGTGAACGACCAAGCGATGTTGAAGTGGCATTGATCAATGTAACCATGCCGTCAATCATCAGCATCGATGAGAGCCTGATCCTGGAGCAAATGGAAATGGCGAAAGAATATGAAGAAATGGATGATCGTAACAATGCGGTAGCTTCCAGCGATGAGATCAAACGGATCTGTGAAACCTTCCGGTACATGGCTGAAAGCGGTGTTCGGTTTATCGAGGAATATTATCGACTTAATGCTGCGGTGTTTAGTGCGGATATCAAAGATTCCCGCTACGAACCCCCATTGATCAGCTTAATGATTAATGGACAGTCAACAAAAGGTTACGATAAAAACAAGACGAAAGCTGAGGCTGTCAGTGAATTTCTGGAAGCAACGCGATTGAAATACTGGAATTTGATATTTAATTCCTCATCAATCCGTAGTCTCACAACCGAACAGGTCTATGATTCGTTGCAGGCAATGCTTGACGACATGAGACAGTATGATGTGACGCCATTTAATGCTTACCAGATTCAGCGGTCTTTAATTGAAACCCTCAGTGAAAACATTGAAGATGCGATTGAGAAGATGTTTGATAATTTAACGAAGTATGCAGATGACGGGAAA
>Ga0075011_10002263_pt1 | contig 10434 bp, 7 predicted proteins | sample TARM_MetaG_T_14_FD_72354 | JGI IMG/M metagenome (GOLD analysis project Ga0075011, IMG submission 72354) | Freshwater microbial communities from Pennsylvania, USA, analyzing microbe dynamics in response to fracking - TARM_MetaG_T_14 | ecosystem: Environmental > Aquatic > Freshwater > River...
CTGTGAAGGGGTTTTCTTGCTGTTCCGTCACCGTTTTGTACTTTCAGCAGGCTGGCGGCAGGCCCCGTATCTGCGTGAACAATACGCCGGTATGGCGGGTGTCCGGACTAATAGGCAGCCTTCAGCTGCAGGTGCAGCCTTTTTTGGAAAGCACCCTGCTTAATGTTTCGAGTAGTTCAGCTTTTTCTATGGGCTTTTCAACCAGAGCGTCAAAACCTTCCGCCAGAGGCGTTGCTGACTCCATGGACGGTGAGTGGGCTGTCAGCGCAATCACCGGCAGGTGTTTCTGGCTGTCCCGTTGGCGCAGGGCAGACAGGAGCAGTCTGCCGTTCATGACGGGCATTTCTATATCCGTGAGAACCACATCCGGTTCGAGCCCGTCGTTCAGCAGGGCGAGAGCCTCCAACCCTTCTGCGGCAAGGTGCACGGAATATCCGGCCTTGCTCAGCATATGGTTTACTGTGATGCGGTTGAGCATGTCGTCGTCCACGACAAGTGCCACAGGCATCAGATATTCCTCTCTTTAGCAGGCATTCGTATCATGCCAGCAGTTGAATGCCATCCCTTGCCGTGCGGATATAATCCGGAGTGATGCCGCAGCAGCCCCCGATTATGCGCACGCCGGACGTGATCCACTGGCGGGCCTTGGCACGGAATTCTTCCGGTGTGTAGGTGTCTGCAACGGACTGGTTGGGTACCGGTGAGCGGGAGGCGTGCGGTGCCACCGCAATGGGGCCTACCCATTGCTGGCGCAGAACCTCAAGGCAGGCACCGATATCCGAAGCCATGGTGTGCGTAAGGCAGACAACCTTTACACGGCTGGAAAGCAGAGACCCCAGCGCCTCTTCAAGGAGCATGCCGCTTGCGGAAAGTACAGGGCGCCTGCGTTCGTCACGAGAGCACGAGAATCCGGCCCACAGGGCAATGCCCGCGTCTGAAGCTCCGTCAAGCGCCAGTTCGCCCCAGCGGGCATCGTTGATCATTTCCACATGAACGGCTTCAGCGCCTGCTTTGGCAAGAGCAACCGACTGGCGGGAATGCTGTTCCCGAATGGTTTCCGGTGACCAGTCCCCGTCGGGCGGGATGGCGGAAATGGAGCCGATGACATGCACCTGACGTTTTGCCCCGACATTTTCAATGGCTTCATAGGCGAGGCGCACCGCGGTGGTGTTGATTTCTTCCCATCGATTGTCCATGCCGCAGGTGGCAAGGTGCAGCGCAGAGGCACGGAAGGTGTCGGAGACGATGATGTCCGATCCGGCGCGGATGAAGTCTTCATGCACCGTGCGGACAAGGTCGGGCTGGCCGAGCACGGCTTCTGCGCTCCAGCAGGGGGCGTTGCCGTGTACAAGCCCTCTGCGGGTAAGCTCAGTCCCTGTTCCGCCGTCGAGAAAGAGAAATTCGCCGCTTTTCACACGATCATAGAGAGTAGGCATATGATTGCTCCTTGGTGGAGGCGTTATAGTGCAGTTTCGCGCACCGCAGCAGTTTCGTGTACCGCCGGGGCGCATGCAGGGGAGCCTTCGTCCTCGCGGGAAGAGCCTTGCGAGGGAACAGCGGGTCTGTCGAAAACGATGAGCATGACGGCCCCGAGCACCAGCGCGCCGCCAAAATAACCGAGGGGAGAAAGCAGCTCGTCCCACCACCAGAGTGCGAGCAGTGCTGCAAGAACCGGTTCCGCATTGGCAATGACAGCTACGCGCGTTGCTTCCAGACGTTTCAGCCCTTCGCAGTAGGCATAGTAGGCTCCATAGGTACACACAACGCCCAGCACGAGAATGACGGCAACGCCTGTCGGGGTTGGCGGAGTGAACTCAACCCACGGCAGCAGTGCCAAAGCGCCTGCGGGAAGACTCCACATATACAGCGTAACCGATGAATACGTTTCAAGATATGTCTTTCCGAAAATGTAGTGCAGTGAATAGGTGAATCCGGAAAGCAGGCCGAACAGAATGCCCGCCGTGGTGACAGAATGCCCGATGCCGCCTGAAAGGCATACGAGTCCTGCTCCGCACATGGCCAGCCCCAGAGCCATTGTTTTCATGCGGGTGAGCGGCTCACCGAACAGCAGCCGTGAGAGCAGGGCCACCCATGCGGGGGCCGTGTACAGCAGGATGGATGCAAGGGCCGCTCCGGCACCCTGCACCGCAAGCTGGTATGAGCCGAAAAATAGTGCAACACCCGTACAGCCGAACACCAGAAAGACGGGAATGTCTTTGGGGCGGGCCCGCATGGTGCCAGTTCTGCGTGCGTGAATGCCGAAAAGCAGCGTGCCGCTTGCCGCACGCCAGAAGGCAAGTTCAAGCGGCGTCATGCCCGCAGCAAGGCCGAATTTGGCGACAGGCCCGAGCAAGGCCCACATGGATGCGGCCAGAAGGACGAAGGCATAACCCTTCATATGAGAGGATACGGCTATCATATTGGAATATAACTTGCTGTAAAAACATAAAAATATCAAGGGGGGGAAGCTATCAAAGCCGCTGTGGGAATGATTCTGTTTATAAAATGTTTAATTTCAGAGTGTTAATTGCATGTGTTGTCCGGAGACAAAAGATTGATACGCCATGGTGCGTGTGTGCGCCCCTTCATTGCATAGACCGGCAATGCGGTGTATCTTAGCAGGACTATTGACCATCAATGGAAGGAGTGTCCGTGGGCGAATTATTCAGACGCATGGCCGCACGGCCGTTTGCCGCATTCGAACTGGTTCTGGCCACCTTCTTTGTCACGCTGCTCAATCTGGCATCACCCATCTTCGTCATTCAGGTGCTCAACCGCTACGTTGCTTTCGGCTTCGACGGTACGTTGATCACTCTTACCTCCGGCATGGTGGTGGCTACTGCCCTGCTGTATGCCTTCAATGCCATACGTACGCGTCTTGCTGTGGTGGTAATGGGGGATGAAGATGAACGCCTTGCCGCGGCGGGACACGAGGCCATGCTCCGCATCCGGGCGCAGGCCATGGGGCCTGAGGTGGTGAGGGCTGCTTACGAAATTCCCGCACGGGCTGCCGCCATACGGGCCGCATCCGATTCTGCCGTGGCGTTGCAGTTGCTCGATGCCCCCTTCGCCCTGCTGTATCTGGGGGTGGCCTTTCTTCTTTCTCCTCCCCTTGCTCTTGTGGGACTGATCGGGATGGTTCTTATGGCGGCACTCAACCGCCGGAACAACGACGCACAGGCACAGCTTGCGCACGACATGGACAGGGAAGAGGCCGAAAAGCGCCGCATGACGGCTTCTGTGCTGGAAGGTGCAGATACCGTGCGGGCCTTCCGGTGTGCGGGATTTGTCCGCCGCGCATGGAACGAGCGGAATGCGGGGCTGGAAGCACTGCGTTTTGCGTTGACTCTGTCGCGCGAGAAGGGGCGGTCAGCCGGTTCGGTCATCGCCATGCTGCAGAGTGTGGGCATCTATTCCGTGGGAGCCATGCAGGTGGTGAACGGCGATATCTCGGTCGGGGTTCTCATCGGTGTGAACATTCTCGCTTCCCGTGCATTGTCCGCAGCTGGCGGACTGGCCTCTTCGTTGTCGCTTGCGGCCCGCGCGCGATCTGCCCGCCATGATCTCCTTCGTTTTCTCTCGCTGCCGCAGGAACCGACATCCGGCACTGCGCGCGATACCTTTGCCGGCAGGCTGGAACTGCGCGATGTGGCATTCGGCTGGCCGGGGAGCCATTCTCCGCTGTTCGAATCGCTATCCATGGTACTTGTTCCGGGCATGCTGACCGTTGTGCAGGGCCCCAACGGTGCCGGTAAGACTACCTTTGCCCGTATGCTGGCAGGGCTTGTGGAACCTGCGCGGGGCGAAATTGTGGCAGACGGCATTACACTGCGCCAGATCGCCCCTGACTGGTGGCGGCAGCAGATATGCTACCTGCCGCAGGAAACGGTGCTCTTTCCCGCAACGCTGCGGGAGAATATTTGTATCGGACAGACCACGCCATGCGGGGCCGCGTCTGGTGATGCCGCGTCTGGTGATGCCACGTCTGGTAATGTTGTACCGGGCAAGGCTGCTCCCAACGGGGCTGTATCGGATGAAACTGCACTGAACCGTGCCATAAATGACGCTGACCTTGCGTCCTTTGTGTTTTCCCGTTCCGGAGGGCTGGAGCTCATGCTGGAGGATGCAGGGCGTTCTCTTTCCATGGGGGTGAAAAAGCGCATTGCGCTGGCCCGTGCCATGATGACGGGAGGCAGGCTGGTTGTTCTTGATGAACCGACTGAAGCTCTGGATTTTTCCGGACGTCAGGCTGTGTTCCGCTATGTCATCAATATGATCAGAGAAGGACGCACCGTTGTGGTTGTCTCCGCCGATCCCGGTTTCGAGCGCATAGCAGGGCAGAAGCTTGATCTGGGCAGTAAGCCGGTGCCGGTTATTTCGGGCAGGGCGCGCAGCGTGTCCTCCCGTGCGTCCGGACAGGGCACGCCGCTTGAATATGTTTCCGGTATCGGAGTCCCGTCAGGGAATGCAGGGGATGCAGGGAATGCAGGGGATGCAGGGGATGAAGAGAATGAAGTGACGGCATCGCTTGCCGAAGCGGACGCCGGTTCCGGCGAAAGGGCGCAAGGTGAGACAGGTGCAGAAGCTGACCAGACCATGCAACAGGTTACGCAGCCGGATTCAAATCAGGGTGCGGAGCAGGGTGACGGCCGGAATGCTGGCCGGACTACTGGCCGGGAGAATAGTGATTCTTTAAAGAATGCAGCCGCCGCACCGGTTGAAGAATCGACGCCTTCCGGCGAAGAGGGGACGGGACGATGAAAATGAACGGTTCCCATCTGCAGCTGGATACCACAACGCGGGCCTTCCTGTGGCTCTGCATGGCGGGGTGTGTCGCCTTTCTCCTCTGGGCGAGCGTGGGCAGGCTGGATATCGTGAGTCTGGCCGAGGGCGAGGTGGTTCCATCCTCGCTGGTCAAGCGGGTCCAGCATCTGGAAGGGGGAATCATACGGGAAATCAAGGTGCGCGAGGGCGAGGTGGTCACGCAGGGGCAGGAACTTGTGGAACTGGAAGGAACCCAGCAGGGGTCATCAGTCGAGGAAGTGCGTGTCCGGCTTGAATCGCTGCGTGTAGACATTCTCCGGTATCAGGCAATGTCCAATCTGGCTGCTGATCTGGTGGTACCCATGAATATTCAGGCGACCCTGCCCGATAAGGTGGCCGCCGCGCGCAGACTGTTTGCTTCTTCCATGGACACTCTGGCAGGCCAACTGGCCGAGCGGCGGCAGCAGATTATTCAGAGCGAACAGGAAGTTCGCAGCGTGACGGTGCGTATCGAAAAGCAGCGCGATGCGCTGGTTCTGCTGCGCAAAGAAATGAAGATAACGGAAGAACTTTTCAAGGAACAGCTGGCGACAGAGCTGAAGTATATTCAGCTGCAGCGCGAAGTAAACAATCTCGAAAGCCGCATCGAGCAGGATAAAGCCCAGTTGGGGAAAATGCGTTCGCAATATTCGGAGGCGGTTACCGCGGCGGATCGTGTGGAATCACAGTTCCGCGAAAAGGCCCGCGAGGATGAACGCAGGGCGCAGCAGGAATACGACGAACTCTCCGAGCGCATGAAGAAGTTTGAGGATACCCTGAAGCGGACAGTGCTGCGTTCGCCCGTGGACGGTGTGGTGAAGCAATTGGCTTTTGCCGCTCCCGGAGAAGTCGTGGAGCCGGGCGGCACCGTAATGACCATTGTTCCCACAAGTGACAAGCTGGTTGTGGAGGCACACCTTCCGGTCAATGATATAGGCTATGTGGCTCTCGGGCAGGATGTCAGAATATCGTTGACCTCGGCAGATGCACGGCGTTTCGGTCGCATTAAGGGTTCCGTTGCCCGCATATCGCCTGATGTGGTCGTGGACAGGCAGGGCAAGACATTCTACAAGGTGCGTATAGAGACAGAGAATTCCTGCTTTGAGCGTGGAAATAACCGCTACTGCCTCTATCCCGGCATGGTTGTCGCGTGTTCCATACATACCGGATCTCGCACAGTGCTTGAGTATATTCTTTCTCCCTTCATGTCGTCTCTTACCTTCTCTATGCAGGAGCGCTGATATAGCATGGGGTAATCATACTTCGTATGTTTGTTGAAAACCGGCCTTTTGGCCGGTTTTTTTGCGAACATGATAATTTTCCTTCATTCTTTTCGTATTGTTCTTTATTCGTTAAGGTGTTCTTTGAGAGTGAACGCTTGTTATTCTGTGAGCATTTATCATCTTCTCAGCTGGAGCGTATCCATGAAGAATCTTAAGCTGGCCTGGAAATTGGCCATCGGTTTCGGCGCGTTGATAGGTCTTACTCTGGTTGTCGCCTGGGTGGGACTGAGCGGCATATGGGGCATTGAAGAGCGGGTGGGCAAGGCGGACGACATGAACCGGCTGGTCAAGTTGATCATGGATGCCCGTCTGCAGGAAAAGAACTTCATTATCCGGCGAGACGATGAATCTCGTAAGAAGCATGCTGAGATCATCGTGTCCATGCACAAGCAGATTGCAGACAGCAGGGTTAAGTTCAGCGATCCCGTCAATCTGAAACAGATGGATGATGTTTCCGCTGCGGTAGGCAAATACGACTCGTCTTTCCTGCTGTATGTGAAGGGGAGTAACGAACGTTTTGCCATGATGGATAAGATGCGGGCGAACGCGCAGGCAGTGCTGTCTGAAGCGGAAGACATCCGCGCCAATCTCAAGCAGCAGCTGGTTCAGTTGCGGGCCGCCGGAGCCGCATCGGCCCTTGTGGACCTGAAGCTGCGCAACGCCGATGATGCAAACCGTATCATCAAGTGGTTCCTTGATGCCCGCAAGAACGAAAAGGAACTGATCATCTCTTCCGATGCCAAATACGCTGCAGCGGTGGACGATGACATGGCCAAAGTTCTGGAGCTGACAGCCGACCTGCGCACCCGTCTTGAGAGCAAGGAGAACCTTGCATCCATAGATGCGCTCAAGGCTTCGGTGAAGACATATCACGATGGCTTCCGCCTGTACCACGGCATGATGCAGGAACAGGACAAGGCTAACACCAACATGATTGCGAGCGCGCGCGAAGCACGCGCCATTTGCGAAGAAGCGCGTAATAACCAGAAGGACAAAATGGATGCCCAGATTCAGAGCGCGGTATCCATAATGAGCGCTATGTCCGCATTTGCCATTGTTGTTGCCGTGCTGCTTGCGGTGTTCATTACCAGAGGAATCACCGTTCCGTTGGCAAAGGGCATTGCCTTTGCGCAGTTGCTCTCCGGTGGCGACCTGCGGGCAACCGTGGACGTGAACCAGCGGGACGAAGTGGGCATGCTTGCCGATGCCCTGCGCACCATGGTGGGCCGTCTGCGTGAGGTGGTGGGTGAGGTGCAGAGCGCTGCCGAAAATGTTTCGTCCGGCAGCGAAGAGCTTGCCGCCTCAAGCACCAGCATGTCTCAGGGAGCAACCGAGCAGGCTGCCGCAGTGGAAGAGATTTCTTCCTCCATGGAGGAAATGGCCTCCAACATTCGGCAGAATGCCGAAAACGCAGCCCAGACCGAGCAGATGTCGCTCAAGGCCGCCAGAGATGCGGAAGAAGGCGGCAGGGCGGTTTCCCGCACTGTTGAAGCCATGAACAAGATTGCCGAGAAAATTTCCATTATCGAGGAAATAGCCCGCCAGACCAACCTGCTTGCACTGAACGCCGCCATTGAAGCGGCACGGGCCGGAGAACACGGCAAGGGCTTTGCGGTGGTCGCATCGGAAGTACGCAAGCTTGCCGAACGTTCGGGTGAGGCCGCAGCCGAGATAAGCGAGCTGTCATCCTCAAGTGTTCAGGTGGCGCAGGCTGCCGGTGAGATGCTGAACAAGATTGTGCCTGACATTCAAAAAACGGCGAACCTTGTGCAGGAGATTGCCGCAGCCAGCAACGAGCAGAATTCCGGAGCCGAGCAGATCAACAAGGCCATACAGCAGCTCGACACGGTTGTGCAGCAGAACGCATCGGCATCCGAAGAAATGGCATCCACTTCGGAAGAGCTGGCTTCGCAGGCTGAACAGCTCATGCAGAACATTGCCTTCTTCAAGATTGACCATCACAGCGGCTCTTCGGTGCATGCTCAGGCCCCCAGACAGGTTAAGGCCGGCTATGCGCAGCCCGCAAGAAACAAGGCGGGCGGAGGAGCCGGAAAGCCCCGTAAGCTGGCCGCTTCCGGCAAGTCTTCCGGCGGGGCATCTGGCGCGTCATCCGGCGCAGGCATTGCGCTGGATATGAAGGAAGCGTCAGATGATGATTTTGAACGCTTCTAGCTTTGTGTAGTGCCGGATTACGGCCATAAGTAGCGCAGCAAAGCGCCCGCCTCGGCGGGCGCTTTTTTTGTATTCTTCGCGCTTTTCATTGCCCCGGAAAGGCGTTGAGGATAGAGTGCCGTCCATGAGCCTCTTACGAATTGCAGAAGAAAACGAATCGGTTATCCGTCTGGTCCCGAGCATGGTGCCTGCCGTTGCCATGGGCTGTTGTATTGTCATTGGCTGTGCTTTCGGCGTTGCCGCAGCCTTGCAGACAGGGCAGCACCTGCAGATGGTAGTGCTGCTGATGGTTGCCTGCGCATTTTTTCTTACAGCCATTCTGGTGAGAAGCCAGAAGAGGGCCTATGAGGTGAACATTGCCGATAAGGCTGTCTACGTCATGGGGCGCCAGAAGACGGATATCTATGTCATTCCTTTCAGCGAGATAGCAGCCCTGCGCATTGCCCGCGTCGTCCGCATGGTGAATGTTTCCGTGCATGACAGAAAGGAAGAACTTGTGCACGCCTCCAAGCGCCCGGGCAGGCCGGAATTCACGCTGGATATTCTCCGCCGCGATTCAGGCTATGAAACCATGGACAAATCCGTCACTGCGCAGGAAATTGTGACTCTTGCCAATCTGCTTGCCAAGCGCACGGGACTGCCCGTGGTGGACGATGCAGGATTGGATGCAGCGCACGAGGCAACCGTAACCTATGCCGCCGACGCAGGTGCTGCACCGGATTCCCCCCCGCCCGGTTCCGTCATCCGTTACAGGGAAGACAGGCGCGGCGCAGGCTATGTGTGGACGCTCTCATCCGGCCTTGTTGTCATGGGACTCATGGCCCTTGTGGGTGTGGGTATGCTGGGCATAGGTGCCATGGGCATTCTGGAGTTCCTCAAGGAAGACGGCAATCATTGGGTTGCCGTGGCCGCCACCATCATTGCAGGGGTGCTTGCCTATCAGATTTCGTGGCGTTTTTTGCACGGGGCCCTGTGCAGCGGATACGTGGCGCTGGATGATGAAGAACTGCACTGCGGATATTACTGCCTTGATAACGAAAAGGAATCGTTTTCCATTCCCAGACAGCAGGTCATGGCGTTCAGGGTAAACGCTCCCCGCTATCGCAGGTGCACGCTTGAAGTGCTTACCCGTGACGGCAACACTCTTATCGTGGCAAAGCTCAATCCCGGTCTCTTTCCCCTGACTGTAGGCGACCTGCATTGGCTCAATGCGCGGCTTTCCAGGGTGCTGGCGCGGGGAATCTGAATGGAGCGCCTTTTCGACCATTGATATTTTACGGCATTACCTTGCACGTAGTCAGCCTCGGGCGCTATTGTAAGGTATGAATCTGCAATCCACTGCCATACGGATACTGAAATATCTGCTGCCCTGCCTGATTTTTCTGGGATTCTCCATGATTTCAGAGGCGTCCGGTGCATACAGGGTTCTGCAACTCAATTCCTATCATCCCGAATTTCCCACGGCCGGTCTGGTGCACGATGGCGCCATGTCCGTATTTGCGCCCGTGGGCGTGGAGATGGATGTTGAATACCTCGATACAAAGCGTCATCCGGACGAACAGATAACTGAGCTGGCGGCAAAACCCCTCGCCTACAAACTGCAGAGGCGTCCTGCCTATGCTGCGGTGCTTACCTCGGACGATAACGCCCTGCATTTTGCCCTGCGCTACAGGGATACGCTTTTCAAGGGCCTTCCCATAGTCTTCTGCGGGGTGAATGACGTGGACTTTGCCTTGTCCATGAACGGGGACCCGGGAGTCACCGGCGTCATTGAAGCCGTTTCGCTGAAGCCGACCATCGACCTCATCTTCACCCTGAGTCCTTCCGTCAAACGGGTCATAGCCATAGCGGATGACACGTTGAGCGGCAGGGGCGATTTGCGGTCCTTCCTGCAGTTGAAGGGCGAGTATCCCTCCGGCACGCTGGATGCGATGGACCTTGCCCGGCTGAGCTGGAACGAGCTTGAGGAACAGCTGAAGCATCTGCAGCAGGATACGGCGCTGCTGCTCCTCTCGGCATACGGAGATGTCCGCGGAGTCCGTTATGACTTTGCAACGGGGATGAAGAGAGTCGTTTCCGCCAGTCCCGTGCCGGTATATCATCTCTGGCGGCATGGCATAGGCGGCGGACTCATGGGGGGCATAGTGGTCAGCCACTACCATCAGGCCCGTGCGGC
>Ga0075011_10002265_pt1 | contig 10431 bp, 8 predicted proteins | sample TARM_MetaG_T_14_FD_72354 | JGI IMG/M metagenome (GOLD analysis project Ga0075011, IMG submission 72354) | Freshwater microbial communities from Pennsylvania, USA, analyzing microbe dynamics in response to fracking - TARM_MetaG_T_14 | ecosystem: Environmental > Aquatic > Freshwater > River...
CTACAACACTGGCTCGAAACCCTGCCGAGCATTTTAGGCAAGTGGCAACGGGATCATAAACACGGCAACTTGCCAAAGTGGGAAAAAGTGCTCAACAAGCTGCACTATCCTGCACCCGACCAAGTGGATTTTGTCGATAGCGTGACCGTCGGTAGCGGCGAGCAACTTAGCCCTGGCGAAAAAGAGAAGCTTGAGAACCTACTGCGCCTGTTTATGCCATGGCGTAAAGGCCCCTTCCACATTCATGGCATCCATATCGATACCGAATGGCGCAGTGACTGGAAATGGGATCGCGTGAAGCAGCATATTTCACCGCTGAAAAACCGCACTGTGCTCGATGTCGGTTGCGGCAGTGGTTATCACATGTGGCGCATGTTGGGCTCAGGTGCCAAACGTGTCGTCGGTATCGACCCTTCGCCGTTGTTTTTATGTCAATTTGAGGCGGTAAAACGGTTAGCGGGCACACATCACCCTGTGCACCTGTTGCCTCTTGGCATTGAAGAGTTGCCACCGCTCGATGCATTCGACACCGTTTTCTCCATGGGCGTTTTGTATCACAGACGTTCACCTATCGATCACTTGTTACAACTGCGTGATCAGTTGCGCACTGGTGGTGAACTAGTGTTAGAAACATTAGTGATAGATGGCGACGAAAACGCCGTACTCGTGCCTCAAGATAGATATGGCAAAATGAATAATGTATGGTTCATTCCGTCCGTTGCCGCGCTGATGCTCTGGTTAAAGAAGTGTGATTTCACCGACATACGTTGTGTCGATACCGATGTCACTGCCCTTGCTGAGCAACGCCGTACCGATTGGATGCCCAACGAGTCACTGGTTGAATACCTGGATCCTAACGACATCACCAAAACGGTTGAAGGTTATCCTGCGCCCAAACGCGCCACGATTATCGCGGTGAAGAACCAGCCGAATCAGGATTTAATCAGTTGATCTAATATAAGATTTACCGCTAACAGGAAGCACTATGCTTAAGCAGCTGCTCGCTATTGTCATTGCCACCACTCTTGGGGGATGTGCAATGACAGAACCGACCACCCATGCCACAGTTCCCGTAGATGCTGCCACGTTCAATACCCGTTTAGCCCAGCAACAAGACTCGCTGATTGAGGTCATCAATCAGCGATGCCAACCTCAAGATACGGCGCCTCTCGTGCAACTGCACGAGCAAGTGCAGCGACTACAACAGCAAGTCGCGAGTCTAGAAACACCCAAAGCTAAAACCGTTGCCGTGCCCAAACAATGCGCCCGCTCGCCCTTAGGTGACAAGTTTATCTTAGGTGAAATCGAAAGCGTGTTTGTGGAGGAACTCAACACGTATTTTGCCACCCGAATCGATACGGGCGCCGAGTCTTCCTCTCTCGATGCGCGCAATATCACCCTGTTTGAGCGCGATGGTATTCAATGGGTACGGTTTGAGGTATTCACTCAGGGGGCAAACACTCCGCCACAACAGTTTGAGGCCAAAGTCGTGCGCTTTGTCCGCATTAAACAAGATGCGAGCGAGAAAGAAGATCGCCGCCCAGTGATCCACGCGCATCTTAAAATTGGTCAATATGCTGCAGAAACCGATCTCAACCTCACCGACCGCAGCCACCTCGATTATCCGTTACTACTTGGACGCAAGTTTATGAAAGACATTGCCGTAGTCGATGTCAGTCAACGTTACGTCCACGGCAAAGTAACACACCAAGTGACCTCGGCGCAGTGAGCACGCTTTGAACTAAATGACCGAACTCAAGAGGCGTGAGAACCAAGAGTGATGAATGTCAAAGCTAAGCGTCAGGCGTGGATTTTGTATCAGCTTTCTATCAGTCACGCCGCTCAAACTCACCGTTCACAACGACAGCTTAAAATATTAATTTTCGGCAACTTAACACGCAAAAAAATAGCTCAGCCAACGCAGGCGTCGTGACTATCACACTAGTGACAATCACACTCGTAACAATCACATCTGTTTTTTAATAGACAATCCCGCGTTGGCATAACACTGAGTAGACGTAGCACTAGGTGGCCAAACACTAAGTTGACCTAATACTAAGTTGTCATAACAAGAAGGATCCATAATGCACTCACGCAACCCTTTCTATATCTTGGTGGCAGTGCTCTTTATTGTCGGCATCGGTGCCAGCATTTACCGTGGCGTCGAGCATAACGTGCCCTTTTTGCCCGGTAAGCAAGTTCAAAGCTGGGCCGTGGAAGCCAAAGTCAGTTTTCAAGGTACGGGTGAGCCTGCAGAAGTGTCTTTCTCTTTACCGCAAGATCCTGCCTACCAAGTGCTGGTCGAAAATGCCAGTTCACCGGGTTACGGTTTAACCATCAATCATAATGACAACGATCGCCGCGCGGTTTGGTCGATACGCCAAGCCCTAGGCACACAGGATTTATATTACAAAGTGACACTGGTGCCGACAGGGCATACCGAAATATCAGCGACTCAAACACCCGCAGCGCCCGAAGCCTATTTATGGCCCGCGACTGAACAAGCCGCCGCAGAGCAAGTGATTGCAGATGCTTGGGCTCGCAGCGCGAGCAACCTCTCCTTCGCCCAACAATTGATGGCATCGATAACCGAGCCTAAACGCAGCCAGAATGTAGAGCGATTGCTCGCAAGCCAAACGCCGACCCAACTGTTTTTACACATGTTACACACTAAAGGCATTCCTGCGCACAAGGTCAGCGGTTTGTATTTAGAAGATCAACGCCGTCGACAGCCCTTATCGCCCTTTGTTGAAGTCTTTCACGACGGTCAATGGATACTGTTCGATTTAATCAAAGGCAAACAAGGTCGCCCCCAAAACCTGCTACTGTGGGAGCGTGCAGGCCACTCAGTGCTTGATGTCATGGGCGGCGTTAACTCGCAGGTGAACTTCGCTATGCTGCAGGACACCCGTTCTGCCCTTGCGACATCTATCGACATGATGATGAACAACAATGCGCTCGATTTCTCCCTCTACCAATTACCCCTTGAGGAGCAAAGCCTTTTTAAAGGGATCTTGCTGATCCCCATTGGCGTACTGATGGTGGTATTTTTGCGAGTGATGATTGGCATTAAAACCTCGGGGACTTTTATGCCAGTATTAATCGCACTGGCCTTTATTCAAACCAGCTTACTCACCGGATTAATTGGTTTTTTGCTTATCGTTTCCTGCGGACTCGTCATCCGTTCCTACCTGTCCCATTTAAATCTACTGCTAATCTCACGGATATCAGCGGTGATCATCGTGGTGATTGGGATCATCGGCGTATTTACACTGCTTTCCTACAAGTTTGGTTTGAGTGAAGGCTTAACCATTACTTTCTTCCCGATGATTATTCTGGCGTGGACCATAGAACGCATGTCGATTCTGTGGGAAGAAGAAGGTCCGAGGGAGGTCATGCTCCAAGGTGGCGGCAGTTTGATGGTGGCCACCTTGGCCTACCTCGCCATGAGCGCAAGCTGGGTACAGCATTGGGTGTTTAACTTCCTCGGGATTCACTTAGTGATCTTGGCCTTAGTATTACTTATGGGGCAATACACAGGTTATCGCCTGCTCGAGCTCAAACGTTTTAAATCATTGGCGGGAACATAAACATGGAGTTCGCTTGGCCGTGGGAGCTACGCCAAAATGGCGTGCTTAATATGAACCAACGTAATATCGATTACATTGGCCGTTACAATCCGCGTAAATTTTATAAACGCGTCGATGATAAGTTGATCACTAAACAACTGGCACTAGCAAATGATATTGCGGTTCCTGATCTGATTGCAGTTGTGCGCGAACAACACGAGATAGCGCATATCCCTGAACGCATCTCAAGCCGAAGTGGATTTGTCGTCAAACCCGCCAAAGGCTCGGGCGGCAAAGGTATTATAGTGATCACTAAGGTCGATAATGGGCGCTACTTTAAACCCAGTGGCCACGAGATCAGCCTCTCTGAACTTAACCGCCATGTCTCCAATATTCTCAGTGGGTTATTTTCGCTCGGCGGTAAACCCGATGTTGCCATTATCGAAGGCCTAATCGAATTCGATCCTGTGTTTGAAGGCTACAGCCATGAAGGAGTACCCGATATACGCTTGATTGTTTTTAAGGGATTTCCCGTGATGGGCATGCTGCGTTTATCAACTGCGGCATCCGACGGTAAAGCCAACTTACATCAAGGCGCTGTGGGTGTAGGCGTTGACATTGCCTCGGGAAAAGGGTTACATGCTGTGCAATTTGATAGACAAATTGAGTTTCATCCCGATACAGGTAAAAAACTCACCGACATCATAGTGCCCCATTGGGAAAGCTTGCTCCATACAGCTTCCAGCGCCTATGAAATGTGTGAAATGGGTTATCTCGGCACTGACATGGTGCTAGATCAAAGCAAAGGCCCTTTACTACTTGAACTCAATGCGCGCCCGGGACTGGCGATTCAGATTGCAAATGGAAAAGGTATTTTGCCTCGTCTTAAGCATGTTGAAGCCATGTCATCTCATTCTATGACAGTTGCAGAACGTGTTGCCTATGTTAAAACCCACTTTACTGGTTAGCCTGCTTGGCTTAAGCCTTTATGCTACGAATGCCGCCTATGCGGCGCCAAGTGCTGTTCCCCTCTTGGTTGAGCAATGTCTGCGATTGCCAAACATTGAGCTCGCGTCAGCCTTCGCCAACGCGCGCTTAACGACGGCGCAATTAACCTTGGCCCAGCGCGCGCTTATTTTTGAGCAACAGACGATTGGGCTTAATAATATCAACGACAGGCTCAACTATTACCGTGGGTTTAACTTACCGAGTGAGGAACGCGAAGGCTTACTGCAATGCCAGTTACGCCTCGCCGATACCCTGTCGCAACTTCTCAACCAAGCAGAATTTAGCCAACTGGCTTACGCCTTAGCCCAAGGTAATGCTGAACAAATACTGTTGAGCCAACAGCTTAAACACTTGCTACAACAGCATTGGAGCGCCGAGGAAAAAGCGAAACTGCATACGGCGCAGGCCAGCATAGGCCAAGGGTTAGGCAGCCAACAATTTAGTCTTGCCTTCAATGACAGCCAATGCCAACCCGAAGCGACTCAGCAGCAACATCTTCTGCATAAAGAAGATGATAAAAGTGACAGGCAGAAGCGCAGCAGTGCAAAGCAAAGCGATTTTTCGGGCACTATCGTCAGCTACTTACTGACACAGGAAAACGCCGTATGTCGCCAAAATGTATGGCAGGCATACCAAGCCAGAGCGAGTGAAACCAATCAAACGGCATTACAGCGAATTGCAGAGCAACGCCATCAAGCCGCCACTGCCGCAGGTTTTACCGATTACAGCGCATTAGCGCTTAGTTCGCAGCAGTTATCATCCCCTGAGTTGGTCAAAGCCTTTCTTGATAGCCAAACCCAAGATTTGCAAGTGGCTCCCTGGGATATTGGACGTACCCTGTCACAACAAGCATCAGCCAAGGGCCCCACATGGCAGACCTCAGACGTCTTGAGTCGCAGCTTCACTTATCTGCAAGTGTTTGGTTTGCAGTTTGAGACCATAGCAACCGCCAACGCCGAGAAAACACCAACCGATCCTAATCGGCCGCATATCGTCAGGGTCTACCACCAGCAAAGATTGTTGGGTGAAATCTATGTGGCGTACAACCATAATCCACAGCAAAGTAGTCAACAGCAGACATTGCGCCAAAGTGTACTCGGCCAACAATTTGGACAACAGGCGCTGGATCTTAAGCCGCAACTGAGTAACTACAAAGACATTGAACAGTTAACCGAATCCATCGCAGAAGCAGTGACTTCCCTTGCTAAAGCGAGCCATTTCTACCTCAACAATGCCATGGGGCAGAGTCAGGATAGCCATTTTGTGGCGAGTCTCTGGTTAGCTGAAGTGCTGCGCCATCAACTCTTTCCGCAATTTGAGCAAAGCTATTTACAAGAGCGTGAAACACTGGCTAAAGCTTATTCGAAACAGCTCAGAGTCTTTCGCGCTAAGGTTGCAGTCAACTTTTATCAAGATGTAAATTCACAAATCTATCCGGATCTCGGTGCAGAGTTTAGTGCTAGCTTCGGCCAAAATTGGCCGCAAACCAAGGATTATCCCTATAGTTTCAATGCTATCGCCAACGAAGGTCCACTTTACTACCAATCGCTCTGGCAAGCATCGTTAGCCCAGCTGATTGATCAAGCAACATTAGGCTGCCAAGACAAACTTCAATTATTCAATTTGTTAGTCGTCAATGAAGACGCTTTAAACGTAAGTGAACAATTGAATGCCATCATTGGTGCACCCGTTGATAGCGCTTCGCTGATCCAAAGGATCTCCAATAGCGCCGCTTCGGAACATGCTGGTAGCTCTGACAATCAAGCTTTCAACGCCACAGGTTCTTGTGCGTTTTAAAAGTGAATGCATAAGCTGTGTTTGTGACTCGCTCGGGCGCAAACACAGTTAATCGTCATGATTCGCCTCTCGAACACCTCAATAACTTAGCGCGACATAGCTAGCAGTATGTCGTGAGAATGACTGACTCTATGATATTTAATTGAAAAAGTCGTAAGAAGTGGCCACTATAAGCCTCAATCTATCGTTTTTTTGAGATTATAATGACTCGAGCTAAATCTACCTTAGAACAATGGCGTATTTTGCAAGCGGTGGTCGATTTTGGCGGCTATGCCCAAGCGGCCGAAAAACTCAACAAGAGTCAATCGTCACTCAACCATGCGGTTGCCAAATTACAGCATCAATTAGGTATTGAACTACTCGAAGTCAAAGGCCGTAAAGCCTATCTCACCCAGCAAGGCGAAGTACTGCTGCGCCGCTCACGGCATGTCACCCAAGCCGTCAACGAGTTAGAACAGCTCGCGAGTAATCTCGAGCAAGGGTGGGAGCCGACACTCACGATTGCCCGTGAAATTATCTATCCGATGGAAAGCTTAGTGTGTGCCCTCAATGCGTTTCTGCCCCACAGCCGTGGCACTCGAATCATCATGCTGGACTCAGTGATCACCGGCACCCAAGAGCTCATTCTGCAGAGTAAAGTCGATATTGCTATCTGTGCAGGGGTGCCGCCCAAAGGGTATTTATCCGAACCTTTATGTGAACAAGAACTCTACCTCGTTTGTCATCCAAGTCACCCACTCGCTGACTTAGGTTCGATTGAAGACGATAAGCTACTGGCACAGTATTTACAGTTAGTGATCAAAGATACCGGCGTGCAATCCAATATCGACATAGGCTGGCTCAAAGCTGAGCAGCGCTGGACCGTTTCTAACTTCCACGAGGCAAAAGTCATTTTAAACCAAGGTATTGGTTTCTGTTGGATCCCGTCTTTTTTAGTCCAAGAGGAATTGGCTTCGGGCAATTTAGTGCGTTTACATCTTGATGGCAGTCAAAAACGCCGCATCATGTTGAGCCTAGTGATCCCTAATAGGGATCAACAAGGACCAGCATCCAAACTGCTTGCCTCTTTGATTTTAAAACAGCATGGAATTGAACCGACGAATAACAATTAATAGCAAGATAACCAAACGAGTTCTCAATTCGAGTGAGCAAGACGCTAGGAGCCTAGTCTGACGCTGGCTTAGTGCTTAGTGCTTAGTGCTTAGTGCTTAGTGCTTAGTGCGAAAGAATAAATGCAGAAAGGTAGCATCAAAAAAGAGAATGAACAGCAGAATGGGCATAGTTAAAGCCTAATCTTACACACTAAAGTCAACATAGCGTGCTGGTTGCTGACCCAAGTATTGCGACTGAATAAATCCTGCTCCTTGCGATTCATTATCTTCAACACTCGACTCACGCTGCAGTGACGCACTGCGATTCTCACTCGCACTGATGCTTGAAGGCGACTCGTTTATCTCGTTGGTATCTTTTGCTGCCAGAGTTGGCAGAACAGTAGCGGATTGCGCATTATTAGGCAGCTCGTTTACAGGGGCTAGATTAGAAGGCTGAATATTGACTTGCTGCGTTACGTCAGCACGGACTGAAGGTCCAATACTGGCTTGTGCAACAGCGGCATAATAACGACTTGCGGTACTATCGGGTCTTGGAATAAAACGGGTCGCTAAATCAGCAGCAGTTGATGCTTCTCCAAATGCTAAGGTTGCAGTCGGTGGCTCAATGGTTTCCACTGTCGTTGGCGTATTGACTGAGCCGCTGGTACTCGATGTATTAGACGGAGTTTCCGAACTAATACCAGAACTTGTGTCAGTCGTCGCAGCTGTTTTGGCCGTCTGCGCTTCAACCCTTTGAATGAGCTTATCGACTGCATCTGATACTGGTGTTGAGACGGCATTTTGGGGCTGAGAGATATTCCCTGACTCGTCAACTTTCCCCGTTACTACGGGTGTGTGTTCTTGCAACGGCGGTAGCGCTTTAATCTGCGCATCGGCGCCCACTAAGGTTTGGGTTGTTTGCAAGTCTACAATCTGTTGTTGTCGCTCTTCAGCAAGCTTCACCTTTGCTTCATTCATTTTTTGCAAAGCTTCAGCGGCAACGCGGATATCCGCAGATGAAGGATCAACCGGAGCCATTGCCGCCGCGTACACTTGCTTCATTTTATTTATCGTTGCGAGTGGATCGCCTCCGACAGCAGAAACATCGATCTGCACTTCGCCATCGGTAGCATAACGTTGGCCATCGGCGCCCTTCTCATACTTAAAACTCGGACTCTGAGCATATTGCCCGCCGACGGTAGCATGGGCATGTTCATGGGCTTTAACCTCAGAATCTCTAGCCTTAAGTGAATCTACCTGTTGTTGCTGTTGCGCCTGCGCTTTTTCTTGGGCTTGCTTCACTTGCTCCTGAGCCTGCTGTGCCTGTGATTGCGCTTGTGATTGTTGCTGCTTTGCTTGTTCCACTGCTGCAGCTTGCTGTTTCTGCGATGCTTCTTCCTGTGCTTGCTTTTCAAGCTGATTATCGTTTTTAGCAAAGACATCGGTTAAGGCTTGCTGACGATCATCGGGGTTAGACGCTATAGCAGGATCTTCTACCTGACTAACTTGAGCCTTAGCGTCACCGAAAACCTGGGTAAATTGTTCCAACACTGTCGGTTGAGCAACTTCATTGCGAGCGGATTGATCTGCTGCTTGTGCAGAGTTTGACTGCTCAACAGTCCCTGCACTCGCAGCTGAACTATTACTACTACTACTTATACTTCCAGAATTTCCAGAACTGTTATTTACAGAGCTGTTATCTAAAGACGTAGAGGAGTCAACTACCGCTGCGTCAGTAAAAACAGTTTGTGGTCCAAACACTGCGGCTAAATCAGGCGTTATGGGAGAAACACTGCCCGTACTCGATGGATTAAAAGCGGGAAGATCTGTGCTACTCGTGCCAATTGATGAACTCGGAGGCGTAAAAATATCAGCGGGAATACTGCTCGTGACACTAAGACTTGGGCTCGTTGTAGATAAGGCGTTTGCTCCAAGGCTAGTTCCTATAGTACTCGTGATTGATGAAAATGCCGGAGTCGACACAGGTGCGGCAATTTGTCCCCCACGCACACCAGATATGGATCTAGGTCCCGTTAATAAGCTAAAACTGGCATCGGCATGTAAGCTTGCCCGACCATTTAACGGATTGAGTTGAGGAGCATTGGTTTTAGGAAGAGTAACCTGGGGCCTTGATTCAGCAAAGGGATTGGCCTTTAGTGCTTGGCTTGCGCCATTAACCGCTGGTAGCACAGGCGTAGCATCAGCAATTGCAAGCGACGCTTTTACAGCATCAATGCCAGCGACATTTGAACTTATGGGTGTAGCGGTATTTGTCCCGTTGAATAAAGGCGTTGATGATATAGCTGCAGACGTTGCAGAAAATGTTTGAGCACTCGATTGCAATGAACTAGCGGCCAAAGAACTCGCATTAAAAGACACATTTGGTGATGAGTGCAGAGATTGGGAAACGTGAGTTGCTAATGCTAATGAAGTGATAGGCGCAGCTTGAACCGGAGCGGTTGAGGTTCCAGTAAAATGTGGTTCATAGGCACCACTCGCTTCAAATTTTGCGGAGCCTGCAGTGTGAACGCTGGCTCCTTGATAAGTGCTATTAGCTTGAGTCTGGCTTAGATTCGAGTTTAGCGTCTTATCATGTGTCGAAAATGAAGAGGATGGCGCTCCAACCTTAGGTGATAGCGCCACAACCGACATGATATTTACACCTTAATATTAATGATCGAACCTATCGTTTCTGAGTCAGTTTCAATCACTTCTGTTGAGGCTTCACCTTGTCTTAATGACTCATTTGCTACCAGTAATGCCGAGGTTTTATCGGGCTGGACAACATCTCTGGCAGGCTCAGCCGGAGTTGCACTTTGCGTCTGTGTAGGTTTAGCCACATCTATCGTTGCTTGAGTGAGCCCAGATTGAGCACTTTGCAAGCCTTGCAGACCGGATGAATAAGCAGATTGGATTTGCATAACGGTATTCCTGCACGCTGTGATTAATGGGTCAATTATTGACCA
>Ga0075011_10002269_pt1 | contig 10422 bp, 6 predicted proteins | sample TARM_MetaG_T_14_FD_72354 | JGI IMG/M metagenome (GOLD analysis project Ga0075011, IMG submission 72354) | Freshwater microbial communities from Pennsylvania, USA, analyzing microbe dynamics in response to fracking - TARM_MetaG_T_14 | ecosystem: Environmental > Aquatic > Freshwater > River...
CCTCGTAACCTAGCTAAAGCGGTGACGGTTGAATAACGACTTGATGACAAGTTTAACAGTTGTATTTGGATAATAAAGTTTGATCGAAGTTAATAAAGTCTGATCAAAAATAATAAAGTCTGATCAAAAAATAGCCTCTTGGTGTATGCTGAATACATCAGGAGGTATTTTTTATGCCAGACTCAAATAAACCAGTTCATCCAGCCGATCTCAAAAAGCTCAAAACACGTGGCAAAGGCGTGAGGAAAGATTATGAGCCTTTTATCTACATTCATGAGTTAAGCAGTTTGGGGGAAAGTTGTCGAAGCAATAGCGCTACGGTTGGTCGAGTTCATCACCTCCTATCTCGACTTGAGTTAGCTGCTTTCCTCTCATTTGATTATTCCTCCAATATCATCGATATTCGAGAGCAATTTCCCATTCCCATAGAAGATTCTTTGGATATTTGTCGCCAGTTAGGAATTAAACATCCTCAGATTTCAGGCAAACTCAAAGTTGTTACTACGGATTTACTGTTTGATTTTAAAAAGCAGAAACAATTGGCATTGGCCGTTAAGTATGTTGATGAGTTAGCAGATCCCCGAGTTATCGATAAGCTCCAAATTGAAAAAGCACACTGGGAGAATAAGGGAGCTAACTGGCGTATATTCACTGAACGTCAAGTTGAACCCGGCCTAAAAGAGAATCTCCAGTGGATTCATCCAGCATTAGTTAATGATTCCGGTGAACGCTCAAACCAAGAACTGTTGAGCATAATGGAACGCCTGTTAACTCATCAAAACGTAAAAGTCGGTGGCTTGTGTGCTCAACTTGATGATAGTTACCAAGTTGAACCTGGCTTTCATATAGAAGCATTCAGATTAGCAATTGCGAGAAAGATAGTCTTAGCTCCATTGGGTCAATCATTTTACCACTGGACAACAAGTGAGTTGGCTATTACCGAGCACTCCTTAGCGTTAAGGAGAGGCAATGTATCTTAATCAAGTGTATTTAGATAATTTAACTCAGCATCGCTATCGGGTCGTATGGGAACACTTGGACTTTTGTATGTTGATCGATATTGATGATGAAAGCGCATGGCCAATTCAGTTTGATATTGATGACTTATTGAATCCCGAGCAATTTTCACTAATTAGTGAGCCATTTGTTTTACCGTCGGTGGAAATAGGGAGTGTTTCGGCAGAAAGAAGAGATGAAGCTTATCGTGCCATTTCACATCTCCTTGATAATTACACTTTACTTTTTGATAAGGCGACTCGTAATAAATTAATTCGAGAGCAATTAGAAAAGACCGATAAACCTAGAATCTATATTCTTCGTCAGCTCAGGCGTTATTGGAAACGCGGAATGGCACCTGATGCTTTAGCTCCTGATTACGAGAAGTGTGGTGGCGCTGGCACTCCAAGGCGCAATGTTAAGAACAAGCTTGGCCGAAAGCGTAAAAATGCTGATGGTGAAGGCATTATTATTACCGACGAAGTGGCAGACTTATTTCGTTTGGCAATAGATGGATTTTACTTGAAAAATGAAAAAGTGAATCTCAAGGATGCTAAAGATAGAGCGGTTGGTTTCTACAAATCTCGTTATCCTAAAGCGGATAAAACGAGCATACCCACACTCTCTCAATTTAAATATTTCTACAAAACCAACTACCAGACCACACATGTTCTAAAAGCTCGTACCCCACAAATCCAATTCAATAAGGATACAAGCCCGTTAACGAGTACTTCTGCTTATTTGAATTTTGGGCCAGGTGCTAGATATGAAATTGATGCAACAATTGTCGACCTGTATTTGGTCTCTGGATTAGATAGAAATCGCATCATTGGGCGGCCCGTTATTTATTACGTTAAAGACGTATTCAGTCGCATGGTGGTCGGGTTATACGTGGGTCTAGAAAATCCATCTTGGGCGACAGCAACCATTGCTTTAGCAAATTCCTTTTCAAATAAAGTGGAATATTGCCAACAGTTTGGGATCGAAATTGATTCCTCAATGTGGCCAAGTATCGGTATTCCAGCCACGATTACTGCTGACAGAGGTGAAATGTTAGGGAGGCAAGCCGACGTTCTAGTTAACCGCTTAGGTATTTCACTAACCAATACCCGAGCGTATCGGGGTAGTGATAAAGGTGTTGTTGAACGAGCGTTTAAGGAAATGCACGCTCATATAAAACCTTATGCTCAAGGTGTTGTAGAGCCTCTTAATGGCAAAAAGCGTATAGGACATAGATATGAGTTAGATGCTGAACTAACGCTTACAGCATTTACCAAAATCGTGATTCATCATGTGATTAATCACAATACCACTCACGTTGTTAAGGAATATGATTTTGCTCCTGATATGCCAACCGACCTTGCATCTAAGCCAATTGATCTTTGGTATTGGGGAGTAAAAAATCGTACTGGTAAGCTAAGAGTTGTGGATGAAGAACTCGCTTTTATCAATATGCTTCCACAAGGTAAAGCAACGGTTTCTGTCACTGGAATCAAGTTTAATGGTATGTCCTATACCTGTAGTGAAGCTATGCAGATAGGATGGTTTCATCGGTCGAAATCAGTGACTAGACCAGAATTGGTTGATATTTCCTATGATCCTAGGAATACAAACGTAATTTATTTAAGACCTGATACTAGATTCGATTCTTATTGGGTCTGTTTATTGTCGGATAAAAGCCGAAGATATCGCGATATGACGTTTGCTGAAGCTAAGCTTTTGCTGTCACAGGCCAAGAAAACGGAAGCAACCAATCAGCAACAAGAAGACTTTGAAGCTCCAGATTTACAGCAGGAAATCATGCAGATTGTCAAACAAGAGCGAGATAAAAAAGCACAATCTCCATCATCTCAGACTAATACTGAAAAGCTTCGCGGCATTCGGGAAAACCGGAATGCTGAAAAAGAATTAGAACGACAAAAAAATAGAGATGAGTTGGCTGATAAATCGAAAAAACAAGAACTTGCTCCAGTTGTTCCAATTCGTTCATCAGATTCGGATGAATCTTTTGATTTTCCAGATTTAGATTCATTCTTGGAGGATGATGATGAATAGAATTTGCACTGCATGTTACATTGACGCTGAAATTCAAGAGTATGAAGGCCATCCGTTAATTAATGCCTTGCCACCAATTAACTCTCCGGAACAAACCGCTAAGTTATTGTTTAGATACCCTAAGATCACCGATGAAGAAAGGGCTTTACCGGGGCATATAAAACGTCATGCGATGATGAGAATACTGGATAAGTTTTTGTATCCAACAAAAGCTCATTCTCAGCTAGAACAAATGATATCTGGGATGATTCGTAGTGGGTATCTGAGCAGAAATATTGCAGATAAAAGCTATGTCGAATCATTAAATGCTGTCGATAGAGTCAAGAGTGTTAAATCTCGAAGGAATGCAGGCAATGAAGCTTTAGTTAGCTCTGTTATTGGCTGCTCTGGCGCAGGAAAATCGACGGCGGTTGAAGCGATTTTAAATAGCTATGAACAAGCCATATTGCATCCAGATTATCAGCATGTACAACTCGTATGGTTAAAGTTGGAATGCCCACATGATGGATCGGTTAAGAGTTTATGTATTAATTTTTTCAGGGCTGTTGATGAAGCATTAAATACGGATTATCAAGAAACCTATGTAAAACCTCGGTCATCGGCAGAATCATTGCTGGGTGATATCGCCAGAGTTGCTGCATTGCATTCGATTGGGATTTTGGTTATTGATGAAATTCAGCACCTTGATCATTTTAAGTCCGGCGGATCAGACCGAATTCTAAACTTCTTTGTGGCGTTAACTAACGTTATCAAAATCCCCGTTCTTTTTGTCGGCACACCAAAAGCAAACCAAATTTTTAGTCCAACGATGCGCAGTGCGAGGCGCGCAGCTCAATTTGGTAGTTTGAATTGGGGTCGGTTTAACCGTTCCACTCAACCTCAAAAAGACGATGAGTGGGAAAAATTCTTTGCTCGTTTATGGAAACTTCAGTGGTTTCAATCACCAGTTCCGTTAACCGATGGTATACGTGACTTATTTTGGGAGTATACTCAAGGGATTGCGCATATAGCTGTAGTTCTGTTTTATCTTTGTCAGGTTCGTGCGGTTATCGTTGGAAAAGAATTGATTGATAGAAAGCTTGTCGAGAAAGTGTATAACGAAGAGCTATCTATTGTTCATCCGATGATTAACGCTTTGCGAGGTGGGCGGGAAGAAGAGATTCTGAAATATGCAGATCTTGATTTGCCGCTCAAAGAGGTCTTGGTTCTTGCTGAAGGAGCTGATGAAGTCATTGAAGATACTTTTGAACAAGAAGAATCTTCATTGCGTTCTGATAAGCAATCCCAATTAGTAGCGTTACTTCAACAGTTTAATATCGGTAGTGATTTGGCTCCTATTTTAGCCAAACAAGCTATGGCGCAGTTTCCAAACGAGGATCTGTTTGGTCTGGTTGCAAAAGTTAAAGAACTAAAAGATCCAGCGCCCAAGACCAAAAAGAAAAAGCAGAAAAAAGAGTTAGGTTACTCTCCGGTTTACATTGATGGGGATTTGAGAGTATTACGCGATAGCGATCCTGATGTGAATTACGAAGCTTTATACCGTAGTGGTGTGATTATTGAGTTATCGAACTACTTATAAAAAATAGAACTCTATATATTCAAGGAGTGAATTGGTGACGTCAGAAGCAGATACCAGAGCAAACTATATCGACCCAGCATTAAAAGCCGCACATTGGCAACCGGGTAACATCATTCGGGAACATTACTTTACCGATGGACGTAAGCTTGCTGGCGGTGTCCGTGGTCGTCGTTGTTTCGTCGATTATCTGCTTCACAAAGACAATCGTTACCTTGCAGTTGTTGAAGCAAAAAAAGAATCTGAACATCCAACCAAAGGCCTTCAGCAAGCCATCGATTATGCCAAGAAGCTACTCGTTCGTTTTGTCTATTCAAGCAATGGCAAACAAACCTATGAGTTCGATTTAGAAACCGGCAAAGGCGACTACATCGAGTTTTACCCAACACCACAAGAGCTTGAAAATCGCTACGCGGGTGTTAATTCGGATCTAGGCCAGCAACTTCGCAATGTGCCCTTTCATTTAGAAGGCGCAATGCAGCCGCGTTATTACCAAGAATTAGCGGTCCATGCCGCCACAGATGCCATTGGTAAAGGTACCCCACGAGTACTGTTAACGCTTGCTACCGGTACAGGTAAAACGTTTATTGCCTTTCAAATCGTCCATAAACTGTTCCAGTCTCGGTGGAACAAAGAATCTCCGGGTTCACGTAGGCCTAGAATTTTGTTTTTGGCAGATCGCAATATATTGGCCGATCAAGCCATTAACACTTTCAATCCATACGAAAAAGATCTCATCAAAATAAACGGTGAGGAGGTACGCAAGCGTGGCGGAGTCGTGCCAACCAATGCGCATATCTTTTTTGCTATCTACCAAGCCATTGCTGAAAGAGAAAATATTGAAGGCTATTACAAAGCGTACCCAAGTGATTTTTTTGACCTTGTAATGATAGACGAGTGTCACCGTGGCAGTGCCAATGAGACAGGCTCTTGGCGAGCCATACTCGATCATTTTGGCAGTGCGGTGCATGTCGGCCTAACAGCTACACCAAAACGTGAAGCCAATGTGGATACCTACGACTACTTTGGTACTCCCGCTTTTGAATACTCATTAAAAGATGGCATCAACGATGGTTTCTTAACGCCATATCGTGTCAAACGGGTGCGCACCAACTTAGACGAGCTGGTGCTAACCAAAGATGATCAAGTAATCGAAGGTGAATCAGGACAAGACGTCTATCAGGTTGAAGATTACGACAAAAAAATCGTCGTAGATGAACGTACTGAACTGGTCGCAAAAGCTATTTTGGAAAATATCAATCTATTAGAAAAAACCATCGTCTTTTGCGAAAACCAAAATCATGCACTGACCATGCGTGACATGATCAACAAACACAAAAAGCTGACAGACCCGCATTACTGTGTGCGTGTAACCAGTGATGAAGGCAAAATTGGCCGTGAGCTTTTGGAAAAATTCCAAGATAACGACAAAGACATTCCCACTATTATAACCTCATCGCAAATGTTAACGACAGGGGTAGATGCCCGTAACGTGCGTAACGTAGTGCTGGATAGAACCGTCGGCTCAATGGTGGAGTTTAAACAAATTGTCGGTCGCGGAACCCGTGTTTTTGATGGTAAAGACTATTTCACCATTGTCGATTTTCGAGGAGCCACAAACAAGTTTTACGATAAGGACTGGGATGGAGAGCCAGAAGCACCAGAGTTAGGTGGCACTGGTGAGCCAACTCCACCGCCTTATACACCAGAGCCACCCGAAGGAACAGATGGCCCAGAGCCTGAACCGGGCGAGTCAAAACCTCGGTTGAAAGTAAAGCTAGGCAAACACCGTGAACTGAAAGTCATTGATGTAGAAACCCGTTATATTGATGAAAACGGTAAGCCCCTCACGGTGCAAGAATTTGTTGAGCGCTTGATCACCCAATTGCCAGGTTTGTTTAAATCGGTTGAGGAATTGCGGCAGATATGGTCAGATCCGGACGAACGTGAAACCTTGCTCAGTAAACTCGTACAAGCAGGCTTTGATAAAGAGCAACTCGCCACATTGCGACGCATGTTTGAAGCAGAAGAGTGCGATATCTTCGATCTGCTGGCTTTTTTAGCCTTTGAACAGCCAATGGCAACCCGTAAAGCTCGTGCCGATCAAGTACGTACTAATAGCACCTTCTTTAATCAGTACCAACAAGAAAAGGCACAGCAGTTTTTGCACTTTGTACTCAATCGTTATGAGCAAACCGGCAGCACGGAGTTATCACGTGAGCGCTTGCCTGCTCTCATCGAGCTATCAGGGTTGGGTACAGTGAAAGATGCTTCAACTGCATTCGGTGGAAAGCCAGCCTATTTGCTGGCAGCTTTTAAACAATTACAACAACAGCTTTATCATGTGAATTGAAATGGAACTAACACTAGCACCTAACCCGCTACACGATCAGCCGCAAACCCTACATATCAACAAAGTAGCGACCTTGATTGGTGAAAATGGCAGCGGTAAATCCAGTATCTTACATTCAATCTTTAGAAAGCAGATTGAAGAACCTAGCGATACTCTTCAGTTGATCTGTGCTACTTCAGGACAAAATGAAAACTTCTCTTCTTTTTTTGAACGAAGACTAACCTCTTTACGTTCAAGGAAAGATATCAGTGACATTGATTTTTCTAGCCTTTTCTTTACTCAGAAAGATGTTCGGTTCCTTACATTTCTCGCCTACACATTCAAGAGGAACGGCTTAGTTTTTAATTTTGTTAACAACCACAAGGCATTTAAGGATCAAGTTTCAGTTAAATTGAGACTGAACATATCTGTTCCTGATACTTACATAAAGAATGTACAACAAGACCAGATAGCTGAAGCTAAAGACTATGAACACCTGTCGATAAGAAAAAGACCTTTTAATCAGCGACTTGACGCCTTTCTTGAAAAGATAGAAGCACTTCCGGACCTTGATGCTCTGCTAGAAACAGGCAAAGGCTTAAAGTCAACCGGAGTAGAAGTAACTTATGAACAATTTTTTGAGGTTTTTGATGGCTCTAGAGTTGATGCCACAAAATTTCTAATAGAAGGCTCATACAACGAATATTTCTTTTCAGCCTCTGAAATGTCGCTTTACCTAACTGATAATATTGAATTTTCATTGCTTAGTGATGGTGAGTTTCAGTTTCTATTCGTAGCTTCACTAATTGATCTATTTGATAGCACTTCTTCTCTTTTCATGTTCGATGAAGTTGACTCGCATCTACACCATAAAAACGTTGAGCTACTTTGGGATATCCTAAACAAAACTAAAGCTAATGTCATAACCACAACCCATTTAGTCGATTCAATCGCTGAGAACGACTTCGAATCATTGTTTTTGGTTGAAAAGGGGCAGATAAAAAATGAGCAAAAGTCTCAAAAGTTGTTGGAAAGATTGAAAATTTTGTCAAAAAGTAAAGTCGTCGAATTAGAAGTAGCCTCTAAGTTGAACAGCATTTGCTTGATTGATTATTACAACGATTGGAAGATTTTTGAGTTATTAGCAAAGCAGAAAGGACTAGATTGGACACCGCTATCCTCAATCAATCCTATAGCAAAGTCATCTGGTTACAGTGCGGCAGGCGATAGCTTTGGTGCGTCTAAGATCAAGTGGCTGCATGAATTGAGAGATATGAAGGACTATATCAGGGCGTGTAAAGCTGAGAAATATGGAAAAACACCTGCGTTGCATGACCTCAAAGTAACCAACGTCTTTTTGGTATGTGATCGTGATGAACTGCCAGAAGTTAACATTCACACACAAAGCGGTGTCAAGGTCATTGGTGTCGATTACCCAGACAAATTCAACATAGGTTTACCTTGTCCAGAAAGAATAAACTTCCACTTACTAACTTGGAAACGCCGCGAAATCAAAAACTATCTGCTCTCACACTCAGCGCTATTGCACCATGATGTTTTAGATCAAATCAACAACGCTGAACTATTAAGGGCGCCGTGTTACTTACAACCAAACAATCCAGGTGATAACGACGATATCCGGCGATTGAATGCCAAAAGTGTCATTGATCCTTTGATCAATACCGAGGGTATAGGGCTTGATATTGACAAGCTCCAAGCCTATATCGCCCTGATTCCGCCCACTGAAATTAGCGAAGACATCACCAATATGTACAATTTTATTACCGGAAAACTATAAGACATGTCATTACAACAAAAAATTGACCGAATTACAGACATACTGCGCCGCGACGATGGTATTAGTGGTGCCATGCACTATACCGAGCAAACCTCGTGGGTGTTGTTCTTAAAGTTTTTGGATGATTACGAGTCTGAAAAAGAAGATGAAGCCGTGCTGTCTGGAAAAGACTATCAACCGGTATTAGATGAGGATCATCGTTGGTCAAATTGGGCATGCCCAAAAAATGCCGATGGTAAGCTAGATATAAACCAAGTTCTCACGGGCGATGACTTAACTGATTACGTTAATAACGAGTTATTCCCTTACTTAAAAAGCTTTGCCAATTCGGCTATCACTGGTTCAGGGGTAGACCCAAAGTCCTTTGCCTATAAAATTGGTGCCATCTTCCAGTATTTAGATAACAAGGTAGCTTCTGGCCATACATTGCGTGAAGTGTTGGATATTATCGATACGCTGAACTTCCAATCCAGTGATGAAATGTTTGAGCTGTCGTTGGTTTATGAAGGCTTATTGCAAAACATGGGCGATGCTGGCGGTTATGCGGGTGAGTTTTATACGCCGCGCCCAGTGGTACGCGCCATGATCAAGGCTATTGACCCGCAAGCAGGGCAAACCATTTACGATGCAGCGGCTGGCTCGTGTGGATTCCTAGTCGAAGCCTTCGACCATTTAAAAGCTAAAAAGGGTGCGCTTTCTACCGAACAATGGGACTTTATCCAGCGAGATACCTTCTTTGGTTTCGAAAAAACCTCGCTGGCTTACGTCATGGGCATGATGAACATGATTTTACATGGTATCGAGTCACCCAATTTGTTCCGTGGTAATACCTTAACTCAGAATATCCGCGATATTCAGGAAAAAGACCGTTACGACATTATTCTGGCTAATCCACCGTTTGGCGGGAAAGAAAAAGATCAGATCCAACAGAACTTTCCCATTAAAGCGAATGCCACCGAATTGCTGTTTATGCAGCACTTTATGAAAACTCTGAAAAGTGGCGGTAAAGCAGCAATCGTAGTGCCAGAAGGCGTGTTATTCCAAACCAACAGCGCCTTCAAACAGGTTAAACAAGAACTGCTGGAAAACTTTAACCTGCACACCATTTTAAGCCTACCCGCTGGGGTATTCTTGCCATATTCGGGCGTAAAAACAAACGTGTTGTTTTTTGAGCGCAGCGGCGGTACTAGTGATGTGTGGTACTACGAATGTGAGCCTGAGCAAAAGCTTACCAAAAACAAACCTATTACCGATGACCACCTAAAAGAGTTTGTTGAACTGTATAACAACCGAGAAACCACTGAACGTTCATGGACAGTTTCAGCCAGTAAATTAGCTGAAGACTATGACCTATCTGCTAAAAATCCATCCAAACAAAAAGATGCCGAGCACTTAGCGCCAAGCGATATCCTTAAGCAGATCCGCACCAAAGAAAAACTGGTGTCAGGTCTATTAGATGAAATTGAAGACCTGTTGGTGGAGAAATAAGCATGGAGCAGGTTTTATATAAACTACCGGATGGGTGGGAGTGGCATTCAGTCAAGAAGCTTAGCCATAACATTCAGTATGGGCACACAGCTAAAGCAGAAAGTAACGGTAACGCAAAGTTCTTGCGTATTACTGATATTCAAGATGGAAAGATCGACTGGCAGGGAGTTCCAACCG
>Ga0075011_10002270_pt1 | contig 10418 bp, 6 predicted proteins | sample TARM_MetaG_T_14_FD_72354 | JGI IMG/M metagenome (GOLD analysis project Ga0075011, IMG submission 72354) | Freshwater microbial communities from Pennsylvania, USA, analyzing microbe dynamics in response to fracking - TARM_MetaG_T_14 | ecosystem: Environmental > Aquatic > Freshwater > River...
CTAAAAATCCAAAGATGTACAGAAAAATGTTAGCAAGCGTGGAAAAAACATTAATAAAAATGTGGAAAAACTTGAATAAATCTTGAATATATTGTACAATAGGTAAATAAGTGTAAACAATCGAGAACTTAGGAATTAGGGCTTAAGTAATAGACAACATTAAATTGAGGAGAGATGAAAAGATGAAAAAGGCAGCAGCGAAAAGTGTTGTTTATGAAAAAGATTATCGCCAGCACATGCAAGATGTGAATAAGTTGATCGACGGTTTGACTATGCGAGGAAAAATAGTTAATCCATATCGATTGCACGAACAAACAACAGATAAACAATTAGAGCAAGAAAAAAGTAAGAAAAAGATAAAAGAGTATCTTTTCAATAATGCAAAGTCGGTACTAGAAAGATATCATGAATTTAAAAAACTGGATCAAACTTGGATCGAAGAGTTAGCATCTGAGTTGGATTTAGAGGTGCCTGTCAATCGCCGTGAGCTAAAAGATAAACTGCAATGGGCTATGGAGTTTGAGGTAGAAGGCTATCAAAGACTGCAAGCAATTATTGAAAGAATTCATACATCACAAGGACGATTAAAATTAATCAACAGAAGTATAAAAATGCTTCAAGAAAATTATCCTGAATACTATGAATACATAGATGCTAGTTATCTACAAAAAGAAGCTCCTAGTGTTGACCAACAATTAAAATATTTAAAAGAGAAATACCGTAAAGAGTTGAAAATAGGTGCCTATTATTATAATCGTAAGAATGCGATTGGAAAATTATCGTTCATCATGTTTGGATTTGAATCAAAAGATGAAGATTACTTGTTTTTCTTGGCAGATTATTTAAATAATCAGGAATAAAAACAGTGTGGAAAAATAAAACCTGAAATATGGAAATTTGAAATTGACTTGAAATGGGTACTATGCTATACTCTAGGTGTGAGATTGCGCTTTGTATAAGAAATTAAAATACATGAGTGGAAAACGCAAACTTAAGAATAAATCAATATTAAGCAATAACAAGCAACGAACTGTGTTCGTTGCTTTTTTATTGCAAAAAAGAAAGGAGTAAGTATGTATAATGTTACATTGCTTAAATCAAAAGTAGAGGATTTTTATTGGGGATTAGTAGTAAAACTAACACATTTAGAAAGTGAGTCGCAAAATAGTAAAAAGAAAACATCGAAAGCGAATACGGCTTATTGGATGGTTGTAGTTGCTGTAATGACAATGCTTCCCATGATTGAGCCTGTATGGGCAGGAACAACTATATGGGCAGGTATCGAAACAATGACGAAAACGTTATATGCAAAGGTCTTACTTATTACCACACCAATCTTGGTGCTAACATTAGTCGTTGCAGCATTTATGTACAATTCAGGTAATCAAAAAGCAGCTGAAAGTGGAAAAGAACTAGCAAAAAGAGCTTTGATTACATATGGCGCCATCAATTGCATGGGCTTTATAATTAATGCAGTTAAAGAGATAATTCCAGCTGGATCAACATGGGCATAAAAAGATAAGCATTAATAATTAATAAAACAAAGCTGACCACTCCAGCTAATTCATTAAAAGATAAGGTGTATTATGGGTTATTTGATTGAAAAATGGGTTGATTGGATGTCAGACAGTATTGGTGCTGTCTTAAATTTAATCACAGCAATGTTTACAAATACTTTAAGCCCGGATATGACGCTCATGAGGGATATGTTTCCGGAACTTGACAAACTTGGTGTAACCATCCAAATAATTGCGGGAACACTACTTATGGGAATTCTAATATTCCAGTTGGTAAGAGTAATGATGGGAGAGATTTCTGGAAGTCGTGATACGGTTTTCAAGTTGATAACGCGATCAATGATATTCATGTTTTTTATCTTTTACGCTCCTCAAATTATGAATGAAGTTTTAACATTTGCAAAGACATCATACGATTTGATGTCAAATGCTACAACAGGGGCGGAACCGATTGATTTTACCAGTGTTTCGTCTGGAATGACCACATTAGGGACCGGGATTCAATCCGGTTCTACACTGAGTTACACGGGTTTAACTATGGATGCAGGGCCAATCGTTAATGTTATACTAATGGTATTTGTCGGTTGGAACTACATAAAACTGTTAATAGAAATCGTTGAAAGATACATCTTGCTTGGAGTAATGTATTTTTCTAGTCCTCTAGCATTTGCAACTGGCGGATCAGAAGCGACAAACAGCATCTTTGCATCGTGGTGTAAAATGTTAGGTTCTCAACTTTTATTAATGATTATAAATATTTGGATTCTACGAGTGGTTAATTCGGGATTAGGTAGATTTATCGGGGTGGCATGGGCGAGTTATTTGCCACTTTATTCAGGAAGTAAAACATTATTACTGGTTGGAATAGCAAGTCTTTTAAGAATAGGGCAGCGAATGGACAGCTATTTTGCAGCGTTAGGTATAAATACTGCACAGACAGGACAAGGGCTTGCCGCAGATTTAGCAGCAACAGCAATAACAGTAAAAACGGCTGCAAGTGGTTTATCAAATGTTGCATTTGGTCGAGGTGGTATTTCTAATCGATTAAGTAGTGCAATGGCAGGCGATAATTCAGGTGCAGTAACTGCAAGCAAAGCGATGTATGCAAATAGTGGAGCTGGAGGTGCTAAAATTAATGGCGGCTTGCATGAAGCAGGTAAAGTTAAAAAGGCATATAACCAAATGGCTGCTGGAAAAATGAGCAATGGTGCTAAGGATGCTGTTATGGAAGGTTTTAACGGACAAAATAGAGGTGCAATTAAAGATTCGCTTGCAAATTCATACATGGCAACATTGGCACCAGGACTCGCTAAACAGTCAGCGAAAGTAATGAGCGGAAAAGAAACATCATCTATTCAAGGTGCAGAAGTAAAAAGTGCCAAAGGGAAATTGCTTGAACCCGGCAACAATGGAAAACAAATTGGACCTAACCCAAGTGGACAAATACAAGCTGAAAATGTTTCCAATAGTGGAATAAAAAATGCTTCTAAAAATCTTAAAGGTGTGCCTCAATTTTCAAATATTGTACCAGGCGGAGGCGGTGTAACTGGAACTGTCAGTGTCAATGGGATTAATACTAACTTTGCTATGTCTAGAAAAATGCCGGCAAATGGTCTTTACGATCAAAAGACAACATTGGCAGATGGTAGCACCGGTTATATAAGTTATGGTGATAAAGGCGCAGTATTAAGTATGGCTGAGTATGGAAAGGGTTCGCAAATTATAGATGGTAAACCGCAGTCTTTTGAAACACTTACTGGGGAACAAGCCAAAGATACGCTTGCTAACTTTGAAGGTTTAAATACAACACAGTATGGATCTGTTCAGCTTGGAAATGACGGTCAACTATTGATGGATCGTGCGGATGGTACCGGTTTTGACCAAATTATGCCATTAGGAGCAACTCTCGGCAGTGCAGATTATGACGGTGAAATATTTACAGGGAAAAACGATGGGCTTGCATATGGAGTTCAACCTTATTCAGGTGTAGGATTTAGAGATATTGACGGTACAATGTTGGATAATACAAATCCAAACAGTGAAATCTATATGAATGATACACCATTAGTTGAACACTTAAATGATACATATGCATTCCAGTCGCCGGTTGAAATGGCGTCACCACATTGGGATGAAGACAATGTACTTGATTATATTCAAGTTGTTTCGGAAAATGGAGAGATGGCCAGATTACACGAGAGCCGATTTGTCGAGCATAGCAATGAATATGGCACATTCTCGCCGGTAAATCGAAAAGCAGATATAGAAGATGAAACGTTTGAAGATATGACGCTATGTGTTGAAAAGGCAAATAAAGATAGATCGTTTACCGGCAGCTTTATTAAACGAAGCAAGCAATTGCAATATGAAGAGTATGAAGAAAAACAGGAAGTGCAACCAAAGAAAAAGAAAGAAACTTCTGACGATTAACAAAGTGGGAGGAGTTGGATGAGATAAACTATGTTCAACAATTCATCGATTATGCAAATCAAATTGATGTACCGGCATTTATTATCAGTCTGTTAATAATAACGGTTGGTATAAAATTATTAATTGCTGGACTTAAAAAATTTTCGAAGATTATTATTGGAATCGGGCTGTATCTGTTCACAAGAGGAATTATTACAACAGGAATGATTTTGGCATTGTGGGAACAAATACCGCAAATATTACGAACAATATTTATAATCCCTCTATAAAAAGGAAGGTGATTTCAACGAAAGGTGGTGAAGCGTATGGATGATAACATTGGAAATGATGAAGTTACCAGTCATAAGCAGGCGAACGATATTGATGATAGTTTAAACAAAGGCGTTAAAAACACTCAAGATGGTATTGAAAAAGCGAAAAACCTGTATAATCACGGTAATAACATTAAAAACAAAATGGAAGATCGTCCAACTCGTCAAAACAGCGATAAAAATAAAGGCGGTTCACAGGCTGGCAAACAGGGTAGTCAACAAGGCGGGCAATCACCAGTAGGTAAACAAGAGGGAAAAAGCGGTGGTAAACAGAGCGGACAACAAGGTGGATCGCAGAGCGGTGCAAACGAGGCTGCACAACAAGGATCGCAACAGATAGGTCAACAAGCAGGTAAGCAAGTTGGCGAACAGGCCGGAAAACAAGCGGGGCAACAGGCTGGTAAAATAGCTGCACAACAAGTTGCTCAAGTGGCAGCATCTAAAGGAGCCGAAGCCGGTGCAAGTGCAGTTGGAACTGCGCTTGCACCTGGGGTCGGTACTCTGATTGGTGCAGCCGTTGGGAAAGCAATTGTTCCAATTGTAAAAATAATTATTATAGTAAGTGTGATATTTGGTATAGCAAGTTCATATTTCATAGACTCACTTCCTTCATATATTTTTAATCCAATACTTGGGCTAAACGAAGAAGAACGAACGATATCGGAATATAAAAATATTGAAACACCAGAGGCAGTATACACAAAAGCAAATTCAGATGTAACAAGTGAAATAAACAGTGCTAAAACAGAATTAAAACTGACCGGATCTGCGAAAGTAGATACGGTCTTTTTATATGCCTGTTATTCAGCCTCCATGGAACAATATGAAAAAAATCCAGAAGATGAAAGTAAGTCTATATTATCATACAAAGTAGACATGATATTAAAGATTATTAAAGTGTTGCCAAAAGTGTTTTTAAACTCCCTGGTTAGTTCAACGAACAATTCATCTAGTTCAGAAGAAATAGTGCAATCAGAAGACTTAGGCGGTGGTGACTATACAACGGGGAGTATCACGCAATTAGTTAATAAATACCATTCAGTGTCTTCAGACTATGTACCGAGTAATTTAGTTGAAACATGTGATTCGCTTGGTAGTGGCGTTTTAGTGAGATCCGAGGCCGCAGACGCCTATTCACAATTATGGAATGATGGATTAAACAATGGTGTTAAGTTGATTTCAGTATCTGGTTATAGGTCGTATGATTTACAAACGAGCTTATATGGAGATGGAAGTGACAATAGTGTTGCGGCCCCTGGCACATCAGAACATCAACTGGGATTAGCTATCGATATTTCGTGTGAAAGTATGAGTGGCCAACTAACTGAGCAATTTGCGAGTACTTCAGAAGGAGTATATCTAGAAAACAATGCTTATAAGTTTGGTTTCATAATTAGATATCCATCAGGTAAAGAAAATATTACTGGATATCCTTATGAACCATGGCATATCCGATATGTTGGTGTTGAAACGGCAACAGCAATTCATGACAGCGGATTAACTATGGAGGGATATTACGCAAAGCTATCAGGACAAACAGTTAACGAAAATGCAACGAGTGCTGGAACAACCCAAGTGCAGGTATCACCATTTAAAAAACAACTTTATTTTGAAGCTTTTTTTGGGTCTGATGTTGATATAACTGATGAAATGCCGGATTCTAAATACACATATGAGGATGAAATTACTCATATGTATGATTCTTTGAAAGCGATGTTAGATATTGGAAATTCAGAACTGACAATCGGTGGAGGTTTTTATGGTCAATATTGTTGGCCGGTAGAAAAGCCGAAAGACGAATATGAATTAGCCTGGGATGACGACTTTGGTGAGCGGAAACATCCAATTTACGGAGACTTGAGATTTCATTATGGTATAGATCTAGCACCAGGCGGATATGGTTTAAATATCTATGCTGCTAAAGACGGCACTGTTACACTTGCTGGTTGGAACGGTGGCTACGGAAATTGCATCATTATCGATCACGGGAACGGCATATCGACATTGTATGGGCATTTGGCATCAATTAATGTTACTGCTGGACAGACGGTTACGAAAGGCCAGGTAATAGCAATTATGGGAAGCACTGGTGATTCAACCGGAACGCATCTGCACTTCGGCGCTATGAAGGATGGAACATTTTTTGATCCGATGGAACTGTATGCAAATAATATCAGCGAAGATGATTATAATGATTTGTTGAGAATCGTAGAAGCAGAAGCAGAAAATCAGGGATACGAAGGAAAGGTTGCAGTTGCACAAGTAATAATGTTTAGAACCGAGGCTAAACAATGTAGTTTCCACGATATAATATTTGCGCCAGGACAATTTTCGCCGATTGATGATGGACGATTTTGGACAGTCACTGTTTCAGATGAAACAAAAAAAGCTGTAGATGACGCACTTGGGGGTTATCAGGTTGTAAATCCGCGGTGTTATTACTTTTATAATCCAAGTCCAGATGTAACATCAGAAAATTGGGACGATGACTCAGATAAGATATTTGATAGGCAAATAGGTGATCATAGATTCTATTTGTCAACTGTTTATCAATAAAAGATAGTAACATCTATTATATTAGAGCACTTCGTTCACCGCACTGAACGAAGAAAGAACACTTTGTTCACTGTAGCGAACGAAGTGTAAATTGATATTTTATGTGACAAGGAGAGAATATGAAAACATGAACAAAGAAAAAAGAAGAACATATATTATACCGCGAAACTTTGCAGAGCAAAGCAAAATACACGAGCTGTATATTAGAAATATAGTCGAAGCAGTTATATTGACGGTTCTGCTATTTCAAATAGAAAAGCAGCTGTTAATCAACTTTGATATGACATTAAAAATCATCGTAATTCTAATTACATGCGGACCGTTGCTTGTTATTGGAGCAATTGGAATAAGGGGATATTCATTACTGCAGTATAGCATGATTTTTGTGGGATATCTACGGAGTAAAAGAAAGCTGAGATATCGAAAGATTGTCAAAAGGGCAACGAGAGAAGAAATGAAAGAATTTCTTAGTCAAAGTAATTTATCGAACTTCTTCATTCGTTTAATACCGACAAAATCAACTGATGATTCAGCAAATATTAATCAAAGTAAAAAAAGAAATCAGACTGATGAACTATTAAAAAAGTCTGCAAAGGCTCTTGAGGAAATAATTCCAGAGGGAGCGAGAACAAATAAAAGCAATCAAAAATTCACCCAGGAAGCTATTCCAATAAAAGAAGTCCGGAATGGTATTATCCTTACTCGTGATAATGCTTTTATTAAAATCGTTGAGGTTAAAGCATCCAATATTCAAGGATTAACCGATGATGATATAAATGCTATTGGCCACGCATATGAAGGGTATATCAAAATATCTCCGAATAATTTGCATATTAAAATCATATCTCAGAAAAAAATTGAACATGAATATTTGGATAAAATTGATCAGCGAATTAAAGAAGAAACATATTCACAATGCAAAGAGATGGGCATGGATAATCTCCGCTACATTAAACAGCTCACAAAAGAAAGCGGGATATCCCATCGGGCATTTGTGATATTTAGGTTTGAAAAAATAGCAACTAAAGCCAATTTTGAAGAAGCTTATACCGAGCTAAATAAAAACGCAATGGAAATGAGTCATCAGCTTAGAAATAGTAAAAATAAAGTTGTAGATACAATTGATAACAGCAACGATCTTTTTACATATACAGTTTTATATGAATTGCTGAATCGAAAATCTTCAGGAACAGAATCTTTTAAAAATCGGTATAGACGCATCCGGGCTGATACGGCTAAAGCTTTGGGAATGGATGAGCGCTTTGTTAATGATAAGTTGATAAAACCTGTAAATCTTATTGCTCCACGAGGAATTGATCTGAGATATCCGGACTATTTAATAACGGATAAACAATATGTGACCTATTTAGCAATAAATGCGAGTACATATCCGCAAGTTGTTTATTTGAGTTGGACGAACTATTTGATCAACTCTGGGGATGGATACGACATTGATATATTCTCTGAAAAGGAAGATCCAATTGCGGTAAAAAAGAAGATTGAAAAAAGAAGTGCAATCAATCAGGTAAACATGAATGATTCAGCCGGTAAAGCCTCAAAACAGATCTTTTTTCAGGATCTCATTGAAACTGGACAAATTGTAAGTCAGCACATAAATGCTGGTGAAAGCTTATATCAGACTGTTGTGATGATTACCATAACGGCACCAACACGTTCGATTTTAGAAGAAAGAAAAATGTTTATGAAGAATCGGCTAACAGTCGAAGACATTGAATGTGTCGAATTTAAACATCAAATGGAGGATTGTTATATTTCAACCTTGCCGCTTAATAAAATCGAACGTACAATATTTCACAAAAACAAGCGAAATATGCTTACGCAATCACTGGCTAGTATGTACCCATTTTCCAGTTATGAATTGGCAGATAAAACAGGGGTTGTACTTGGAATTACCGGTAATGGTTCATTAGCATACATGAATTTGTTTAATACCAATGAATTAAACAATGCCAACATGTTTTTGATTGGTCAGCCGGGGGCGGGAAAGACCTATACCCTCTTGACAATTCTTACCAGGATGAGATTGATGGGAATCAAATGTATTCTTATTGCCCCCTATAAAGGACATGAATTCAAAGAGATATGTGATGCTTTAGGAGGATCGTTTATTCGTCTTTCACCGAATACCAAAGACTGCATTAACATTATGGATATTCGTGTATTGGAAAATGCAGTATCAAACTACGGCGAAGATGACGAAAGGAATCCTTTGATTGAGAAAATAGAGCAGATCATAGATTTTATTAAGCTCATTTATAAGGATTTGAACATTACAGATCGAGACGTTCTTGATCAGGTTATCACGGAAACATATTTACAGAAAGGAATTGACCTTCACAATAAGGATTCGATATATCTAAACGGGAAAAATGGTGCTTTTAAAACTGTGCCAATTTTGGGAGATTTATTCGATAACTTAATGAAGCGTAAAGATGAAGTAAGTGATGGGTTGCTTTTAGCATTGCGAAGGTATGTATCTGGAGGAAATCGAAAATATAATAATCAGACAAATGTTGATGTCAATAACATGTTTACTGTTATCGATGTATCTGAATTAACAGATGTGAATTTGAGCGTTGGTATGTATTTGGCCATTACTTATGCAACAGAAATAGCAGAGGCTGACAGGTCGGAAAATATCATGCTAGGCATCGATGAATCGTGGCGAGTTTTAAGGAGTGAAGCAGATGAATCTGGTGTCGTCGGAGATTATATTCAAAAGACAGTAAAAATCTACCGTGGACTAGGCGGAAGTACGTTGTTCAGCACGCAGGACATTAAAGACTATATGAAAAATGACAAAGCAAAAGCGATTGTTAGTAACTGTGCGACCAAAATGATTCTAAAACTTGAAAAAGATGAAGCCCTACTGTCTCAAAAAGTATTAAATATTACTGACGAAGAAGTAGGTCAAATCCAAAAATTGGAACAGGGAAATGGATTGCTGATTACTGGAAATAATCGGGTTTACTTGCGAATATATGCGTCGCCAAAACAACACGAGTATTTCACCACAAAGGCAGACGAGATTAAGGCAATTAGAAAAAAAAGACAGGAAAATAAAAATTATGAAAGAGAATTGATATGAAACTACGGACATTAAATGACTATAGCGATTACCAAAACAGGATAATTCGCGATGTTAAAAAGATAATGAGGGAATTCAGAACGCTTCCACATGATTATGTTCGTGCGTTTTACGTTTTACGATATGGATTAGAGCAAGAAAATAAAATTACTGAAGTCCAAAAGATTGTCGCTAAGAATGCATTAGGATTTCTAGTGAAAACAAAGAAAGATTATCTTGCATCGCATATCAATTTCAAAACTGACCAATATTTGTATGAACCGAAAAGCGAGATAAATTTTCTGTATTTATTTTACCTCGCGGTTCAAAGCTCAACCTACTTATTTGAGGTAATGGATAATGAAACATCAGAGCATGGAGTATATGAAATGAACCTACTCATGAAAAATGATAAAGAGTATAAGGTTTTAGTTTTACCAAAAGATATAAAACGTGCAAATATAATAATTATGGAAAGTCAGAAATTGCGTGAGGAAAGAAAGCGTAAAACAATAA
>Ga0075011_10002272_pt1 | contig 10414 bp, 7 predicted proteins | sample TARM_MetaG_T_14_FD_72354 | JGI IMG/M metagenome (GOLD analysis project Ga0075011, IMG submission 72354) | Freshwater microbial communities from Pennsylvania, USA, analyzing microbe dynamics in response to fracking - TARM_MetaG_T_14 | ecosystem: Environmental > Aquatic > Freshwater > River...
CAATGATACTTTTGCCTTGTTTGCGAAGCGTTTGCATGTGCTCCAAAAAGTCGGCGTAAAAGCGCATTTTGTGTGCGAGGCGTTCTTCGCTTTGTTGTCCGTTGGGAAAATAGACGTTAAACAAGACCGTGTCGCCGAAACGGTGTTCCAATATTCTTCCTTCTTCGGTATGATCGATCTGTAGGTCGGTTGAGGTATCCGCAAAAGGGATGCGCGAAAGGCTCATCGTCCCCGAGTAGCCTTTTTTCTTTGCGGAGTTTACGTAACGATGCGTGAGCGGATGAGTAAAAAGATCGGTCGGGATTTGTTCGTATTCGGCTTTGATCTCTTGCAAGCATAAAATATCGGGTTGGTAGGTGTCGACCCACGAAAATGCATTTTTCGAGGCGACGGCGCGAATGCCGTTGACGTTCCACGAGATGAGTTTCATCAAAAATCCTTTCTAAAAACGTTGCGTATCTTAACACGCGATCTTTTAAAACGACCTATAGCGGCATACAATTTGCATAAGTCCCTCCAAAGCAAAGGAGCAAACGATGGTCTTTACGCCTCACCGACGAATCGTCTTTTACGAAAAAACGGGTTGTAGCGGCAATGCCCGCCAAAAGGCACTTTTACGTGAATACGGGATAGAGATTGAGGTACGTAGTTTGTTGGAAACTCCGTGGGACAAGCCTACGCTTGAGGCCTTTTTTGAAGGGCTTACGCCGCGTGAGATGCTCAATCCGTTTGCGCCGCAACTTAAAGACGGTACGTTTAAGCTTGCAGAGTATACGAAAGAGAGCCTGATCGAAGCGATGATACGCACACCGATTTTGATTCGCCGTCCGCTCCTTCAAATAGGCGACGTAAAGCTCTGCGGTTTTGATATTGCGCGCCTGAACGAACTCTTACATGTAGCGATGCCCGTACCCGAAAACATCAACGCCTGTTTAAGCAGTGACGCATGCAACAATGTTTAGAGTATATCTGTCGGGAATTTGAAAAAGTCAAAGACTATTTGCATCGACCGACGCTTGAAAAAGAGCGGATTATCGACAATCTTTTTGCCAATTTTATGCAGTGCTTTTCGGAGTACCCGTTTGAAAAAAAACGCTATCCCAAAGAGTTTTTGGAAGCGGCAAATCTCTACAATGCGGGCGATGCGGTAGTCCGTCAACGCTTTGCGGACATCGGGATGCGCTATTTGCTCTTAAGTGATTTTTACGATTACGTGAAGATTACGCATCTTGATCGCAAGGTTTAAGCGAAATTTCCCAACGAAAAAGCGGAGAGTATAAAGGCGGCGAGCATTAAAAACGGGATAAACCATAGCGACGTAAAAAAGATAAGGCTCGCCACGTCGAGTGCCCGACAGTCGTAGAGCGCGGCAAGGTTGACGTTGACGACGGCGAGCGGAACGATGAGTTCCAAGAAAAGCACCGAAGCGACAAACGGCGTGATCGGTAAAACGAAAAAGAGCAACCATACCGTCAAGACGGGCATCAAAACGAATTTGAGCAGATGTACGTGCCATAAGAGTTTGACGTTGAGTTCTTTGAGCTTGACGTTATAAAGGTACATACCGAAAATCATCAACTGAATGACGATCATGCTGTACGCCCCCATCTCCAACGACTGAAACAAAACGGGATGAATGCGAATCCCCGAAAAATTTAACGCAAGTGCCAGCATCGCCGCCCAAATAATCGGCAGTTTAAAGATATTGACGAATGCTTGTCGCAGGCTTGAGCTCCCCGCCGAATAGAAAAAAACGCCTAGCGTGTAGGTCATGAGGGTGTTGGCGACGCTGATCATACTGGTGTAGATGATGGACTCTTCTCCCAAAAGGGCGATACCCAAAGGAATGCCGAGGTTTCCCGTATTGTTCAAAGCCGAGGCAATCGTCATAATCGAACGCTCTTTTTTGTCGTTGAAAAAAAGTCGAGCGATGAAAAAGCCGAGCGCAATCGTTAGAAACGAAAACACAAGATAGTACGCCGGAACTTTGAGCAAGTCTAGACTGATAGGTTTGGTCGAAAGTCCCCAAAACGAGAACATCGGATGCAAAAAATAGACCGAGAGGATGACCATACCGCGCTCTGAAAGCTCGTCTTTGAAAATTTTTTTGGCGACGTACCCGAGCACGATAAAAACGTAAATTGCCGAAACGGAAAGCACGATGTTCATAAGTCAGCTTTACATGTCAAGATGTGAAAGAGGTATTGTAACGCAATTTTGCATCTTCATTTATGCTTTCGTGCTACAATGAAACGAAAAAAAAGAGTCTGGATGAAACATTTTATAGCCGGCATTCAAACCGCCATCATCGGCACACTTGACGCGAAAGGAGATCCTTTTAGCTCTTACGCACCTTACATGTACGATCAAAACCGTTTTTACGTCTACATTTCCGACATCGCCACGCATGCTAAAAATCTTCAAAGAAATCCCAAAGCGTCACTTTTCTTCGTGGAAGACGAGAGTAAAACGGACAATCTCTTTGCCAGAAAGCGCGTCTCATTGCAGTGCGACAGCCAAAAAATAACACGAGGCAGTGAACGTTTTGAGGAAGTTTTAAGTCTGTTTGCAGAGAAATTTGATACCAAAATGGTCGCAACGTTGAAAAAGATGACCGACTTTAATCTCTACGAATTCAAAGTAACGTACGGTGAAGCGACGTTTGGGTTTGGAAAGGCGTATTTTATCGGTGGGGAAAATATGGACGAACTCGTCCCTAGAGGCGAAGCAAATCCACATCACGGGGTGAAGTAAAAAGCTTTACATGTAAAGTTTTCTATGCAAAATTTAGCTAAAATTTAACGCATAAAATTAATGGTCAAAAGTTAAAAGTTTAGCCCTGACCCCTAAATTTTTTCGAATTGATGCATCGGTGAATCACGGGAATAGTGGTGGTCCACTTTTTAATCTTTCTGGTGAGCAGATCGGCGTAGTTAATGCAAAACATGGGTCGCTTTCAACATTTTTGCATCAGATTATGATTGCTAATCCCTCTGGACAGCTCTTCATCTCGGGAATTAATCCTATCACCGTAATTCAACAATTGATTTCAGAGATGCAAAAGAACTTGAATTTGGGAATTGGTTATGCTATTCCAACAGCAACACTGCGCTCAATGCATACTATTTTTGGAAGACTTATTCCGTGAAGAGTTTTAATAAGTCAGCTTAGTGAGCCTTTAATTTTAATATTTAGCCCTTGGAATCAAGGGCTAAAACGTTTTACATGTAAATCTGTCCGCCACTCTCTTTAAAGTGTTCCGCTTGTTCTTCCAATCCTTTTTCTAACGCAACTGTAACATCTTCAGTGCCGATTTTAGCGGCATAATCTCTTACATCTTGTGAGATTTTCATTGAGCAGAATTTCGGGCCGCACATGGAGCAGAAGTGGGCGACTTTGGCACTTTCCACTGGGAGCGTTTTGTCGTGGTATTCACGCGCACGGTCTGGGTCAAAGCCGATGTTAAATTGGTCGTACCAGCGAAACTCAAAACGGGCTTTGCTCATGGCATTATCACGGATTTGCGCTCCGGGGAAGCCTTTGGCGAGGTCTGCGGCGTGGGCGGCGATTTTGTAGGCGATGATGCCTTCTTTGACGTCTTCGCGGTTTGGTAAGCCTAAGTGCTCTTTTGGGGTGACGTAGCAAAGCATCGCTGTGCCGTACCAACCGATTTGCGCTGCGCCAATGGCGGAAGTGATGTGGTCGTACCCTGGAGCGACATCGGTAACGAGCGGTCCAAGGGTGTAGAACGGTGCTTCAAAACAGTCCTCTAACTCTTTGGTCATGTTCTCTTTGATCTTTTGCATCGGCACGTGTCCCGGACCTTCGATCATTACTTGGACATCGTGTTTCCAAGCGATTTTTGTGAGTTCTCCCAAGGTTTCAAGCTCGGCGAATTGCGCTTCATCGTTGGCATCGTAGAGGGAACCGGGGCGTAAGCCATCACCCAGCGAAAACGCCACGTCGTAGGCTTTCATGATGTCACAAATCTCTTCAAAATGGGTGTAGAGAAAGTTCTCTTTGTGGTGGTGCAAACACCATTTTGCCATGATGCTCCCCCCTCGTGAGACGATGCCAGTCAAGCGTTTGGCGGTCATCGGTACGTAAGCAAGGCGCACGCCTGCGTGAATGGTGAAGTAGTCCACGCCTTGTTCGGCTTGCTCGATGAGGGTGTCACGATAGACTTCCCACGTCAGGTCTTCGGCGATGCCGTTTACTTTTTCTAGCGCTTGGTAGATGGGCACCGTACCGATAGGCACGGCGGAGTTGCGGAGTATCCACTCTCTGGTTTCGTGGATGTTCTTTCCTGTGGACAAGTCCATCACAGTATCGCCACCCCAACGGGTTGACCAGAGCATTTTCTCGACCTCTTCTTCGATGGAGGAAGTGGTGGCGGAGTTACCGATGTTGGCGTTGATCTTGACCATGAAATTGCGCCCGATGATCATCGGTTCGGCTTCAGGGTGATTGACATTCAAAGGTAGGACGGCTCGTCCTGCGGCGATCTCTTGGCGTACAAATTCAGGGGTGTAAACCTCAGGCAGGTTCGCTCCAAAATGCTCACCCTTGTGTTGTGCGCCTAAGAGTTTGTTTTGGCGTGCGACTTCAAGGTTGCAGTTTTCACGAATGGCGACATACTCCATCTCTGGGGTGATGATGCCAGCACGCGCGTAGTGCATTTGGGTGATGTTTTTGCCCGCTTTTGCACGGCGTGGTTTTTTAAGATTGGGGAAGCGAAGGGTTTTAAGTTCTTCATCTTCAAAGCGTTTATGAAAATAAGCAGAGCTAAAATCGTTTAACTGCTCCGTGTCAGCTCGTTCCTCTATCCATTTCGCACGAATGGGTTTTAAGCCTTGGTGCAAGTCGATGGTGACGCTTGGGTCGGTGTAAACGCCTGAAGTGTCATAGACGTGAAGCGGTGGGTTTTCTTCCATGCTTCCATCGCTTTTTGCGGTTGGGCTAAGCGCTATTTCACGCATGGGGACTTGAATGTCAGCTCTGGAGCCTTGAATGTAAATCTTACGAGAACTTGGGAAGTTTTGAATGTAAGATGAATCTATTTTTTCAAGATTATCGAGGACTTTAGACATGGGTTTATCTCCTTATTTCCTACGCCGGCATTATCCGGATCAGGTTCGTGAAACCGCATTAACGGTTTCTTGGGGTATAATCTCAGCTTTTTACAGCACCCCCACAGACAACGGTATGGTTAAAGAAAAAGATTATACGCAAGGGAACTTAAACGGCGTGTAAGATGAGAACTTAGGTCTCGTCTTTTTCCCGTACGTTTCTTTTTGAAAAGGATCACGTTTGTTTTTAAATCGTTTATTAAGAGGGGTTCGAGTAAAATAGATCACTTCTTAAAAAGCGGGATCGATGGAAATAGGATTTGGACTTTTAGGCGTTTTTGTGGGTTTTGCTTCCGGTTTTTTCGGTATCGGTGGCGGAACGCTTTTAGTGCCTATTTTTCTTTATATGGGCTATGACATCAAAACCGCCATCGGTATTTCGGTCATGCAGATGATCTTTAGTTCTATATTCGGTTCGTATCACAATCACAAAGCCGGTATGTTGGCATTAAACAGCGGATTCGTTTTAGGGCTAGGGGCTTTTATCGGTGCGGCATTCAGCGGTATGATCGTCGATAAGCTTTCCCACTTGACGCTTTTGATCGTTTTTGGGGCTATTTTAGTGATGTCTATCTATAAAATGTTCACGGTAACGTTTGAAGTGCCTTTACAGCCCGTCGAATCTAAGGGGCTTTTATTGCTTATCGGTGTGATTGTGGGGGCGATATCGATCAGTACGGGAACGGGAGGTGCAATTTTCTTGACACCCGCTTTGGTCGGATTTTTGCATTGGGATATTAAAAAAGCGGTCGGTACGACGTTGTTTTTCGTCATTTTCGGCTCAATTTCGGGGTTTGCCAGTTTGGCGATGCATGGTTACGTGGAGTATCACGTGGGGACGGCGGTGAGTATAGGTTCGGTCATTGGCGTATATTTCGGCGTCAAAGCGTCACATCGCATTGAAAAAAAGATGCAAAGACGGGCATTATTGATCCTCTACGTCGTTATGTTTGTTTTAACCTTCAATAAAATTTTAAGCGAGATGAATGTTTTATGATCAAAATATACGGTGCAAAAGAGAACAATCTTAAAAATATCAACTTAGAGATTCCCAAAAATAAACTGGTCGTTTTTACGGGACTGAGCGGAAGTGGTAAAAGTACCTTGGCGTTCGATACGCTCTATGCCGAAGGGCAACGTCGTTATATCGAGTCGCTCTCCTCGTATGCCAGACAGTTTTTAGATCGCGTGGGCAAACCCGACGTCGAGAAGATCGAGGGTTTGACGCCCGCGATCGCGATCGATCAAAAAACCACGAGCAAAAATCCGCGCTCAACCGTGGGGACGATTACCGAGATTTACGACTATCTGCGGTTGCTTTACGCGCGCGTCGGGAAGCAGCATTGTCATATTTGCGGTCAAGAAATCTCGCAAATGTCGGTAGCGGATATTATCGAACAGGTTTTAAAATTGCCCGTAGAGACGAAGCTCTCGATCTTAGCACCGTTGGTACGCGAGAAAAAGGGCAGTTTCGCCGATATGATCGAATCGTTGCGCCATAAAGGTTACGTGCGTGCTTTGATCGACGGCGTGATGGTACGGCTCGATGAAGAGATCGAACTTCTTAAAACCAAAAAACATACGATTAAAGTCATTATCGACCGCGTCGTCATTCGAGAAGAAAATCGTGATCGTATCGCCACCGACATTGAAAAAGCCCTTTTGGAGAGTTACGGCGAAGTCGAGCTTGACATCGCCAATGCCGAAGAAGTTGGACTTCTTGTTTCACATATTCATTACAGCGAACATTTGGCGTGTTTTGACTGTAAAATCAGTTTTGAGCCGCTAGAACCGCTTTCGTTTTCGTTCAATTCTCCCAAAGGCGCATGTCCTACATGTGATGGATTAGGGATTCGCTACACGCTGGATTTGAAGAAAATTATTAATGAAAACGTGAGCATCGACGAAGGGGCGATTCGTATTTTTTACGGCTTTAACAAAAGCTTTTACGCCAAATTTTTAGAGGCGTATTGCCAAGCGGCGGGTATTAATACGCGCATTCCTTACGAAGAGCTCGAAGAGCACCAAAAGCGTGCCATTTTGCACGGCGGCGTCGAAGAAGCGACTTTCTTTTGGAAAAAGCATAAGCTCGTACGAAAATGGGAAGGCGTCATTAAAATTGCCTACGAGATGCTTAAAGACGAAAAAGAGCTCGGCGAATACATGAGCGAAAAGGTGTGCGACACGTGCGGCGGACATCGCTTACGTAAAGAGAGTCTTGCGGTACGCGTTGCCGGAAAACGTATCTCCGACATCTTGGAGCTTCCGATCGATCAATGTTTGGAATTCTTTAAAAACAATGAAAATTTTTCGTATATGTCGGCACAACAAACGATGATTGCCGCACCGATTTTAAAAGAGATCAAAGAGCGACTCTTTTTCTTATTTGACGTAGGCTTAGGCTACATCAGTCTCGGGCGCGATGCACGAACCATTAGCGGCGGCGAAGCGCAACGCATCCGCATCGCGTCGCAAATCGGAAGCGGCTTGACGGGTGTCATGTACGTTTTAGACGAGCCGAGCATCGGACTTCACGAACGCGATACGCTTAAACTCATCCGAACCTTACGCAATTTGCAGAAAAAAGGCAACTCCGTGATTGTCGTCGAACACGACAAAGAGACGATCAAAACGGCGGATTTTGTGGTGGATATTGGTCCGGGGGCCGGAAAATTCGGCGGTGAAATTGTTTTTGCGGGAACGAACGAAGCGCTTTTAACCAGTAATAGTCTCACCGCGCAGTACATCAACGGAACAAAAACGATCGATTATCGCCAGAACAGGGCACAAGAGCGTTGGATCGAGCTCAATCACGTCAGTATTAATAACATTCACGACTTAGACGTTAAAATTCCTTTAGGAAACCTCGTCGCGATTACGGGCGTGAGCGGTAGCGGTAAAAGTTCATTGATTCTTCAAACCTTGCTTCCGGTCGCCAAAGAGTACCTTAATCGCGCTAAGAAGATCAATAAAGTCGCCGGCGTCGAATGCATAGGACTCGATCAACTCGATAAAGTCATCTACCTCGATCAAAGTCCGATCGGCAGAACGCCGCGCTCCAATCCTGCGACCTATACGGGCGTGATGGACGAAATCCGTGCCTTATTCGCAAAAACCAAAGAGGCACAGATTCGCGGATACAGCGTCGGGCGTTTTTCGTTTAACGTCAAAGGCGGAAGGTGCGAAAAGTGTCAAGGCGACGGCGAAATCAAGATCGAAATGCACTTTTTACCCGACATCATGGTCAAGTGCGACAGTTGTAAAGGGCAACGCTACAACGCCCAAACGCTAGAGATCAAATACAAAGGCAAATCTATTGCCGACGTTTTGGACATGAGCGTGGACGAAGCCCATGACTTTTTCAAAGCGATTCCGAAAATTAACCAAAAGATTCAAACGTTGGTCGACGTCGGTTTGGGATACATCACGCTTGGACAAAACGCCGTGACGCTGAGCGGCGGCGAGGCGCAACGCATTAAACTGGCTAAGGAACTTAGCAAAAAAGATACGGGCAATACGTTGTATGTTTTAGACGAACCGACGACCGGATTGCACTTCGCCGACGTCGACCGTTTGGTCAAAGTGTTACATCATTTAACAGATATGGGTAACAGCGTTTTGGTCATCGAGCACAACATGGATGTGATCAAAAATGCCGATTATCTTATCGATATGGGGCCTGAAGGCGGAAGCTACGGAGGGCGTATAATCGCGATGGGAACGCCGTTTGAAGTTGCAAGTAACGCCGAAAAATCGGGAAGCTATACGGGTAAATTTTTAGGAATGGAGATGGGTCTTTCAAGCGAAAACGTTTAAACGTTTCTTTTTGAAACATTATTTTAAAAATAAAAAGCTCTAAAAGTCAAAGAAATGTCCTCTACATAAGATCGACATAACTGTTCATTATAATCGCTTTTGATCGAAACTTAATGAAAGGACATTTCTTGGAAGCAACAGCATCTATGGCGAGTAGCATAGGCTCCTTGGAAGAGACAAAGAAAAAAGATTGGAAAAGCTATACCGTTAAAAGTTTAGCGTTTTGGGTTATCGTTGCAATTATTGCGGGTATTATCTTCGGGACGGTCGATCCTAAATTGGCGGTTCAAGCCAAACCGGGAATCGATTGGTTTATCCAAGCGTTGAAATGGTTGGTCGGACCGATTATCTTTTTAACGATTATTTCGGGTATCATCGGTTTGGAGAGCCTGAAAGAGGTCGGCTCTATCGGTTTAAAAGCGTTTATCTATTTTGAAATCGTGAGTACCTTCGCTCTTGCGATCGGCGTGTTATTCGGCAATTTCTTCGGTCCGGGACACGGAATGAATTTTGACGTCAACTCCTTGGATGCCAAAAGCGTTGACAAATACACCCATTCGACTCAAGACGTCGGTTCGTTTTGGTCGATTTTGAAAAATGCGATTCCCAGCGACCCTCTAACGCCTTTTTTAAACGGCAATACCTTGCAGGTTTTGGTCATGGCGTTGGTCTTGGCGATTTTAATTTCGGCGTTTGGAGGCAAGTACAAACCTGCTATTCTCAAACCTTTAGAAGTTGCACAAGGATTTTTCTTTAAAATCTTAACGATTTTAATGTGGTTAAGCCCTGTTGCGAGCTTTAGTGCGATGGCATTCTTGATCGGCAAATTCGGTCTCGCTTCTTTGATCGGTATGGCAAGTTTGCTTGGCGTTATGTTGATCTCCGTTTTAGCGTTTATCTTCGGAATTTTAGGCATTATCTTATGGTTCTTCAAAATCAACGTCTTTAAATTTATGCGTTTTATCGCTAAAGAAGTCTTGATCGTATTTGCGACCTCTTCGAGCGAATCGGCGTTGGCTCCGTTGATGAAACGTTTGGAAGCTGCGGGCGTGAGCCGCGGAACGACGGGCTTGGTTATTCCTACGGGCTATTCGTTTAACTTGGATTGTACGAACATTTACCTTTCGCTTTCGATTATCTTCTTGTCGCAGGCATTCGGTATTCCTTTAACGCTTGGCGAAGAGTTGAGTATTATTTTGATCTTAATGGTTACCTCAAAAGGGGCCGTGGGCGTGACGGGTTCAGGGTTTATCGTTCTAGCCGGTACGCTTTCGGCGATGGGCGGTGCGATTCCGGTCGTGACCGTAGCGGCACTTTTGGGCGTGGATAAGTTTATGAGCGAGATGCGCGCGGTGGGAAATCTTTGCGGTAACGCGGTTGCCGCGGTCGTCGTCGGTGCATGGGACAAACAGATCGATATGGAAAAATTCCGTTATGCGCTCGATCACCCCGAATCCGTGGAAGACGCT
>Ga0075011_10002273_pt1 | contig 10412 bp, 10 predicted proteins | sample TARM_MetaG_T_14_FD_72354 | JGI IMG/M metagenome (GOLD analysis project Ga0075011, IMG submission 72354) | Freshwater microbial communities from Pennsylvania, USA, analyzing microbe dynamics in response to fracking - TARM_MetaG_T_14 | ecosystem: Environmental > Aquatic > Freshwater > River...
GGTCTCCAGGACTCTGCCCTCCAGGCGCTCTCGACCCCCCTGTCCGGCCAGCTCGAGGAGGAACGCGAGAGCGACCACCTCAGCGCCCGACCGCTCGACGAGCTCGGCCGCCGCGGCGGCGGTGCCGCCGGTGGCGAGCACGTCGTCGATCACCAGGACGCGCTGCCCTCGGGTGATGGTGCCGCGGCGCAGCTCGATGGCGGCCGAGCCGTACTCGAGGTCGTACTCGACGCGGTCGACGGGCGGCGGCAGCTTGCCGGCCTTGCGCAGCGGCACGAACCCGACCCCGAGGCGGGTGGCGAGCGGCGCTCCGAGCAGGAAGCCACGGGCCTCCATGCCGGCGACGACGTCGACCACGTGGCCCGCCGGTCCCGCGCACAGCCGGGCGAAGGCCTCGATCACGTCGGCCAGGGCCCGGCCGTCGGCCAGCAGCGGGGTGATGTCGCGGAAGATGATCGGCTCGTGCGGGTAGCCCGGCACGTCGCGGATCAAGGCGCGCACCTCCGCCGCGCGCTGCGGTCCGAGGCCGGAGAGGGCGACGAGGGAGATGTCGTCCGTCATCTCAGCGCTTGCGGGCCCTCGGCTGGGCGCCCACGCCCTGGTGGCGCCCCGGGACGAGCTGGGCGCCGCTGCGGTCGGTCATCGCCATGGCGACATCCTCGCCGGTGGTGACGGCCCCGGCGCGCTCAGCGAGCACGCTGGCGGTGTGCGCCTTGATCCGCGGCTCGCGCTCGCGCAACGAGACGTCGAGCGGCGTCGCCAGGAAGAGCGACGACGCGGCGCCGACGGCGATACCGACGAACAGCGAGAGCGAGAGATCGCGCAGGGTGCCGGCGCCCAGCAGGAGTGCTCCGACGAAGAGGATGCCGCCCACCGGGAGCAGCGCCACGACCGAGGTGTTGATCGAACGGACGAGGGTCTGGTTGACGGCGAGGTTCGCGCGCTCGGCGTAGGTGGTGTGCGCCTGGTCCAGGACCCCGTCGATGTTCTCCCGGACCTTGTCGAAGACGACCATCTTGTCGTAGAGCGAGAAGCCCAGGATGGTCAGGAAGCCGATGATCGTCGACGGCGTGACCTCCCAGCCGATGAGGGCGTACACGCCGGCCGAGATGAGCAGGTCGGCGAGCATCGAGACGATCGCGGCGAGGGACATGCGCCAGGCACGGAAGTAGATCGCCATGAACGCGGCGGCCGCGAGGACGAACGCGACGGTGCCCCACAGCGCACGCGTGGAGACCCCCTGTCCCCAGGTCGGGCCGACCGTCGAGACGAAGACGTCGGTCTCCGCGTCGATGCCGTACGCCTCGGCCAGGCGGGTGACGACCTCGGCGGTCTGCTCGTCGGTCAGCGTCTGCGTCTGGATGCGCAACGCCGAGCTGCCCACGGTGGCCACCCTGGGCTCCTCGCCCCCGACGACACCGCGCACGGCGTCGATCGCGGGGGCTTGCTGGGTGGTCGAGACGTTCTCCACCGCGATCTCGGTGCCGCCGCGGAAGTCGATGCCGAGCGACAGGCCCTGGGTGGCCAGCACGAGGATCGAGGCGAGTGCGAGCGCCCCGAACAGTGCGAACCAGCGGCGGCGCTGGGCGACGATCGGGTACGAGCGGCGACCGGTGTAGAGGTCGTTGCCCCAGGCGGCGAAGCTCAGACCGGCCATGTCAGCGGCCCTCCTCGGTCTCGGCGGCGCGGCGTTCGGCGGCGCGGCGTTCGGTGGCGCGGCGTTCGGCGGCGCGGCGTTCGGCGATGGTCAGGCGACCTCCCGACGCGTCGGTCGCGGCCGCCGGCAGCGGCCCACGCGACGGCGTGGCGGAGCCGCCCGGGGCGGACCCGCTGGGTGGGGCCCCGGTGGCCGCCTCCGCGGCGGCCTCCTCCGCGATCGTCGCGGACATCGCGACCCGGCCGGCACCGGCATAGCGGGCGCGCGTGCCGGAGATCGTCAGCCGCTCGCGGTTGAACCCCGAGAGGCGGTGGCCGTCGCGGAAGAACGGCACCTTGGTCAGGAGCACCATGACCGGGTGGGTGAACCACACGACAACCATGACGTCGATGATCGTCGTGAGGCCGAGCGTGAAGGCGAAGCCCTGGACGCCGCCGACGGCGAGGTAGTAGAGGATCACGGCGGAGATGAGGTTGACGGCCTTGGCCGCGTAGATCGTACGGCGGGCGCGCAGCCAGCCACGCTCGACGGCGGAGCGGAGCGAGCGGCCGTTGCGCAGCTCGTCGCGGATCCGCTCGAAGTACACGATGAACGAGTCGGCGGTGAAACCGATCGCGACGATCAGGCCGGCCACCCCGGGCAGCGAGAGACGGTAGTCCATCGCGTAGCTCAGCAGTGCGATGGCCACGTAGGTGATCGCGCCGGCGACGACGAGCGAGGCGACGGTCAGCAGCCCGAGCGTGCGGTACTGGAACAGCGAGTAGACGACGACCAGCAGGAGGCCGATGAGGCCCGCGATCAGGCCGGTGCGGAGCTGCTCGGAACCGAGCGTCGCCGAGATCGTCTCCTGGCTCTGCACCTCGAACTGCAGCGGCAAGGCGCCGAAGCTCAGCTGGTTGGCGAGCGTCGCGGCGCTCTCCGCGGTGAAGGACCCGGAGATCTGGGCGCGGCCGTCGGTGATGGGGGTGGTGATCCCCGGTGCCGAGACCACGAGTCCGTCGAGCACGATCGCGAACTGGTTGCGCACGTCGCCCTGGCCGAAGCCGAACAGGCGCTGCGAGGTCTGCGCGAACTGCTCCGCCCCCTGCGAGTCGAGCTCGAGGAAGACGCCCCACTCGTTGGTCACCGTGCCGTTCGGCCCGGGCATGAGGCCCGAGCTGGCGCTGCTGATGCTGGATCCGTCGACCTCGACCGGGCCGAGGACGTACTTCAGCGAGCCGTCCTGGGTGCAGGCGACCAGCGGCTTGGCCGGGTCGTCACCGCCACCGCCACCGCCGCGCAGGTTCGCCTCGTCGGTGCAGTCGAGCGCGTCGAACTGCTCCTGGACCTCCGGGGTGATCCAGGCCAGGTCGCTCGCGTCCGCCGGAGTCCCCCGCTCCGCAGGGGGCTCCTCGGCCGGCTCGCCGGACGGGTCGGCGGACGGGTCGACGTCGGGGGCCGGGGTGCCCATCTCGTAGGCGAGCACCGGCCGGAACCGCATCTGCGCGGGCTGGCTCACCAGGTCGACCGTGGCCTGGTCGGGGTCACCCGGGATTCCGACGACGATGTTCTGGCCGCCCTGACGGGTGATCTCGGCCTCGGTCACGCCGTTGGCGTCGATGCGCTGGCGGATCACGTCGATCGACTGCTCGATCGACTCGTCGGTGATCGCCGAGCCGTCGGTGGCCGTCGGCGTCAGGATGATCTGCGTGCCGCCCTCGAGATCGAGCGCGAGGGCCGGTGTGAGGCTCGCGCCTCCGGGGTTGTCGCTGCCGGCGCCGTCGACCATCGTGGCGGTCACGAGGCCCGCGAAGGGCAGGAGCACGGTCAGGACGGTGAACAGGACGAGCGTGCGTACCGGCCGTGGGCGCCGGGCATCGGACGTGGCCAACGTGCCTCACTCTCGAAGGGAGCACCGGCCGGGAATGACCCCGGCCGGTGCTCGAGTCACTTGCCTTCGTCGTCCTTGCGCTGCTGCTGCTCGCGGTACTCGCGCTGGGCGGTGTCGAGTCCGGAGAGGTCGTCAGGCACGATGACGCCGGCGTCTGCGGGCGGGATGCTACCCGCCTCGGCGACCGGAGCGGCGCCACCCTCCACGGTGGGGGTGTCCACCCGCTTCGAGATGGCGGCGCGCAGCCACACCGAGCGCGAGCCCGCGGACTCGAGCGTGACGCGGTCGCCCGCCTCGTCGATCTCGACGATCGTGCCGAACAGGCCCGAGGCCGTCATGACCTCCTGGCCCGGCCCGAGCTCGCTGCGGAACGCCTGCTGCTGCCGCATCTGCTTGCGCTGGCGGGACGACATGAAGAACATCAGGCCGAGCAGGGCCACGATGGGGATGAGCATTTCCACGATGAGGACGTCCTTGTGATAGTTGGGAGAAGGCCAGTCTACGGCGGCGCACGTCCGGCCCGGCCCGGGGTCAGCTCGCCGGGCCCGGTGCTTCTTGCTCGAAGAGCGTGCCGGCGGGCGAGCCGAACGCCCCGCGAGGCGCCGTCAGCCCCAGATGCTCCCATGCCAGCGGCGTCGCGATCCGCCCCCGTGGCGTGCGTGCCACGAACCCCTCTCGCACGAGGTACGGCTCGGCCACGGTCTCGACGGTGTCGGGCTCCTCGCCCACGGTCATGGCGAGGGTCGACAAACCGACCGGCCCGCCGCCGAAGCGGCGGCACAGCGCGGCGAGCACAGCCCGGTCCAGGCGGTCGAGGCCCACGGGGTCGACCTCGAAGACCGTGAGGGCGGCGTGCGCGGCGTCGAGGTTGAGCGTGCCGGATCCGCGCACCTGCGCCCAGTCGCGCACGCGGCGCAGGAGGCGGTTGGCGATGCGCGGCGTCCCGCGCGAGCGTCCGGCGATCTCGTGCGCCGCGGCGTGCTCGAGCTGGACGCCGAGCAGGCCGGCCGAGCGCAGGATCACGCGCTCGAGGTCGGCAGCGTCGTAGAAGTCGAGGTGCCCGGTGAAGCCGAACCGGTCGCGCAGCGGCGCGGGCAGCAGGCCGGCCCGGGTGGTGGCACCGACCACGGTGAACGGCGGCAGGGCCAGCGGGATGGCGCTCGCCCCGGCGCCCTTGCCGACGATGACGTCGACGCGGAAGTCTTCCATCGCGACGTAGAGCAGCTCCTCGGCCGGGCGGGCGAGGCGGTGGATCTCGTCGATGAAGAGGACCTCTCCTTCCTCGAGCGAGGACAGGACCGCCGCCAGGTCGCCCGCGTGCTGGATCGCCGGACCCGACGTGACCCGCATGGAGGTGCCCAGCTCTCCGGCGATGATCATGGCGAGCGTCGTCTTGCCCAGGCCGGGCGGGCCCGACAGCAGCACGTGGTCGGGCGGCGCTCCGCGCGCGATGGCGGCCTCCAGCACCAGCGAGAGCTGCTCGCGCACGACCGGCTGGCCCACGAACTCGTCGAGCCGCTTGGGACGCAGCGCCGCCTCGGCGGCGCGCTCGACTTCGTCGGCCGAGGACGTGACGATCCGCTCGGAGGTGAACTGCGGCTCCTCGTAACGCCCCTCAGCCACGGCGTCCGCCCATCGAGCGCAGCACCGCGCGCAGCGTCGAGGCGACCTCGGCCTCGGTCACCGCCTCGGCGCCCGACTCCTTGAGGACGCGGATGACGGCGTCGTCGGCGACCTTGGGCTGGTACCCGAGACCGACGAGCGCCTCGACGACCTTGTCGCGCTGGTCGCCGGTCCCCGCGGCCCTCGCACCCGCGGTCGCCGCCTCGCCGTCGACGGCGGGAGGGGCCAGCTTGCCACCGAGCTCGAGCACGATGCGCTGCGCGCCCTTGGGGCCGATGCCGGGCACGCGGGTGAACGCCTTGACGTCCTGGGTGTGCACCGCCCGGCGGATGGCGTCCGGCGTGTGCACCGCGAGCAGCGCGAGCGCGATCCGCGGGCCTACCCCGCTCACGGATGTGGCCGTCTCGAACAGGGCACGCTCGTCCGCGTCGGCGAAGCCGAAGACCGTCATCGAGTCCTCGCGGACCACGAGCGTGGTGAAGACCCGCGCCCGCTCCCCCACCCGCAGCGAGGCCAACGTGGCGGGCGTGGCGTGCACGAGGTAGCCGACCCCGCCGACGTCGATCACGGCCCGGTCCAGCGAGACGTGCTCCACGACCCCAGTCAGCGAGGCGATCACGCGCTCTCCTTACACATCGCACACTGGCGCAGCGGACGCTGGCGCATCGAACATTCGTACGCCGGCCAACCTATCAACGGCCCACCGACACGAGCCGCCATCAGCGGGCCCGGCGTGCCGGGGTGCGCCGCGCGTTCTGCTCGGCCGCGGCCCAGGCGCGTTGCGCCGGAGTGAGCTGCTCGCTGCGCTCCCCGCCCTGGAGCGCGCCGGAGGGACGCCCCAGGTGGGTGATCGCGAGGGCGAGCGCGTCGGCGGCGTCCGCGGGGCGCGGCGCCTCCGACAGGCGGAGCAGGTTCTGCACCATGCGCTGCACCTGCTCCTTGCCCGCCCGCCCGGAGCCCGTGACGGCCGCCTTGACCTCCGAGGGCGTGTGCAGCGCGACCGGGATGCCGCGGCGCGCGGCCGCGACCATCGCCAGCCCGGCGACCTGGGCGGTACCCATGACCGTGCCGACGTTGTGCTGGGCGAAGACGCGCTCGACGGCGACGACGTCGGGGACGTGCTCGTCGAGCCACGTGTCGAGTTCGAGCGCCACGGTCAGCAGCCGCAGGTCGGGAGTCGTCGCGGGGTCGGAGCGGATGACGCCGACGGCGACCAGCGACGCCCGGCGGCCCGGGAGGGAGTCGACGACGCCCACACCGCACCGGGTCAGGCCAGGGTCGACTCCGAGGACGCGCACGGGGCCACCCTACGGACGGGCGGTGACACGGCAGCGTCGCCACCCCGTGTCGCGACGGGTCACACGGCGCACGCCGGCGCCCGCGGCGTCACGGACACGCCCGGCGGCGCGGGCCACGGGCGGGAGTTCAGCGCCCCCCGGCGTACAGGGCGGCGAACTCGTCATCCTGCGTGATCGCGTTGAGGGAGGCGAGGGCCACCTGGAAGTCGAGGTCCGTCGCGGCGTTCGCCTGGCGGATGTTCTCCAGGAGCTGGCGGGCGACGGCATCGAAGGCAGTCGTCGCCTCGGTGACGCGCTGCTCCGGGTGGTGCCACAGCTCGGGGTGCGCGACGACGTCCTGGAGGTAGTCGGGGCAGGCGAGGAGGGCAACCTTGCCGAGGATGTCGGCGTACTCCACCTCCGCGAGGCGGGTACGGTGCTCGGTGCTGCGGGCGCCGAGCCGGCGGAAGAGCTCGTGGGTGAGCTCGATGATATGGGTGAGCTGGTCCGAGACCCGCCGGTCTCCGACGACGAGTCCGGAGTACAGCGGCGCATACTGGCTGAGCCGGCCCAGCGCGTCCTCGACGCGGCGGCCCGCGTCGGTGGAGTCGAAGAGGCTACGGTCCACCTTGGGCCGTGCCACGTGCCTCGTGCGCACCCGGCGGGTGCGCAGCCGTGCCCAGCCGAGCCGCACGCCGGTGATCAGGAGCACGCTCGCCGAGATCGCGGCGAGCGACCACCACAGCGCGGGGCCGGCCGCGGCGCGGGCCGACGGGCCTACACCGACGATGGTGCCGTCGTCGGCGAGGCCGTCGAGGAAGACGGGGATGCTCAGGGCCACCTGCACGGCCGCCGCCGTCGCCCCCCAGACGAAGCGGGCGGCGCCGCGCCGGCCCCGGCGCCAGGCGTCGATGAGGCGCGAGGAGGTCCAGGGCAGCACGAGCCAGCCCAGCGGCAGGACGACGCCGAGGGTGATGAGCACGGCCTGGCCCGTCGCCTTGGCCCGGTCGGCCAGGCTCTCCGGCGGCTCCGCCTCGTGGCCCGTGCCCCGGATCGGCCGGGACGGCACGCGCCGGTCGGCAGCCGGCCGTGCGGGAGCGGGCCCTCTGGGAGCGGGCCCTGCGGGCGCGGGCCGTGCAGGAGCGGGCCCCAGCTCACCGGCCGCCGGACGCCGCTCGGCCGGCGACGCCGCCTCGTGCGGCACCACCTGGTCGCGGCGGGAGGCAGGGTCGCGCGGGGTCAGCGCCTCGGCGATCCGGTCGGACACCGCGGTCGGGAGGTGGTCGGCGAGGTCGCCCACGGTGCGGGTGATCCGCTGCGGGGCGCCCGCAGGCAGGAAGTCGCCGAGGGCGCTCGTCACCCGGTCGGTGACGACGTCGGCGAGACGGTCCTTGCCGCCAGGGATGGGAGGCTGTGTCACGGGTCCTCAGCGTCGCTCTCGGTCGGTCTCAGTCGTCGGTGTCGAGCTCGGCCATGACCTCGTCGGACGCGTCGAAGTTCGCGTAGACGTTCTGCACGTCGTCCAGGTCCTCGAGGGCGTCGATGAGGCGGCTGATCTTACGGACCGCGTCGGCGTCGCCGAGCTGGACGACGAGGTACTGGTCCGGGTGGAAGATGACGTCGGCCGACTCGTAGTCGATGCCGGCGTCCTGGATGGCGGTGCGCACGGCGACGAGGTCGGTGGGCTCGCAGAGCACCTCGACCTCCTCGCCCTGGTCGATGACCTCCTCGGCCCCCACGTCGAGGGCGGCCATCATGACCTCGTCCTCGCCGACACCGTCGGTCTTCTTGACCACGACCAGGCCCTTGCGGGAGAACAGGCGCGAGACCGAGCCGATGTCGTCGGCGAACTTGCCGCCGTTGCGGGTGAACGCCTGGCGGACCTCGGCGACCGCGCGGTTCACGTTGTCGGTGAGGCACTCGACGAGGATCGCCACGCCGCCCGCGCCGATGCCGCCGTAGAACTTCTCGATGTACGCGACGGCGTCGGCGCCCTCGCCGGAGCCGCGCTTGACGGCACGGTCGATGTTGTCGTTCGGGACGGAGTTCTTCTTCGCCTTGGTGATGGCGTCGAAGAGGGTCGGGTTGCCGGCAGGGTCTCCGCCACCCGTGCGGGCCGCGACCTCGATGTTCTTGATGAGCTTCGCGAAGAGCTTGCCGCGCTTGGCGTCGAGCGCGGCCTTCTTGTGCTTGGTCGTGGCCCACTTGGAGTGCCCGGACATTGACTGCCTTTCGTCTTCGCAGTTCAGTGCGAACTTCCGCCGCCTTGCTTGTCGGTCGATCCTACCGGGACGCGCCCACGAGACCCGGTGTGCGACAGCACGCCGCTAGCATCGCGCCCATGGACAAGCGGGAAAGACTGCGGCTGGGCCTCGTCATCGACATCGTGCACGGCTGGGTGACGCGGTACAACCGCGTGATCGACGAGCGTGACGACGTACGGGAGGCCGCCCAGCAGGCCGCCCGCACCCTGCTCGGTCGCATCGTCGAGGTGCGCACGCCGGGCACGGGCACCGACACCTTCGCCGTCCTCCCGCTCGAGCCCGCGGACCTGCCCCACCTGCGCGCGCTCGCGCGCTATGTGCGCCTGCCCGTGATGTCCGACGACGACGTCGAGAAGCTGCACCAGCTGCCCGAGGAGATGCCGGCGGCACTGCGCGACGCGCGCAAGGCCGTCGAGGGCGGTGGGGTCTTCGGTCGCAAGGCGCTCGGCGAGGAGGTGCAGGAGGCCGCCGACTTCGTGCTCGAGTACGGGGTCTGGGGCCGCCAGGAGGGCCTCGACGCCCTGCTCGACCGCCTCACGCCCACGCCTGCCGACGAGATCGACGTCGCGCTCGACGAGGCGCTCTCCCCCGGGGTGGGCCTCGGCGCGATCCTCGCGCGGCGTGGGACGCCCGAGCTGGTCGACGGGGCCCCGTTCGCGGGCCTGAGCGCCTCCCTCGCCGCGCTGCGCAGCCGCACGTCCTACGGCGAGAGCATCGACGGCGCGCTCGCCCCCGCCGACGCGCTGGCCCCGCTGGCGCAGCGGGTCACGGCGACGACGCAGGAGGTCGTCGTGTGCTCGCCCGAGGGCCGCGACGCCGCTGACCTGCTCGCCCAGATCGAGGCCGTCGCCCGGGAGGGCTGAGGTCCGCGAACCCCGGCCGGCGCCGTCCGCACGGACGAGCCGGCCGGGTTCTTCTTGTCCGCGGCCGGGTGCGTCGCGTCTGTCGCGCGAGCGGTCAGCGGCACATCCGCACGAACACCTGGTGCACGCGGGCGTCGCCGGTGATCTCGGGGTGGAACGACGTCGCGAGCAGGTTGCCCTGGCGGGCCGCGACGATCGTGCCGGCACCGACGGCGACCGGCGTGCCGTCGGTCGCCGTCTCCGGGATGCGGGCCAGCACCTCGACGTCCGGGCCGGCCTCCTCGATCCAGGGCGCCCGGATGAAGACCGTGCGGACCGGCTCCCCGCCCGGCAGGTCCGAGATGCCGGCGACGCGGAGATCGGTCTCGAACGAGTCGACCTGGCGGCCGAAGGCGTTGCGGCGGACCGTCACGTCCAAACCGCCGACCGTCTGCTGTCCCTCGATGCCGCCCTCGATCCGGTCGGCCAACAGGACCATGCCGGCACACGAGCCGTACACCGGCAGACCCTCCTTGATCGCGGAGCGGAGCGGGTCGTCGAGCTCGAAGGTGCGCAGGAGCTTGTCGATCGTCGTGGACTCACCGCCCGGGAGCACGAGGCCGTCGACCGCCGCGAGCTCGGTCAGCCGCCGGACGGGGACGGCACGCGCGCCCGCGTGCTCCAGGGCGGTCAGGTGCTCACACACGTCGCCCTGCAGGGCCAGCACACCGATCGTCAGTGGGGACGTCACCGCGCAATCCTAGGCCCTGTTTCGGAATGGGTCAGCGGCGGTTGATCCAGGCGAGGATGTCGTCGGCGATCGCGTGTGGGTCGGCGGCGGTGGTGATGTCGTGCTCGCCGCGGGCGGGATCGAACCGG
>Ga0075011_10002275_pt1 | contig 10412 bp, 11 predicted proteins | sample TARM_MetaG_T_14_FD_72354 | JGI IMG/M metagenome (GOLD analysis project Ga0075011, IMG submission 72354) | Freshwater microbial communities from Pennsylvania, USA, analyzing microbe dynamics in response to fracking - TARM_MetaG_T_14 | ecosystem: Environmental > Aquatic > Freshwater > River...
ATGCCGTCCCCGCCGACGACCACGAGGGTGTCGAGCTCGTCGGCGACGGCACGGCGGGAGTGCTCGAGCGCGAGGTCGGCCGTCGCGCCGGACAGGTTCCACACGTCGTGGCCCGCGGCGGCGAGGCGGTCGATGACGTCCTGCCCCACCCGGGCGCCGCGGCCCCTGCCGGCCGTCGGGTTCACGACGACGCCGAGGCGCCGGCCGGCGCGAGGGGGGCCGCTCGGGGCGGACGCGGCATGAGGGGTCGGGCCTGGCACGGCGGACACCGTACTCCGGCCTAGCCGGGCCGAGCCACGTCCTGCTCCCTGGTGCGCGCTTCCAGTGCGCGCCGGTCACCCCGGTGGTCGCGCAGGAGGCACACGCCGAGGGCGGCGAAATACAGCGCGCAGATGGGCAGCGCCACCAGGATCATGGTCAGCGCGTCCGGCGTGGGGGTCATCACGGCGGCGAAGACGAAGGCGCCGAGCACCGCCCACCGCCAGCCACGGGCCATGCCCTCGTGGCGCAGCAGCCCGGCGAGGTTGAGCCCGACGAGCACGACGGGCAGCACGAACGCAAGCCCGAACGCGAGGACGAGCCGCATGACGAACGACAGGTAGTCCTGGGCGGTCACGAGCTGCGTGGTGCCGTCGGGGACGAACGACGCGAGGATGTCCACCGCGTGGGGCAGCGACCACCAGGCCAGTGCCGCGCCACCGAGGAAGAGCGGGACCGCCCCGCCGAGGAACCCGTACGCGTACCGGCGCTCCGTGCGGGTCAGGCCGGGGGTGATGAACGCCCACAGCTGGTCGAGCCACCACGGGCAGGTGATCAGGACGGCGAGGAAGAGGGAGACCTTGACCTGGACGTCGAGCGGGGACCCCAGCGCGGTGAAGTTGAGGGCGATCTCCTTGCCCTGAGCGGACGCTGCCAGGTCGAGGGGGCGGCGCAGGATCTCGATGAGCGGCTGGTAGAGCAGCCACCCGGCGACGGCGCCGACGACGATGCCGACGGCCGCGAGGACGAGCCGCTTGCGCAACTCCAGCAGGTGTGCGCGCAGGGGCATGCGCGCCTGGTCCTCGGCCGGGGCCACGGGCCTCGTCGCGCCCGCCACCGGTTACTCCGGCTTGTCGGCGGGCGAGGTGGAGGGCCTCTCGGTGCTGCTCGGCTGGTCGGCCGGTGCGGAGGGGCCGGAGACGACCGGCGGCGCGGGGCCCGTGACCGCGGGCGGCACGCCACCGGCCACGGGCGGTGCCGCGGGGGACGCGGTGGCGCCACTGACCGGGTCCGGGGCGTCGTCGGAGGCGACGTCCTTGATCTCCTTCTTGAAGATCCGCAGCGACTCACCGACGGAGCGGGCCAGGCCGGGCGCCGCTGGGCGCCGAACAACAGGAGGATGACGACCAGCAGCACGAGAATGTGCCAGCCCTGCAGACCGTTGCGGAACATCGAACCCCTTCAGGCCGTGGCGCGAACTGAGCGCCGTGGTGTCGCGGCCGATCCTACGCGCTCGCCGGGGTCAGGAACGCGGGACGCGGGACGCCGTGCGCTCGGTGAGCCACGTCTCCAGCGACCAGCCGCGCGCGGTGGTCATGCGGCGCTCGTGGCGGGCGGCAGCGCGGACGGCCTTGCGCAGGCGGAGGTCGGTGACCCGCTGCCGCAGCACGACCGGGTCCTCGAAGATCACCGGGCTGGTGTCGGGGGCGTCGGCCTGGGCCAGCTCTACGGCTTCGGCGATCCGCGCGGATGCGGCTCCGAACACCTCGCCCGCCTCGGACAGGGCGCGCAGGAACGTCATTGCCGTGCGCCACAGGCCACGCAGCAGGAAGAACGCCCCTACGAGGGTGCCGACGACGAGCACGCTCCAGATCAGCCACCACATGGGCCCACCCTACGAGGCGCCCTGCGAGGCGCGGTACGCGTCAAGGGCGTGGCGGGCCGCGGTGGCCACCTCGGCGGCCACCCCGGGCGGGTCGACGGCGAGAACGGAGGGCGCCGCGGCGAGCAGCACCGACCGCAGCCAGGCGGGGTTGGTCACCCGCACCCGCATGGCGAAGACGCCGCCGCCCAGTTCGGTGACGGCCTGCGAGGCGACGTCCTCGGCGAGCCACCGTGCCTGCGGCGCGAACGTGACCGTCACCTCGGCGGCCTCGCCGTCGCCGCCCCCGGCAACCGAGGCGGCCACGTCGACGTCCCCGCCGACCTCGGCGACGCGCTCCGCGTCCACGGGCTCGTCGAGGACCTCGGCCGCGAGGACACGGTCCAGACGGAAGGTGCGCCGCCCGACCGCCCGGTGGCACCACGCCAGCAGGTACCCCGCCCCGTCCTGGGTGAGCACCCGGGCCGGGTCGACCTCCCGATCCCCCACCACGTCCGCGGCATTCACGTACCGGATCCGCAGCCGTCGGCCCTGCGCGACGGCGGTGGTCACGGCGGCGACGACGGCCGGGTCGCCACCGTGACCCAGCCGCACGTCCACGGCGCTCGCCGCCTCGCCGGTCGCGGCCGTGAGCTTGGCCAGCGCCGACCCGACCAGCTGGGCGCGCGTGGCGTCCGCCTGAACGGGCGGTGAGTCCAGCAGGGCCCGCAGCGCCGCGACGAGCGCGACGGCCTCGCGGGTGCCGAGCCGCAGCGGGCGGGTCAGGCCGCGCGCGTTGGTCAGGTGCACGACCCCGCGCTCAACGGCGTCGGCGTCGAAGTCGATCAGGTCGTCCGGCCAGTACCCGGGCGTGCCCGTCACCCACAGCTGGTCGACGTCATCGCGGATCTTCTGCTCGGAGACCCCGAACCGCGCTGCCAGGTCGGCCACGGGAACCGGCCCGTGCCCGTCGAGGTAGGCCACCAGCCCGAGCAGCCGCACCAGCCGGTCGTCGGCGCGCTCAGCCACGACCCTCCCCCTCGCTCTCGCTCTCGTCCTGGGCCGCAGTTCCCAGCCCCGACACCGGTCCCAGCCCCGACACCGGTCCAGGCCCTGACACCGGTCCAAGCCCCGGCCCGCCGAGCCGGTCCAGACCCGCCGCCGCCTCCAGGCGCCGCACCACCTCGCCGCGCAGCTTCTCCGGGGCGAGCACCACCACGGCGTCCGCGTACCCGGCGAGCTCCTCGGCCAGGGTCGTCGTCGACGTGTACGGCACGGCGACGACGTCGTAGCCCTGCGGCGCTCGCGGCACCCGCCCGGAGCCCGCTGCGCCGCCATCGTCCGCCGGGGAGGGCAGCGCCCGGGCCCGGACCGCGGAGGCGCGCTCCGGGACGACGGCGAGCACCGCGGTGCGCGGGGCGCCGACGACGCCGAGGGCCGCGTCGACGTCGACGTGCGCCGGCGGCTCGAAGGCCCCCGGTCGCGCGCCGAGGCGCACCCTGCCCTCGATCCGCGAGAGGCGGAACACGCGGGCGGCGTCACGATCGAGGTCACGCCCCACGACGTACCAGCCGCCGCCGCGCGCGGCGATCCGCCACGGCTCGACCCGCCGCTCGGCGACGGCGCCGCTGTTCGCCGCCCGGTACCGGAACCGGACCACCCGCCGCTGCGTGACCGCGTCGAGCAGCGGCCCGTACGCGTCCCCCACCGCCCGCACCCGGGGCGCCAGCCCCGCCAGGGCGTCCTCGGCCTCGGTGTTGCCGGCCGCCCGCAGCTTCGTCATCGCGCGCGACACGTCGGCCCGCAGCGCCTTGTCGCTCCACAACTGCGCCGCCAGCGCCAGCACCCCGAGCTCGGCCGGGGTCAGCTCCACCGGGGGCAGCGCGTACGCCTCGTTGTCGATCCGGTACCCGACGTCGTCCGAGTGACCGCCCGCGTCCACCGTCACGATCGGCACGCCCAGCGCGCGCAGCGTGTCCTTGTCACGCTCGAACATCCGCTCGAACGCCTCCGCCGACGGCGCATCCGCATACCCCGCCACGCCGCGACGGATCTGCTGCTTCGTCATCGACACGCTCGTGTTCACCAGCGCGATGACAAGGTTGAGCAGCCGCTCGGCAGGAGGCACGGCACTGCCGGCGACAGACTCACCGGGGGAACGAGGATCAGACATCGATGCGAGGCTAGCCCCAGGTAGCCTCCCAGGCGTGATCACCTGGCGAACCGGCACCGTCACCGCGCGCGGAAAGGCCTGGGGCGACGGCGCGACCGGAGCCCGCGAGCTCGACGTCGTCCTCGACACCGCCCTGCCCAGCCACGACGACAGCGACCCCGGCCGCGGCGACGACAGCGACGACCGCACCGTCCGCGCCCTCGCCTACACGGGCCTCGTCGGCGACCCCCGGGTCGGCGACCAGCTGCTCCTCAACTGCTCCGCCCTCGCCCGCCGCCTCGGCACCGGCGGTTACGCCCTCGTCGTCGGACCCAGCGGCGCGCTGCCCCCCGACCCGGAGCCCGGACCCGGCCACCTCGTCAAGGCGCGGTACACGCCGCTGCAGGCCATGGTCCTCGGCGTCGACGAGCAGGAGTCCCCCCACCACCAGATCCTGGTCGACGCCGACACCCTCGACGGGATGCCCGTCGTCGTCGCCGACCTCCACTCCGCCCTCCCCGCCATCATCGCCGGAGCCCGGCACGCCGCCGCCCGCGCCGGCCGCCCCGCACCCCGCATCGCCTACGTCATGACCGACGGCGCCGCCCTGCCCGCCCCCTTCTCCCACACCATCGCCACCCTGCGCGACACCGGCTGGCTCACCACCACCATCACCGTCGGCCAAGCCTTCGGCGGCGACCTCGAAGCCGTCACCACCCACACCGGCCTCCTCGCCGCCCACCACATCGTCCACGCCGACCTCACCGTCGTCACCCAGGGCCCCGGCAACCTCGGTACCGGCACCCGCTGGGGCTACTCCGGCGTCGCCGCCGGCGAGACCGTCAACGCCACCCACACCCTCGGCGGCCAGGCCGTCGCGTCCCTGCGCGTCTCCGGCGCCGACCCCCGCGACCGCCACCTCGGCATCTCCCACCACTCCCTGACCGCCTACGGCCGCGTCGCCCTCACCCCCGCCGACCTCCCCCTCCCCGACCCCACCCCTGACCTCGAGACCCTCCCGGGCTGGGGACCCCACCTCACCCAGCGCCTCCGCCGTCAAGCCGCGACCCTCGAACCGCAGCACCGAATCGTCCCCGTCACCGCCGACCGCGAGCTCCTCACGGCGCTCGCGGCCAGTCCCGCGCGGCTCTCGACCATGGGACGGGGCCTCGAGGACGACCCCGCAGCGTTCGCCGCCGCCGCCGTCGCGGGCGTTCACGCGCAGTCCCTGGTCGCTCGCTGACTCGTCGGCCCACGACGACGCGACAAACCCTCCCTGCCCGCGGTTGTGGACAGGCGGCACCGCCCGTCGCGCCCGCTCACTAGGCTGCCGCCCGTGCTGCGTCGACTCAACCCTGTGATCGGTGCCGTCGCCGTGCTCGCGCTGATCGTTGTCGCCGCGGGGCTCGGGTCCCCGTTCCGCCTGGTCGAGACGAGAGACGGCCTGAACATCACCGTTCCGCAGCCCGTCGCGCCGAGCCCGCTGCCGATGCCGATCCCCGAGGCCGCGCCGATTCCGACCGGAGAGCCGGGCTTCCCCTTGGGCCAGGTCGTGATCGTGGTGGCGCTCCTCGTGCTCCTCCTCCTGGTGCTGTACACGCTGTGGCAGCTGTGGCAGAACCGGCGCCGCCGCCAGGAGGAGCTTTTCCGGGTGGAGGACGTCACCGCCGACACCGGAGTCGATCCCCCGGGCGGCGTGGTGAACCTGCCCGCGCTGGCCGACGCCGTCGAGGAGGCGCTGCGCCGCCTCGACGAGGTGCGCGAACCGCGGGACGCCGTCGTCGCGGCATGGGTCGAGCTGGAGAACGCGGCGGCGCGCCACGGCTGGGAGCGGGACCCCGCACAGACGCCGACGGAGTTCACCGCGCACCTGCTCGCCGTCTCTCCGGCCCCGCCGTCGGACACGGCGACTCTGCGCCGCCTCTACCAGCAGGCACGCTTCGCCGAGCAGCCCGTCACCACGGGCCAGGTGGGGCAGGCACGCACCGCGCTCGAGTCGATCGCGCGGGAGCTGGAGAAGAGCCGCCGCCAGGAGCGTGCCGCGGATCAGGCCCCGGAGCCGGAGCTCGGGCCGGGCGACTCCGCGACGGGCAACTCCGCGACGGGCAAGGCGACCTCATGAAGCGTTCCCTCGTCATCGGCACCGCCTGCCTGATCGCGGTGCTGGCGGGCGTCGCGGTCGCCTCGCGGGCCGTGAGCCTCTGGAACGGCCTCGCCCTCGCCGTCGTCGCGTTCACGGTCTGGTTCGCGACCCGCCCGTACCTCCGCACGGACGTGCCCTGGCCCCAGGAGCCGCGGAACGAGCGCGCGGGCGGGCGCACCGACGTCGCCGAGCTGAGCTGGACGGCGTTCACCCGCAACGGCATGGTGACCGAGCGGGTGCTGCGGCGCGTGCACGCCATCGCCGCCCGCCGCCTCGCCGCCCACGGCGTGCTGTGGGACGGCACGCTGCGGGACGGCAGGGTGGCGGGTCGCACACCGGACCTGCACGGCTGGGGCACGGGGCCCGCCGACGCGGCCGAGCACAAGCAGCGTGCCCACGACCTGCTGGGAGCGGCGATGCTCGACGAGCTCAGCACCGCCCACGCGGCCACCCCCCGGACCCTGGACCACTGGCTCAGCGCCCTCGACGCACTGGTCGCGGCGCCCGACGACAGCAGGAGCACCCCATGACGACCGACTCCACCGCCCCTTCGACCGAGGCTGCGGCCCTGGCCGTCGAGGACGTCTCCCGCCTCGGCGCGGCCGTGCTCGACGAGGTCGGCACCGCCGTCGTCGGCATGCGCGACCCCCTCGAGATCGCGCTCGCGACGATCCTCGCCGGCGGCCACGTGCTGTTCGAGGACGTGCCCGGCCTGGGTAAGACGCTGGCGGCCCGCTCGCTCGCGACGGCGCTGGGGCTGGACTTCGCGCGCCTCCAGTGCACGCCGGACCTGCTGCCCTCCGACATCACGGGCTCGTCGGTCTTCGACCCCGCGAGGCGCGAGTTCGAGTTCCGGCCCGGGCCGGTGTTCACCGGCCTGTTCCTGGCGGACGAGATCAACCGCACCGCACCGAAGACCCAGTCCGCGCTGCTCGAGGCGATGGCCGAGCGCCAGGTCTCCGTCGACGGCGTGACCCGCCCCCTGCCGCACCCGTTCCACGTGCTCGCGACCTCGAACCCGGTGGAGTACGAGGGCACCTACCCGCTGCCGGAGGCGCAGCTCGACCGCTTCATGGTGCGCCTGGCCGTCGGCTACCCCGACCGCGAGCAGGAGGCGGACGTGCTGCTGCGCCGCGTCGCTCGCCGCACCGAGCGCGCCACGGTGCGTCGCGTGGTCGACGCCCCGACGGTGCTCGCCATGCAGGCCGGTGTGGAGGCGGTGCGGGTCGACAGCGACGTGGTCCGTTACTGCGTCGACCTCGCGGCCGCGACCCGCCGCCTGCCCCAGCTCGAGGTCGGCGCCTCGCCGCGAGGCTCGCAGAACCTCCTCCTCCTGGCACGTGCCGTTGCCGTGCTGGACGGCCGCGACTTCGTGCTGCCAGAGGACGTCAAGCGCGTCGCGGTGCCCGTGCTCGCCCACCGCCTCACGCTCTCCCCGACCGCGTGGGCCGCCGGCCTGAGCGCCGAGTCGCTCGTGCGCGAGCTGCTGACCACGGTCGCGGGCCCCGCCACCGTGGGCCGCCGGTGACCGCTAGCCAGCCGTGGCACCCGACGCGCGCGGGCGCCCTGGCCTGCGCCGCGGGGGTCGTCGTCCTCGCGGTCGGTGTGCTGCTCGGCCGCGCGGACGCCGCGCTGATGGGCGTCCCGCTGGTCCTCGGCGGGCTGCTGGGCCACCGGTCGCTTCCGAGCGGCAGCACCGACGTGTCCTTCGACGACGTCGGACCGGATGCGGACCCCGGCACGATCGCCGAGACGCTCCGGGTCCGGGCCGCCGACGGCGCCGCGTCCGTTCAGGTGCGGGTGTACGCGCCCGGCCACCGCCCCGCCGTCGTCGTCGTTCCCGCCGGAGAGCCGCGTGCCCTCGAGGTCCGGCTCGACTCCGTGCGGACCGGCCCGAACCACACATTCGAGGTCTACGCGCGCGGCTACGGGGATCTCGGCGCACACGCCGAGGACACCCGGGTGCTCGGGGCGCGCGAGCGCCTCGTGCTGCCCGAGGCGTCGCGCCTCCAGCGCGTGCCCCTGCCGACCCGCCTGCGCGGCCTGACCGGCCCCCGCCGCTCGCGCCGCCAGGGCGACGGGACCGAGCTGCGGGACATCCACCCGATGGGCCCGGGCGACCGGATGCGTCGCGTCGACTGGCGGGCCACCGCACGGATGTCGCCGCAGCTCGACCAGCTCTTCGTCCGGCGCACCCTGGCCACGGCCGAGGCCGGTGCCGTGCTGGTCATGGACTCGCGCGACGACGTCGGCCCGGACCTGCACACGTGGCGCGGCTCGGAGCCGCTGCGGGTCGACGAGGCCACCTCGCTCGACCTCGCCCGCCACGCCGCCGCGTCGATCGCCGCGGCCCTCGTGGCGAACGGCGACCGGGTCGGCCTCGAGGACCTCGCGCGACGACGTCGTCCGCTCGCCCCCGCCGCCGGGCAGCGGCACCTGCGCCGCATCTTGCACGCGCTCGCGCTCTCCGCCCCCGTCGGCGAGCCCGCCGCGCGCCTGCGCCCCCCGCAGCTGTCGAACGACGTCATCGTCTACCTCTTCACGACCCTCCTCGACGACGCCCCGCTCACCCTGGTGCGGCGCTGGTGCGAGCAGGGCGTGCCGGTGGTCGTCGTCGACACGCTGCCCGGCCTGCACCCGGTGGCCGAGCGGCATCTGCGGCTCGCGTGGCGGATCACGTCCATGGAACGCGCGGACCGCACGCGCGAGCTGGAGGCCCTGGGCGTGCCCGTGGTGCGCTGGACCGGGCAGGAACGGGTCAGGACGGCCCGGCGGTTCGAAGAGCTGGTGCGCGGGGCCGAGCGCCACCGCCCCGTGGTGGGAGGCCGCCGATGAGCGGGAGAAGGCAGACCCTGCGCCGACGGCTCCCGCGCGTCCACGTCGAGGTCGGCCCCGCCCTGCCCGGGTGGGTGCTCCGCGTCACCGCTGCACTGCTGCCCACGCTCCTGGTGGTCGGCGCGTTCGTCCGCACACCGGCGATGGCGTCGCCGCGCTCCACGCCGTTCGTCGCGGTCGGCCTGGCCGCTGCCGCCGCGCTCGCACTCTCGACGCTCCGCTGGCCCGGTGTCTGGCAGCCGATCCTCGCCGTCCTCGCGAGCGTCGTGATGGTGATCCTCACGCCGGACGACCGGTGGTGGGTCCTCGTGCTTGCCCCCCTCGGTTACCTGGGCTTGCGGACCGCGGTGCTCGCGGCCGCCGTGCCCTGGACCGCCAGGGTCGAGTGGGGCGTGCTGGCCCGCGCCGCGCGGACCGACCTCCTCGTCGTCGCGGTGACGTTCGTCATCGGCTGCCTCGGCCTGGTGCTGGACGGCGACCAGCCGGCGGGCTTGGTGCTGGGCTCCCTCGCGGTCCTCGGACTGGCGTGGTGGGTGCGGCGACCCTGAGCGGGACGGCGTCGTCGGTACCTGCCTGCCAGCGCGGTGGCGCGGTGCTCGGTGCCTGCCCCAAGATGAGGGGTCCGACAGAGCCACCACCGGAGGTCGCCATGCCCGTGCCCCGCTACACCGTCCCGTCCCTGACCCCTGAGGTCGGCGGCAAGGTCGCGGCAATCCTGCAGCAACGCCTGAACTCTCTCAACGACCTGGCGCTCACGCTCAAGCACGTCCACTGGAACGTCGTCGGACCGCACTTCATCGCGGTCCACGAGATGCTCGACCCGCAGGTCGACGCCGTGCGCCTCATGGTGGACGCGACCGCCGAGCGCATCGCCACCCTCGGAGTCTCGCCCGTCGGGACGCCCGGTGCGCTGGTGAAGGCCCGTTCGTGGGACGACTACTCGCTCGGCCGTGCCGGAGCGATCGAGCACCTCGGCGCCCTCGACGAGGTCTACATCGGCGTCATCGAGGACCACCGCAAGGCCGCCGACGAGACCGAGAGCCTCGACGCCGTCACGAACGACATGCTGATCGGCCAGGCTGCCGAGCTCGAGCAGTTCCACTGGTTCGTGCGTGCTCACCTCGAGAGCTCCGCCGGCGAGCTCTCCACGGCGGACGCCCGCACCGAGCAGGGCGCCGCCAGGAGCGCGGCCAAGGGTGCGACGAAGTCTGCGAAGAAGGCGAAGTGATTCGAGGGGGCGCGTGACCGCGTCGCTGCGCCCCTATGTCCCGGCCGACCGAGCCGCGGTCGCGGCGGTGTGCGTACGCACCGCCGCGGCCGGCGGCGACGCCCGCGGGCTCTACTCCGACGACCAGGTGCTCCGCGTGCCCGGCGGATACCTGGGTGGCTACGTGGTCGCGACGGCCGACACCGGCCGGTTCGTGCAGCGGTGGGCCCACCGC
>Ga0075011_10002277_pt1 | contig 10405 bp, 20 predicted proteins | sample TARM_MetaG_T_14_FD_72354 | JGI IMG/M metagenome (GOLD analysis project Ga0075011, IMG submission 72354) | Freshwater microbial communities from Pennsylvania, USA, analyzing microbe dynamics in response to fracking - TARM_MetaG_T_14 | ecosystem: Environmental > Aquatic > Freshwater > River...
GGAGTAAGATTAAACGAATATGATCTAAACCGAACTGCAGCCATCACCAATCTACATATCGGCATGGCTATGGCTGCTTAGTTTTTAAACTATATGGTGCTCTAGAATGGACGCTTACACATCAGAAGCATCAACTGCTTGTTGTAACTGTGTACTCAGATCATCTAATAACAAAGATGTCTCAGCCAGAGAGTAAACTCTCGGTTTATCCGTACCAACACTCGCCGGCCAATAATATTTAGCTGCTGCATCCAGAATACTATGACATTCCCATATTTGGCCTTTTTTAATGCCTGTACTTTTAGTATCAAATGAGGTCCACTTATGGCTAAAACCATTATCTTTACAGGCCTTAACTAAAAACGTTAAAAAATCCTGTATTAAAACAGTGTTATGATATTCCTTTATTTTCATTAATATTCCTCTAAGAAAACTCAATAGATCGGTGGTGGCACTAACGCCATCAAGGCATTTCCTTTTGCGATTTGACGACCACTGCGTAAATCCATGGTCATATCCATACCTTTGTAGTAACGGCCAATCGGCACGCCATCAGCTGGACGAATTGTCTGATCACCATTGTGTTCGGTATTAATAAAAGCGTAAACACGACCGGCAGCATCACGAAGCATAGTCTGAGACATGATTTATCCCTCTATGAAATTTAGGTTAAATAGATATAACTTGAACAAATAGTAAATAAATATGGGATTAAACGTTTCATTGTTAAGGTTGATGTTATTTTAAAACTTACATTTACACCATACTGGTACAAAATACAGTGTATATAAAACACGCATATCATTTTTGACCTGACCGTGTTTAACAGGTAACCTTAGTGACAAATACCGAACGGAAGCGACTAAAATATGCCTCAACATATTCAATATATTGACAAAATTTGCCGTGAGAAACAGCGAGACGTGCTGTACCTCACCTTCAATAAAGATTCTTTTTCAACCACCGATTGGTCCTCTTGGCACAGTCGGCAAGACATAATCGACTGGCTTGATAAGAACCACATGAATCACACTCCCTGCGGTGATGTTGCCAATGAATATGGGTTTTCGTCCTATAAAGGACAAATCTATATCGATGTTCCTTTTGATGAATCTGATCCAGACTTTATAAAGTTAAGCCGCTTTCTGGAGCATCCTGATGGGAGCTGCAAATTCGAAGGTGTGACTTTTTGTTATCTACCTTTAGAGCATGCAATGAAAAACCAGCACCATGACGAACCTGGCTATTGGGAAGCATTGATGGAGGATTTTTAGTCAGTGTAAGGCTCCTTTGGAACGACAGAAACCAAATCCGCGACACATTCTGCCGCGCTGCGAGGTTATGCTGCTTCTCAACACGATACCGAGGATAAGTCATGGTCACAATTGCGCTGGAACGTATTAGTAATTTTTTACTCCTGCCCGCTATAGCGGCTGAAGAAGACTACGTACTTAGCCAAGGCCAAGATGAACTGAGCTGGTTTGTGTTAACCGCAGCTTACAACACACAAATTTTACAACAACTTGCAGATCAGCTGCCAAATGAAGATCAGTCCCGTTTATTGCTTATGATGCAAGGTACCTTTTTACCCCTAGAGCGCCAGGGCAACCTGTTATTACTACCGCAGTTAGTCTGCAACGAAGATGGTAGGGCACAATTCTATTTAAAGGTCGCACCAAACAAATAAAGCTTTGTTTACCTTAAGCCCAGCCTATGTTTGTATACCCCATTAGAATTGAGCTAGCCACAAAGCTTACACTGCACATTAGCACTCATCAGCATTAGCCATCAGTCGCAGCCACAATAAACTAGCATTGTGCGTTGCGCCCCGCTCCAATATCAGGCTCTGCAGTTGTTGCAAGTGACAATTTCGTAAACGCCAAATACGGCTATCTGTTCGGCGACAATTAGGATGACCCACCTTATCCACTGATCCATGAACAAAACCGTATATCTATTGACTACACGCATAAATCATCTAGACTGTGTAATAAATAGATATACAGGGTGGTGTTATGACTACAAAAACAGCGTCAATCAATATGCGAGTACTACCATCGGTAAGGGATATTATTGATGCAGCAGCAAGTATAAAAAAAGTCGATAGGACCGTGTTTATTCAGCAAGCAGCGCTCAATGAAGCGCATAGCATACTGGCTGAACAGCGGGATTTTGTCCTTGAAGCAAAGGCTTTTGAAGCTTTCGATACCGAACTTCGTGCAGAGCCTCAGACGCTTGAAGGCATGAAAGATCTGTTCAATAGGAGATCGCCTTGGGAATAAGTGCGCCAACGCTATTGAATGATGGGCATCAGCTTAATAACTTTCAATGCGGTATTGAAGAGCTCGATACGTGGTTAAGAAAACAGGCGTTGAAGAGCCAAAGCCGAGGAACCGCGAGAGTGTATGTTGTCAATGATACTTCGGACAACAAGGTGGTTGGGTACTATGCTATTGCCATGGGTTCGGTATCTAGAGAGCAAGCATTTAGTTCACTACGAAGAAATAGCCCTGATCCCATTCCGATGGTAATTTTAGCAAGGCTTGGGGTGGAAAGCGCTTATCAAGGTCGCGGTATTGCGGCAGGTTTGTTAAAAGATTGTATTATTCGCTCAGTACAAGCAATGAATGCTGTCGGTGGTGCCGGAATTTTAGTGCATGCTATCGATAACAGTGCGCAAGCCTTCTACAAAAAATTTGGCTTCAAAGAATCAACTTTTGACCCTTTAGTACTCATGGCAAGGATCTGCGATATCAAGAAATCATTGTCCATTGACTGAAATGAATTATTAAGATTGGTGATGCATTTATAAATCTTTTTGCTGCGCCAACCATTTCTCCACTAACTTCGGCACTTCCGTAGCCGCCTTTCCTTGTATAAATTGATAGCCGGCATCATTATCGGTGGCTTCCAGGTTAATCAGCACTTTTTCTGCTCCCTTACGCGCATAGAATAGTAATGATGCAGCGGGATAAACTTGTAGTGAAGTGCCGACAACTAAAATTTTATCGGCACTGGCAATCTCTTTAATGGCAGGCTGCATGGCTGGCACATCTTCGCCAAACCAGACGATATTAGGGCGCAGCGCTGAGCCATCAGCGGCGAGCTCTCCCACTTTTAATTCGCGCTGACCGATAACTTCAATCAGATTTGGATTTTTGCTGCTGCGCGCTTCATTAAGTTTGCCATGCAGATGAAGAACCTTGCTCGACCCTGCCCGCTCATGCAAATCATCGACATTCTGCGTTACTACCACCACGTTAAAGGCTTGCTCTAATTTGGCGATAGCTAAGTGCGCAGCATTAGGCTCGGCTTTCGCTGCTTGTATGCGCCGCGAATTATAAAAGCGATGCACTAATGCGGGGTTACGCGCAAAGGCTTGTGGTGTGGCCAGGTCTTCAAGATCATATTGCTGCCATAAGCCATCGGGATCGCGAAAGGTCGCTAAGCCACTCTCAGCGCTGATACCGGCACCACTGATAATCACGATTTTGATTGCTTGCTGATTCACTGTACTCTCCTGCTCATTAAATAAACGCTATATCAAACGATGGAGTTAATCGTGACAGCAGTCTAACCTCTTACTACGACAAAATAAGTCGCAGTTTAGCTATTGTTGTTGGCTTCAGTGCTTCACTCTCGCTGTGATCGAATAAATGCCGGCTCATCAAAGTAATCATAATCGCCAAGCTGTAATGCCTGTTGCCGACGTCTGGCCTCGGCAGGTTGCCGCTCACTAATGCGAATACCAAATACCTCCAGATGTACTCGCTCCATTAACTGCTGTACCTGTTGACGTGTACAAAGCTGTAACAGCTCACCAGCATGGATAAAACCCTGTGTACGCAGCCGCTGTTCGCTATTATCTTTACCAGCCTTACTGGTTTGAAAGATGTCACGAAATTGCGATTCCAGCGTAATTAAAAACAGATCCTGTTGCAGCATATTCATGGTCGCCTCCTGTAATGCGTTTGGCATCCCTGCCCAAACTTACCTGTAATATTATCGGCATCATGCCCTGCCCTGTTCCGTGTTGGTGCATCCGGCACCGGCTCCTTTATCAACTGCATTACACACCAGAGGTGTTATCTACAGCGACACATTACGTCCTGTTGTTACAGAATACGCTGTTACCAAAATAGCGCCACACTGTGTAAGTGTTCAGTGTATGTTTTTCAGGCAGACTATTTTCATTATCAGGTATTAGCCCGCCAGGTGCAGTGCATTTCCTGTTCGCTCTGGTTAAGATAGTTACCTTGATAAAGCTGATTGACTGTCTGGTAAACAGACATATTTACAGGAGCTGGGATGCATAACCTGAAAACTGAGTTACCAAACTGCCTGGATGACAGCGGCTGGCCACTTCGCTGGGAGCTGTTAATGCGTTACCGGCTAATCGAAATCGTCGCACTGTGGGAAGGTCGTTTAACCACTAAACATTTGTGCAACAGCTTTGGTATTGCGCGCCAGCAAGCCTCAAAAGATATTAATGTCTACAACCGTGACATTGCTCCCGGAAATCTGGATTATGACAGCAAATTAAAAGGCTACCGACCCTCGCCGACGTTTAAGCCGCGAGTTACCAGCGGTCTGGCAGATGAATACCTGCATGCGCTGGCCAGCACCAAAGACTTCGCTCATACCTTTAGTCAGCTCAATTTAGGCTTTGCTCATACCGAAATGCTTACGCCGCCGCTGCGGCATGTTAAGCCAGAAATACTACGCGCCCTAGTGCAGGCTGCTCGCGATGGTAAAAAAATCGATATGGGTTATATGTCGTTAAGCTCGCCGGATGAAGAGAGCCGGATAATCGCCCCTCATACTCTGGTATGCACACCACTGCGCTGGCATGTGCGTGCTTACTGTGAGAAAAATCGGGCCTTTCGCGATTTTGTGTTAAGCCGCTTTCGTGGCATTAATGGTCTGGAAGGTGACGCGGACTTTACCAAAGCAGATGATGAACGCTGGAATAACAAGATTGATATCGTACTGGTACCCGACTCCCGCCTGACGGACTATCAAAAAGCGATTATTGCCGAGGATTACAATATGCAGGAGGGGAAACGGGTGTTCTCTGTGCGCTCAGCACTTGTACCTTATGCAGTGCAGGCGCTAAACCTGGATCTTACCAAAATTGAAGCACAGCCGCAGGCCCAACAAATTATGGTGGCCAATTTAGATGAAGTTAAACGGCATGCATTTTGACTAAGAGTTTTTATTAATCTCATTACCGGCTATCTCTACCAAACACGCTTGTGATGGCGTGTTAAAACGCTTTTTGTCACCAATAAACATCTACATATGTTAGGTTTAATGTACAAGCCACAGGCTTATCGCCTGTAGCTTGTAGTTCAAGAGAAGCTTTCTAGCTGAGAGCCGATAACCGCTGATCTATCTCGCTGAACTGTTGAATTAAACCATACACCTCATCGCAGATATCCGCCAAATACACCTCTTCATCAATGGTGAAATAACTGGCCAGCACTAACTGCTCACATTCTGGCTCGGGGAGCACCAATATATCCGGGTATTCTGCTTGAATAATCGATGCCAAGGCTCGGTGATGTTGATTAAAGATCATGGTAAAGCCCAGATAGCGTGAACCTGATGTTGGTTTTGTCCAGCAGCCGGGTAACATGCTGTAGACATGAAACGTGCCAAACGAGACGGGAACGGCCAACATTACTTCACGATTTGGGTGGCCTGCCGCAGGCCGAAAGCACATATTTAAACTGGCCAACATTAACAATGCGAATCCCTTTGGGCTGATGCCAGAAAGTGGCTCTTCAAAGGGATCATCACCCTCAATCACACCGGTTCTCGCACCCTTGTATTCGAGATAGAGGTGAATACTTAGGTTTTCCATTTCCAGCGAATGGCTATAATCAGACAGGTCTAGCAAAGTTTGGTTATCAAGTTTCATCAATGGAATGTTCATATGGCCTCCTTTTGGTTAAATGAACCAGGCCATCTCAACACAGAATAAAATTCACGCCACAAAGCTTGCAGTAATGTCTAGCAAGGCTGTTCTTGCCGAAATGGGAATTTGGTTTATCATAAAAACTAAACCAAATCAGGTTTAGGAACTCACTATGGTTGGAATATTAATCAGTATCGGCGTTTTTATTCTTATCATGGCTGGCGTAAACCTATACGTGGTCTACCGCTTTGCATGTAATCAGGGATCTGATAATGATAAAAGTTGAGGTGTCTTACATCGAAGTGTATGTGCTGCGCAGCTTTTCTTATTAGTATGGCTATTTGTCACTCGCGTAGGTCTCTTTTCTTGGCAACGCGTAACGCTAAGTATAGGGTAAGACCAATTGCGAAAAAACCGACAATCAAAGCCACAATACCGTAAACCTGCATTCTTATTTCTCCTGTTGAAAACAATTAAAATCTAGCATGCGATTCGTAAAAATGGCCATGCTCAGGCTCGTTTAATTAATACGATGTTTGCAACTGCGTAAAGACACCGCAAGATGGTAATGCCACTGATTGGCTCTTGTTGACCAGTTCAGTGGCACTCTCCATATGCCAGACGTTATTTCGCAGGGAGGGTGGTGTTATCAATCCTATCGTTTGGCACAAACTCCAACACCTCACCTACCCCACAGTTAAAATACGCACAAAGCTTATCTAGGGTATCTGTCCCGGTAATATAGCCTCGCTGATTAACCATCCGAGTTAATGTTTGCCGGCTGACGCCGCTGACATCACACAGCTCCTTAAATGTGATCCGACGATTTTCAACAAAACTCTTCTCAGCTAACAACTCACGAACTTTATAACGCAACATAGTCACTCTCCTCTGATTGATTCAGCACCAGCCTATCGCAGGATCGCAACTGCGCTACAAAACGATCTGGCCGTAACGGCTGTTATTTCCTTCTGGGATTTTTCCTCATTTTCCGATTTGTGGCGTCAATTTGTATCTCGGTTAGCCTGCTCTTATGTGACGAGAAATCGGCACAGACAAAACGGTTAGCGATGTCTTTTAGTTGTTTTGCCTCAGCTGCGAGGTTTGTGGCGAGAATTTAAAAGCGCGGTAACGTGAAATCTGTATCGCAACGGTGCGATACCCAACAAGAGGAAATAACAATGAGTGCAACACGTACTTATTTAACTACCGAGCAGTTAGCCGAACGCATCCACTACGATGTGTGCTCAATCCGTAACATGTTGTTAGACACCTTCCTGATTGAAGGACGGCATTACATTCGCCCATTCGGGCGGCGCAAACTGCTGTTTATCTGGGAAACCATTGAAGCTGACTGGTTGAGTTCAACACACGACAGCATCGGCATGATGTGTGAGCAGCAGGAGGTGGTCAATGGGTAAAATTTCTGTCCGCCGTGAGACTGCCCGCCTTTACTACGACTTTATGTATCAAGGGCGCCGTTGCCGCGAGCAAACTACCTTACTCGATAATAAGGGTAACCGTAAAAAACTGGAAAAGCACCTGCAGCAAATTGAAGCGGAAATTCAAACCGGTACCTTTAATTATGCGAAGCATTTTCCCAATAGCAGTTACCTTAGCACCTTGGCTGAGCTGGATACTGAGGCATTGGTGGCACAAGCTGCAATTACCGCGACCCGTACGCCGCGTTTTGCTGAATTTGTGGAAGAGTGGTATCAGGAAAACGTGATCCAGTGGCGCCAGTCCTACCGCATCAGTATTCGCGGTTCAGTTGATAAGTACTACCTGCCTGCATTTGGCGCTCAAGGTGTCGGCGACATCACCCGTGCTGATTTATTGAAATTCCGATCAAGTCTCGCAAAAGTCCCCGGTCGGAGCAATAAAGAAGCGTTATCGAATAATCGCATTAACAAAATCATGGATCCGTTAAGGCGGATTTTTGATGAAGCCGCCGACCGGTATAACTTTAACACGCCTTTTACGCGCATTAAACCGCTAAAGGTACCCAAGAGTGACGTGCAGCCATTCTCGTTGGATGAAGTGAATCTTATCCTGGAGAAGTGCCGCTCTGACTATCGCAACTATTATATCGTCCGCTTTTTTACCGGGATGCGCACGGGTGAAGTCGATGGTCTTAAATGGCGTTATGTCGATTTTAATCGTGGCCTAATCCTAGTTCGGGAGACCATCGTCGCCGGTGAAGATGATTACACCAAAAATGATTTTTCTCAGCGGGATATCAAAATGATTGGGCCGGTAATGGAGGCACTGCGTCGTCAATACCGAGCGACCGGTAATTTTTCTGAATACGTGTTTTGTAATCGTGAAGGCAAACCGCTTGAACATAACAATGTCACCAAGCGCGTCTGGTATCCGATGCTGTTACGCCTGGGGCTTGAAAAGCGCCGCCCCTACCAAACCCGCCATACGGCAGCCACTCTGTGGTTAGCCGCTGGTGAGTCGCCAGAATGGATTGCCCGGCAAATGGGTCATTCGACCACCGAAATGCTGTTCAAAACCTACTCACGTTTTGTGCCAAACCTGACACGCAATGACGGCTCAGCGTTTGAACAGTTATTAACGTCCACCTTAGGTGCAGCCCTGTAATCGAGGATACCAACATGTTAAAAATTGAAAATACCCCAGCCTACCGGGTTCATAAAGCGGAAAAAGAACTAGCAGAGAAAATCAATAAAATGACACACTCTCTGATCTACCTTTTAAAAATTAATCGTTACGATGTCGGTTTAGTCTTACTTATCGGCAAGGATGGCGACCGTAACAATGAATCTGCGGTAAAATCCTGGGTCACGGATAAACTCTGCTGTCCAAGCTGTATGGTCGAAAAGAGTACCATAACTCTTGAAAATGAATTGCATAACGTCCTGTCACGCCTGTGTGATGATATGTTTCATTAATCTATGATTGCCGCTGCGGGTTAGCCTGTGGCGGCGAGTTCAGATACATCACGGTAGATCAAAATTATTAACCTTAAGGAGATTGCGATGTGGTTTTTAATTGCTCACAATCACTTCATCATGACTGATATTCTTTCAGAAGCAGGGGGTGTTCGATGAGCTACACGGTTGAAATCAAAAAAGATGGACTTCTCCTACTGCCTGACCGTTTATGTTCACAGCTCGGGTTTGAGGTTGGGGATGTTTTAATATGTGAATTGGCCGCAGAGCGCTCAGAACTCCTGTTGAAAAAACACATAAACCAATCGCTGAGTGATACGCAGATTGCGGCTGCCGGCAATTTAACTCGCGTGATAGCTTATGAGCCAGAATAATTGAATCATCGATTAAGATGATCTGAAAAGTGGTGTGACCTGCAAGGGAACTGATTGAGCGTCCACACCTCTGTTATTTGACAACGCACTCATGTATCTTCATTCTTACAACTCCAAGGTGTGAGGGGTTCTGAACTGTAGACGTACCACTCTGAGTTCATGTACCTGGATTTGCAGATACCGATTTCTAGTTCAAAATTTTTTACTTCATGAAGGCGAAAGTGAATGAATATCCCATTGATCATGACAGTTATGTCGCTGTCTACCCTTGCCATAGGGTTACCCATGTTTGCATATGCGATATGGAAAAAGAGTAAAGAAGAAGCTGCTGAGTAATACTATGTTTTAATTGGAGAATTCTTATGAGTGGCATTCAGATGGTCAGCCTGATAGGTTTAGTCTTTGGATTAGTGTTTTTTTTCGGCACCATGATGTATCTACACAAGTTGAACACAAAACAATCAGACTTTAGTTGAGCCGGAATTTTTGTAGCCTGGTGTTTGAGGGGTTTAACGAGGTCAACGTTCACAGGTTTCATCTCCCCTAAAATTTTAACAGTGACAGTCACACTTCAAAGCTACATCAATCCACAGCTCATGCTGTGCACAGCAGCACGGGGGACGATTGTCTGTCAGTGTAAGTGCAAACCTGCTAAAAGGTGTGATGTGACTCCCCACACGACTCAACGCTCATTGTTCAGCGCTACAATTTATGTTCTCCATTCATATATCCATTGTGTGGCTGTTGCAACCCCACAACGCCCTGTCGATCTGTTGGTAAGACGTGTATTTAAACAAGTACTGAACATGAGGATTTTTAATAGAACGCGGCTTTAAATCCCGCTGTAACCAAAAGTAGCGTGTTTTTAAAAGTCATGTATGTTGCAGGGGTAATGACATGCAAGTTTCAAAAGGATCACCATGACTCCACAACTAATCGCTCACTATATCGCCCATACGGTTTCAGACTTGTTACGCCATGAAGATGCGGCAAAGCCTCATACTCTCTATGTCTGGATCAAACCAGATGGTCTGATAGAGCAAAGTTTTGATCCCAACTGGCCTAGCAAGAATGGGGTGAAGCTCATTGGTGCTAACGTGTTTTCTGTTGAATTGGGACTCGATTTGACAACGGATGATGCGAAAGAGGCTATTGAAGAGCAGGATAGAAAGAAAATGACTCTTGTCATACGC
>Ga0075011_10002278_pt1 | contig 10400 bp, 9 predicted proteins | sample TARM_MetaG_T_14_FD_72354 | JGI IMG/M metagenome (GOLD analysis project Ga0075011, IMG submission 72354) | Freshwater microbial communities from Pennsylvania, USA, analyzing microbe dynamics in response to fracking - TARM_MetaG_T_14 | ecosystem: Environmental > Aquatic > Freshwater > River...
AAAAGCCCTTTTTGTAAGTTGTTGTGGTAAACAAATTATACTAAAAAGTGCCTATTTATGGGCTTTATCAGATTTATTTTTGCTAGTGTTTTTACTGAAATTTATGTGCGAAAGTTGAGTAGTTTAATAAAAAACATTACATGTAGGTGCAGATCATGAAGCGTAAGGTAAAAATTTTAGCCAGTAGCGCAAACCTCCCCTACTTCCTCTTTGCAAGCGCAGTTCTTGTCTTTCCGCCCTTTTTGGTTTACTTGGCAAGCAATCTTGGTTCTGGGTCAATTTTCTTTCTCGGCCTAGCTATGGTTGCTTTTATTTTACTTCTTTTTGGCGTTACAATAGTGCTATACAGACGCTCTTTGTTGGTAAGAAGAGAGCTTCAAGCGTTTAAATTTGCTGTTGAGAATAGTGACAATACGGTGGTTATCACTGACCCAAAACGGCGTATCATTTACGCCAATGATGTCTTTGAAAAAACAACAGGTTATTCACCAAAAGAGGCACTTGGGCAAAATCCAAACATCCTCAAGTCTGGTAAACACAACCCTGTTTTCTACGCCCAAATGAACGCAGTGCTTGACCGTGGAGAGAAGTGGCAAGGGGAGTTCATCAACAAGCGTAAAGATGGCTCTATTTACTATGAAAAAGCCTCCATTGTGCCAGTGCTTATTGACGGAAAACTGACCAATTACCTTGCCATCAAGCTTGACATTACCCGTTATGTGGAGCAGTCGTTGCGCCTTAGGGAGTCTGCGGCGGTTTTTGATCACATTGAAGAGGCTATTGTCATCACCGATGCCTACAATCGCATTCGTTCCGTCAACCGCGCTTTTGAGACCATGTATGGCTACACCCTTGAAGATATTGCAGGAAAAAACCCCTCCATATTGCGCGCCAAAAAAGCCGATAAACTTTTTTACGAGGGCATGTGGCAACAGCTCATTGAAAACAAACTATGGCGCGGCAAAATCCACAACCGACGTAAAAATGGACAAGAGGTGGTGTTATGGATGACCATCAAGGCCGTTACAGATGAAGAAGGCGCTATTGTAAGCTACATTGCCATCCAAACAGACATTAAAGAGATGCTCCAGATGCAAGAGCGGGCAAGCTATCTTGCCCGTCACGACCAGCTCACAAGCCTCTTTAACCGCTTGGGATTTGAAGAGCAGTTTGAGTCCATGTCCAAGCTCTCTAAGCGCAACGGCTCTATGTTTGGGGTGATGTTTATCGACCTTGACCATTTTAAAGCCATCAACGACACCCTTGGGCACGATGTGGGCGACAGCGTGCTGCTGGAAGCGGGGAAACGCATTGCCAAAACTCTTAGAGAGATTGACGTGCTTGCCCGTTTTGGGGGCGATGAGTTTGTCATTTTAGTGGGTTTTATCAAAGCAGAAGCAGAGGTGGCGCTGATTGCTCGGCGTATTCTAAAGGTTTTTGAGGAAAAAATCCTCGTTCAAAATCACTCCCTTAAAGTAACACCAAGTATTGGCATCTCTTTTTACCCCAATGATGGGGAAGAATACAATGTCCTGATTAAAAAAGCTGATTCAGCCATGTATGAAGCAAAAAAAGCAGGAAAAAACACCTTCTGTTTTTACAACACTCCTTTACATGTAAACTCAACTTCTACTTTCTAACCAGCATCACCCCGCTTTCAAAATGGTGCGTGTAGGGAAACTGGTCAAAAAAGGCAAAATGGGCCACGTCATGGGTTTTGGTGAGCAGTTCTAAATCCCGCACCAAGGTTTGAGGGTTGCAGGAGATGTAAATGATGTGTTCAAACTGCGCCGCAAAGGCACAGCTTTTTGCATCCATGCCCGCGCGCGGAGGATCTACAAAAAGGTGCGAAAACGCGTACGCTTCTAAGTCGATTTCCATCAAACGCACAAATTCTCGCTCTTGGCGCAAGGCACTGGTTAACTCCTCAGCACTCATGCGCACAAAGGTGATGTTCTCCACCCCATTTAAGGTGCAATTCTCCAGCGCCGCTTTGATGGAAGCTTTGGAGATTTCCGTGGCCAATACTTTGTGAAAGTAGCTACTTAAGGGCAGTGTGAAATTTCCATGGCCACAATACAACTCCAACAAATCTTTACATGTAAGCGGGTCAAGTTTGGAGCACACCCACGCAATCATCTGTTCATTGACACTGCGGTTGGGTTGGGAAAATGCCCCTTCAAGCAATTTAAAACGGTAGGTTTTTTCCTTTACATGTAAAGATTCCACTACCCAGTCTTGGGTTAGCGCCTTTTTCACTCCGCGACTACGGCCAATAACCTTTACATGTAAAGCTTCTTCAAGCGTCCTGGCCGCCTCTTCCCACGCAGGGTCTAGCTTTTTGTGGTAAATAAGGGTTATTAGCATCTCTTCGCGCGCGCTTAAAAACTCTACGCTAAAAAGCCTCTCTTTTAGCACAGGCATAGCCCCTAGGGCGGATTTAAGGCGCGGCAAGAGGGCATTGATGGCTTCATCTGCCTTGGGACACGCTTGGATAAACACCCTGCCCCCATCTACGGCATTCATCGCAAAGTGCAAACTCTCGCCCTCGTGCCAAACGCGAAACTCGGCACGGTTGCGGTAGTGCGTCTGCTTGGAGGCAAACACTTCAGGAGAGCACACGCTAAGGGGGGCAAACAGCGCCTTTGCTTCTTGGGTTTTGTGTCCTAGCTGCCCCTCGTAGCCAAGCGCATGCAGTGTACAGCTTCCACATGTTCCAAAATGTTCACATCTCATCCTGCTCTCCTTTGAATATATTGGGCGTACAGTGAAAGCAAAAGCGCACCAAAAAGTACCGTGCTTGAACAAGCAAAGGCGACACTGTAGCTGCCCGTCGCATCACGCATCACTCCCGCAAGCAACGGCCCCACAATCTGACCCACCCCAAAAAACAGCGTAATGAGGCTCATGATGCGCGCAGTATGGCTAAGGCCAAACAGTTCACTGCTGAGCGTTGCCATAATGGAAGGCACCGCCCATGTGGAGAATCCAAACAAAGCTGCTGAAAGAAAGACCCAGGCAAGAGGCACTTCAAAAGCCAGCAAACTGTGGGCCAAGGCTTGGAGTCCAAACAAAATCGCCAAGGTTTTGTACCGCCCAATGGTATCGCTCACCGCGCCAAAAAAAGGGCCAGAAAAAAGACTGGTAACCCCCAAAAGCGCCCAAAAAATGCCTGAAATCTGCGTACTTGCTCCGTAGGTATCCGAAACTGCCGCCACAAAAAAAGTCATAAACATAATAGCCGTGGCACCAAAGAGTAAAAACAGTATGCCCGTGTGCCAAAAGGCGCGGGAGTGCAAAATATCACCTAAGAACAGGCTAGTATTTTTGGTACTATGGGCGTTTGGATGCACAGGGAAACAGAGCATCACCCTACGCGCCCACAGGCTAATCAGCACGATACAAACAGCAAATACACCCCAGCTAACACGCCATGCATAAGGCAAAAACTTCTCAAAGGTCGGCACGATGAGACTGCTGAAAATCACCGCCAACCCAATACCCGCTACCACAATGCCTGTAGCGCGTCCTTTCATGTGCGAAGGCACCACTTGGGCGATATACGTCATGATGCCGATGTTCGCCAATGCTCCAAAAAAGCCCGTAACGCTAAAAAAAAGAGCCGCAAAAAGGTAGTGAGGCACCAGCGCCATCAGCACAATACTTCCCGCTTGCACATACAATGCTTGCGAAATGAGCGCGGCTGGCCCAAAGCGAGTGTACGTTTTTGAGACCGCAAACAAACCGACAAAATACCCTAAAAAATTAGCGCTCCCCACAATGCCAGCTTGGGTAGCATTCATGGCAAGGTCTTCTTGCATCAAGGGCAGCACCATTCCAAAGGCAAACCGCCCCAAGCCCAAACAGGCAAATACCACCAAAAGACCCATGGCAATGGGTTTCATGTACTCTTTCATCTTCACGCTTTGCCCTTTAAATTTGTGGCGACACTTTAGTGTAATCTAGCTTTCAACCCTCTTTTTCAAGCAGATGCAGTGTCTCTAGTGTCTCTTTTTTGGGTGATTTTTTTGAGGTACGCAGGCGCTGGTGGGCACGACTAACGCAATCGTAGCGTCCGAATGCTTCAAAAATACTGCGGATGCGCTTTGCATCTAACAGGCCTTCGTCGTTGTAACTCATGAGAATGTAGCGAAAGCTTGCTGTTTTTAACGTAGCCCTTAGCTCCTCCTCCACAGCGCGTTTTTGGCACCATTTTGAACGGTAATAGTCTCCAAAGCCGCTTTTACCTTTAATACCACGAGCTTCATTGTGCGCAATGGCGTTTAAAACGTGGTAATTTAGGCCGTATTGGCGGTGGTTATAGGGCGGATCAAGGTAAAGAATGTCCCCTTCTACTTCTTGCAAGAGTGCCAATCCTTCGCGGTTGTGTACGGTGGCATTGGTGAGTCCACTAGCAGGTAGCGCGCGTAAATTCAGGGGCTGGGTAGCGGTGAACTTGGTGTGTTTGAGGTAGCTGCCATATACCGAAGTGGTGTTAGCAACACGGTCTGCCCCTTCAAGCAAAGAAGCCAACAACGCCTTGGTTTGTTCAGGCGCCAATGTTTTCTCCCAAGCCGCCACAAGCTCCCTTGCTCCGTCGATTTTACGGGCATTTTCTGGGGTGAAATAGCCCCTTTTGGCTTCTCCTAGGGGAGAAAAATGCTCGCACACTACCCCCTCACACGACGCTTGGCGCAACTGTTCAAGCAAAGCTTCATCAGTTGCCACGCCACACAAGCGCTGGTGCAGCCATAGTGCACTGTAAGGCTCCACGTCATTGGCGATGAGGGTTTTACATGTAAGCCCAAAGGCTTCTGCTACACTGCCTGTGCCGCCAAAAAGGTCGCACACGGTTTTTTCGTGTAAGGTGCCTGCAAACAGTGATGCTGAGGAGAGGATGAAGGGGGCAAGCGCCCCCTTGGAGCCGATGTAATTCATAAGGGATTGTAGTTAAAAAGGGCTAAAGAAGGGGTAAAATAAGCCTTACATGTAAGGCTTATTTGCAGCACGAACCTTTGCCACTAGAGCAATTTTCATCCTCTTTATCTGCAGTTGAAAACTTCAAAAAAGTGTACGCTCCGCAAAAGCGAAACACACCCGTAAGCAACACCACCACACCAATGATGCCAAGCCAACTCTGGGCCCACAACGCCCAAAGGATAATAAGCCCACCAATAACAAGCCGCGCGATGCGGTCAACACCACCAACGTTTGCTTTAAAAGGACACATAACCACTCCTTGAAAAAATTTTATTCATCCTAACACAAGGCACATAAAACATCTCTACGGATTACAAATTAATCTTTTTCTACAACCAATCCACCGTAGCTTTGGCGCACGGACATGACTTCAAGAAAGTTTACGTTGACGTGCTCTGGGAAGTTGGCGCAGGTGAAAATAATGGTAGCGATGTCCGCAGCCTCAAGGGGTTTGGTGTTGTTGTACACTGCATCCGCGCGGTTTTCATCGCCTTTGAAGCGCACTAAGGAAAAGTCGGTCTTGGCAAAACCCGGCTCAATATTGGTCACCCGAATGCCTGTGCCTTTGAGGTCGGTGCGGAGGTTGAGGGAAAATTGCTTGATGAACGCTTTGGTCGCGCCATAGACATTGCCACCCTCATAGGGCCAGTTGCCTGCCGTGGAACCGATGTTGAAAATATAACCCCGTTTGCGCGCTTTCATGCCGCTAATGACCGCCTTGGTGACGTAAAGCACCCCTTTGATATTGGTATCCACCATGGTTTCCCAGTCTTCCAAGTTTGCTTCGGGCGCTTTTTCAAGGCCAAGGGCAAGACCCGCGTTGTTGACCAAAATGTCCACGGCTTGATACGCCGCAGGCAAAGAGGCGATGGCTTTTGCCACTTCTTCTTTACATGTAACGTCCATCACCAAAGGAAAAATATCTGCCCCAGGAAGGCTGTTTTTAAGCTCTTCCAAGCGCTCTTTGCGTCGTCCCGTGGCGATGACCGCATCTCCCGCCTTGGCAAAGATGGTGGCGATTTCCCAGCCAAATCCTGACGTGGCCCCTGTGACTAAAACAATGCGTTTCATGGGTATTCCTTTTAGAAATTTTGTCTAAAGTGTACCAAATGTCAAATAAGATGGGGGTAAAAAAGATGTTGGCCCACTGCGTTTGTGGGCCAATAAGCACAGTAGCTTGGTGCGCTAGTCTGCTAGCGCGTAGTTTTTAATGAGGTTAAAGTTCAAGTAGCGGTAGACGTTTTCGGTCTTGCCCGCAAGCTTCCGCGGCACAATGGACATGTACTCTTCTACGCTTGGCAAACGCCCAAGGATGGCGCATACCGCGGCAAGTTCTGCACTGCCAAGGTACACTTGTGCGCCCACACCCATGCGGTTGTCAAAGTTGCGCGTAGAGGTAGAAAACACCACTGCCCCATCGGCCACGCGGGCTTGGTTCCCCATGCACAAACTGCATCCTGGCACCTCGATGCGCGCCCCCGCTTGTCCAAAGAGCGCGTAGTAGCCCTCTTGGGTAAGTTGGTGTTTGTCCATCTTGGTCGGCGGGGCAATCCAAAGGCGTGTAGGCACTTGGCCTTCGCCTTGCAACACTTCTCCAAGAGCGCGGTAGTGGCCGATATTGGTCATACAACTGCCCACAAACACTTCGTCAATCTTTTTAGGACGTTTTTCATCGGCCAAGATTTCTGAAAGGGTCGCCACGTCATCGGGGTCGTTGGGGCACGCTAGAATAGGCTCTTTGATATCTGCTAGGTCGATTTCGATGACGGCTTTGTATTGGGCGTTTTTGTCTGCTTCTACAAGCTCTGGGTTTTCAAGCCATGCGCGCATCTTTTGGGCACGGCGCTGGAGGGTTGTGGCATCGCCATAGCCAGCACTCAGCATAGACTCGATAAGGGTGATGTTGGAGTTAAGGTATTCAATAATAGGCTCTTTGTCTAAAGCTACCGAACAGCCCGCGGCACTGCGCTCTGCGGAAGCGTCAGAGAGTTCAAAGGCTTGTTCGACTTTGAGCTTAGGCAAGCCTTCGATTTCTAGCACGGTGCCAGCAAAAATGTTCTTTTTGTTTTTCTTTGGCACTGTCAAAAGGCCCATTTTGATAGCGTAGTAGGGAATAGCATTGACCAAATCACGCAAGGTAATACCGGGATTCATCTCGCCTTTAAAGCGCACAAGGACGGATTCGGGCATGTTTAAAGGCATGGAGCCTGTCACCGCGGCAAAGGCCACAAGGCCAGAACCCGCAGGGAAAGAGATGCCGATGGGAAAGCGTGTGTGACTGTCACCGCCAGTGCCTACGGTGTCAGGAAGCACCATGCGGTTAAGCCAGGAGTGAATGACGCCATCGCCCGCCTTGAGGCTTACACCACCACGGTTGCGGATGAAGTCGGGCAAGGTGTGCTGGAGTTTAACGTCGCTGGGTTTGGGGTATGCGGCAGTGTGGCAAAAGCTTTGAAGCACAAAATCTGCGCTAAAACCAAGGGCGGCAAGCTCTTTGATCTCATCGCGGGTCATGGGGCCTGTGGTGTCTTGGCTACCTACAGTGAGTGTCAAAGGCTCTACGTACATACCCGGTCGCACACCCTCCATGCCACACGCACGACCGACCATCTTTTGGGCTTGAGTGAAACCCACACCCTCTTGCGCCGCAGGCTGGATGGGCTTGGCAAAGAAAGTCTCAGGCTCCATGCCAAGGCTTGCTCTGGCTTTTGCAGTCAGTCCTCGCCCAATGATAAGCGGAATCCGCCCACCTGCACGGTATTCGTCTGCTAAGGTTACAGGAAGTAGCTTGAAGGTTGAAACCACCTTGCCCTCTTTAGCCACTTTGCCCTCGTAAGGATAGATGTCGATAATATCGCCAGTTTCTAGGGCATCCACGTCTGTCTCGATGGGTAAAGCACCGCTATCTTCGGCGGTGTTGAAGAAAATAGGCGCGATGGTCGTGCCTAAAATCACCCCGCCGGTGCGTTTGTTGGGAACATAGGGGATGTCTTTGCCCATGTGCCACTGGATGGAGTTAATGCCCGATTTTCGGCTGCTTCCCGTGCCTACCACGTCACCCACATAGGCGACTTCATAGCCTTTGGTCTTGAGGGCTTCGATGCTCTCTAAGCTTCCTTCTTGGCGCTTAACAAGCATGGCCTTGGCGTGCAAAGGGATGTCGCTGCGGGTAAAGGCTTCGCTGGCGGGGCTTAAATCGTCAGTGTTGGTTTCGCCAGGGACTTTGAGTACGGCTAGGGTCATTTTCTCTGGGAGTGCGGGCTTAGAGGTAAACCACTCGGCATTGGCCCACGAGAGCATGACTTCCTTGGCGTAGGGGTTTGTTTTGGCGAGGGTTTCGACCGTATTGAACGCATCGTACACAAGAATGATGTTTTTCAGGGCATTGGCTGCGGCTTGCGCAACGGTAGCGTCGTTGTGGCTTAAGGCGTGAACAAGAGGGTCAACGTTGTATCCACCTAGCATCACGCCTAGCATCTGCACTGCTTTGACAGGAGGAATCAGCGCACAGGAGGTGTTGCCCAAAAGGATGTCATTTAAAAAAGCGGCTTTGACGTAAGCGGCCTCATCAACACCCGGAGAGACACGCTCTTCCAGGAGGGTTAAAAGCTCTGGCGTGGGGTTTGATTTTAGCAGTTCAACCACTTGTGCGGCATCTTCGGCGCTCAAAGGAAGCGGGGGGATACCTTGGGCTTGGCGTTCTTTTTTGGCAGTTTCGTAAGCGGTCAAAAAGTCCATATAGAGGCTCCTAGGGGGATTTTTCGTGCATTGTAGCACAAAGAAGTTGGGTTTCCCAAAAAGAGCGCGGATTAACTAAGAGAGTAAAGAGAGGCGAAAGTTTAGGGGAGCGCAGAGCGCTATGGGTGCTTTGGAATAACCCCCAAAGCATAGACACTTTTTAATTCGTTGACTTTGTCGACTAAGTAAATACGAACAGGAGAAGTCAATGCCACCAAGATATACAGATGAATTCAAAGAAGAAGCTGCAAAGCAGGTCATTAATAACAATTACACCATAAAAGATGTAGCCAGACGCCTAGGGGTGCATCCTGACTCACTAAAATCTTGAGTGAAAAAGCTTAAGAGTCCTAAAGAATTTGGACAACAACAAGCAACAAGTGAAGAGATACGCAGACTCAAGGCAGAACTTAAGCGCGTGAGCAAGGAGCGAGATATTTTAAAAAAGGCCGCGGCGTACTTTGCAAGCAACCCAGGGTGAAGTACGCCTTTATACAAACCCATGACCAACTTTACCCTATACGGCGAATGTGTAGGGTGATGCAAGTACATCCCAGTGGTTATTACGCATGGATAAAATCACCCTTTTCAAGGCGAGATGTGGCCAATGGGGAGTTAAGTGAACACATCAAAGAAGCTTACACTCAAAGCAATAAAATTTATGGATATCGCAATGTTCATAAAGATTTAACCCAATTGGGCATTTTTGTAAACAAAAAACGTGTGGCAAGGTTAATGAAACTCATGGGGCTGTACGGTGCTGGTACTTTAAAGAAGAAGCCACGCCATAAAGCAGGAAGCTTACATAAAGCCCATCCAAATCATCTGAAGCAATGCTTCAAGGTTTGGGAGCCCAATAAGGCCTAGGTGACCGATATCACTGGTAGCGTTCAATATTCTCTTATAATACAAACGTAGAAAAATATGTGAGTGATGTAACACTCGGTCTAATATGGCAGTTGTAACGATTTTATCCCCTGCAAATACGTGAACCCATTTACTGAATACCAAGTTTGAGGTAAAGATGGTAGAGCTTTTTTCAAAAGGCACAGGAATAGGACTTTATATGTCTAAAGTAATTATTGAAACCAATATGGATGGTGGATTAAGTGTTTTCAATAATAACAAAGAAGCAGTATTTATAGTTTCTTTTAAAAATTGTTGTCAGAAGACGGGGGTGGGCTAATTTTTAAACCAAAACAGCCCCTTTCTCCACATCCCCAAACCCCAAAAACCTACCATATCCAAACTTAAGATTCATTGCCACCAACAACACCCTCCTCCGTGCATTCATTGCAGGAAAGGGTGTATTGGAATTTGCGGGCGCTTCTTGAATGACAAAGGGACTTTGTTGCAAAATATGCGGTTTTTTAGTATTTTTCCATCAATTGACAATGTACATACAAAAGCGTTATACTTTTCAAAAGATTCATAAAGGGAAATATGTGAAGTTTGAATGGAGTGACGCAAAAAGTGTTTCAAATTTTCAAAAGCATGGTGTCTCTTTTGAAGAAGCGAGAGAAGTGTTTGAAGACCCCTTTCACATCTCAAAGTGTGACGCTAGGTTCGATTATTGTGAAGAGCGTTGGATAACCCTTGGAGCAACAAAAAAAGTGAAGATTTTAGTCGTTGCCAATATGTTTTTTGATGAACATGGCGAAGAGATAGTGCGCATCATCAGT
>Ga0075011_10002279_pt1 | contig 10399 bp, 10 predicted proteins | sample TARM_MetaG_T_14_FD_72354 | JGI IMG/M metagenome (GOLD analysis project Ga0075011, IMG submission 72354) | Freshwater microbial communities from Pennsylvania, USA, analyzing microbe dynamics in response to fracking - TARM_MetaG_T_14 | ecosystem: Environmental > Aquatic > Freshwater > River...
AACTGACTCACCAGCTGGGTGATGCCGTGCACGGCGTGCTGACTGCCTGTGCTGGAGTCATCGGCCAGGGTCTTGATGCTGAGTACGTTGCGATTGATCTCGGCGGTCACATGAGATTGTTCCTGTACCGCCTGGGCAATCTGACCGCTGCCTGAGGCAACCTGCTGCAACATGCTGTTGATCTGCTGCAGTATGCTGCCGGTCGCCGACGCCTTCTGCTGGCAGCTCTCGGAGAGCTGGCACCCTTTCTCCATTGCCTGCTCTGCATCCCCGGCACTGGTTTGCAGCTCGGTGATCATCTTCTGGATTTCGCTGGTGGAGGCTTGTGTCTTGATGGCAAGCGATCGGATTTCGTCGGCCACCACCGAGAATCCCCGACCCGCTTCACCGGCGCGGGCCGCTTCAATTGCCGCATTGAGCGCCAGCAGGTTGGTCTGATTGGCGATGTTGTTGATCACATCGAGAATGCCGTCGATATCGCGGCAGTGGCCAACCAGTTCGCTGATGACCGTCTTTGAGGTGGTCAGCTCGCTGTTCATGCCTGCCACGGCCGCCACTGTCTCGGCAACGCTGCTGTTGCCGTTCCTGAACAGGTCGGTCGTCTCGTCCAGCAGGCTGGAGGCGTCGCTGGAGCTTTGCGATACCTCGCGGATGGACTCCGACATCTCTGTGATGGCGGTGGCCACCTGATTGGTCTCGGCCTGCTGCTGTTGCAGGTTGTCGGTGATGGATTCGGCGTTGCGCAGATCCCCCTCTGCGGCCTGCAGTATTTGAGTGCAGGTTTGCTGGGTGCGGGCCAGTACGGCATTGAACTCGGCCTGATTCATCAGCATGGCGAGCTCGATGGCGGCGATGTTGTCGACCTTGTTGGTATAGAGCAGCTGCATCAACGGGTTGTCGAAGCGGCTGCGAGCCATCTTGTTAAGCTTGCCCAGACGGCGGGAGAGGGCATGGATAACCACAGCCGCGAGTGCCAGCGGTAGGGCTGCCAGCGTCAGTTGCCAGTTAATGCCCTGGCTGTAACCCAGGCCGAGCATAGTCGCCAGACTTAACAACAGGCAGAGGTTGATGGTCAGGGTATGGGAGAAGGTAGGCAGCCTGAGAGCCAGTGGAACCTTGTCATTGCGCAGGTCGGCATAGACGCCCTCAGCACGCTGTTTGAGCGCGTCGCTCGGCGCAGTACGTACCGATTGAAATTCGGCTATCCGTCCATTTGTGTCTTTGATCGGGGTGACAAAGGCGCTGACCCAGTAGTGGTCACCATTCTTGCAGCGGTTCTTGACCGGCCCCATACAGCTCTTTCCCTCCTTGATGTGGTGCCACATATCTGCAAAGGCCTGTTTGGGCATATCCGGATGGCGCACCAGATTGTGATGCTGACCTCGTAACTCGTCAGGGCTGAATCCTGCGATGTCACAGAATTCATCGTTGGCATAGGTAATGCGACTTTCCAGATCCGTGGTGGAGATCAGGTTCTGGTGGTCCGGATAGAGGCGTTCGCGCTGAGTAACGGGTTGGTTGACTCTCATGGAGCTGCTCCAGAATGGGGTTGTTAGGAAAGACGTATTGCCAGTGCAAGTGGCGCACCAAGGTGACACCTTTGGTGATAATTTTGTAAATAGAGGCTTTATCCGACCAAAATGGTCAGACTTTGCTGGGAGTCCGGATCATGGAGGGGTGATCAAACAGATCGATTCGCATTTCGAGAACCGATTTGGGAGCAACAGGGGGAATTTCGCAAGATGGGGGGGCAGGCGTGTCACGACAGGGGAGCCCGCCGAGGGCTCCCCCTGGATTCAGACAGTCGGTGCCGGCGAGAGGGGATCTTGTTCGGGCTGCGGGGGCAGCGTCATGGTCTCTATCTGCAGCCCCTGCACCAGCACGGTTTTCAAGTCCTGCAAGTACTCCTCCAGCGGCGACTCTTGCAGCAGATGGGCGAGTTCATTGCCCACAGGCGTCAGGCGGTAGTAGAGCAGTGTGATGTTGGCCTGCTTGCGTTGCAGGCGCCAGTGCTGGTTGCCGAAGGCCAGCTCGACCCCATCGGCGGGCAGTGGACCGGATTCCAGCTCCCCTCTGTGCAGCAAGCCCAGTTCGAACAGTTGCAACATGGCGTTGTAGGGGAGCCGGTATTTGCCAAGGCCAAGACGGGTCACCTTGGCGCGGGTGAGCAGGCTGGCACCCTTGTGCAGCCCCAGCAGCAGACGCTGTTCATCGCTGCCCGCATAGTGGCAGGAGAGGGCGCAGACCCGCTGAAACAGCATGGCTTCGCGCTGGGTCATCTCTTTGAGGGTGGTCAGGGCGCGGATGGAGAAGCGGCCGGGAGTGGCGACCTCGATGGCGAAGATGCGGCCCCACAGCTGCTGCATGGGCACCATGCTGATGTCTTCCGCCAGTTGCAGGAAGCGGGTCAGCCAGTCGCTGTCCATCTCGCCGCCGGCAGCCGTCTCCTCACAGTGACGGGAGGCCATCACCATGATGGCTTCCAGGTTGCGCTGGCGAGCGGCCTGATCCGCCAGATGGCGAAAGGTGGCGCGTTGCTCGAAGGTGCTGTCGCTGTTGCGAGTGAGCATGCCATCGATGCCGCGGCTGCGGGCCAGGCGCAGGGTCTGCTCCTGGCTGCTCAGGATGGCACTCTCTTTCTTGGGCGGGGGCAGGTCAGCCATGCTGGCTCCGTGATCGCAAGGTTTGGCCTTGAATGTTACTCCAACCGGCATGGCGGGCAATCCCTCAGGCAGGGACTATGTCTGGATTTTTGCCCGTGGCGGGACAAAAAATGGCCTCCGAATGGAGGCCATCTCGTGGCTGGCGTTATTGCAGGGCCGGGGTGTGCGTCATGGTGGCCAGTGCCCGCACACCTTTCATGGCCAGGATCACTCTTCGTAGACGCTGACCTCGACCCCTTCCATGGAGTAGGAGGCGGTCGCCATTTCATGGCTTGAACTTATGGTGCGCATCTTGCCCTTCACCCAGATGGCGTCCCAGAGATCATCCACGGGAGCGCCCTTGGGATAGCTCACATAGATCACCTGATTGGTCGGGGGTGGCGGCACATGGATACAGGCGCCGAAGTAGGGCACCAGCAGGAAGGCGGTGATCTTCTTGGCATCTCCCTCCAGCGGTACCACGAACCCCGGAATGCGCACGTCCTGCTGATCCAGCTTCTGATTGACGCCCCCCACGGGTTGAGGAACCGACATGGGATCTTCATGGTTGACCTGGGGCGGTGGCAGCAGCCTTTCCCCTTCCGGGATCAGCACATCCCAGTCGATGGTCTTGTAATCGGCAGCCACCGCCGGCAGCACCAGCAGGCTGGCCAGCAGCGCCATTATTTTCCACTTCATCATCTGTCCTTCTGTTTGTCCTGTTTGTCGCTCACTAGACCCGGATGCTCATGCCATCGCTCAGGCTGTAACGGTAGGCGCGGGCCGCCGGCAGCAGGCCGATCACCATGCCAGCCAGCCACACCAGCCCCAGCAGTTGCCATTCATAGGCGCTGGGCAGCCCCAGGCTCAATTGCAGGCCATAGTGGCTGAGCAGCCAGGGCGTGGCAAGCCCTTGCCCCAGATAGAGCGCAGCTACTCCGGCGGCTATGCCAGCTGTGGTGAGGGCCATCGCCTCCAGCGCCAGCAGCAGGAAGAGGTGGGCCGGACCCGCGCCGAGGGATCTCAATATGGCCAGCTCGCGCCGCCGCTCGTTGAGCCCCGCCAGCAGTGTGGTCAGCATGCCGATGAGGCCCGCCACCACCACAAATCCGGCAATCACCGAAAGAGCAGTTTCTGCCACGCTCATCAGGCTCCACAACTCCTGCAGGGCCGCCCCCGGCAGGATCGCCATCAGCGGCTCGCCTCTGTAGGTGTTGACGCTGCGCTGGAGCTGGAATGCCAGGATGCGGTTGCTCAGCCCCACCATGAAGGCGGTAATGGTTTTAGGCGTCAGATCTTGCGCCAGTGCCTGCTCGGCTGTCACGTTCTTGCTGTGACGACCCGTATCCCAGCCGAGGTGTATGGCCTCGATACCGGCCAGCGGCACATGAATGGTGCGATCGATGGGGGTGCCGGTCGGTGCCAGTATTCCCACCACCTTGAACGGCAGGTTGTCATGCTGGCTGAAGGAGGTATTGCCGGCGCCGTGGGCGATGATAATGGATTGATCCAGCCGGTAACCCAGCTTCTCTGCCACCTGGGCGCCGAGCACAGCCTCGAATGGCGTGTCGAACGGCCGCCCCTCCCGCAGTTGCAGTGACTGCTGCTGGCCGTATTTCAGATGAGTGAAGTAGTCGCCATTGGTACCGAGTACCCGAAAGCCCTTGTGGGAATCACCGAGGGAGAGGGGAATGGTCCAGGCCACGCCGGGTTTCTGCTTGATGGCTTGATAGGCATCCCAGCCTACGTTGTTGGTGGGATTGCCGATGCGAAATACCGAGTAGAGCAGCAGGTTGACCTGGCCGGAGCGGGCGCCGACGATAAGGTCTGTGCCCGATACCGTATTGGAAAAGCTCTCGCGGGCCTGGGTGCGAACCCGCTCCACCCCGAGCAGCAGGGTGACGCTGATGGCCACGGCCAGCAGGGTCAGCCCGGCGGTGAGACGACGGGCCCAGAGACTTTGCAGGGCAAGTTTCAGCACGATAGCCTCCGGTTTTGTTGTTGCGATGCATCCGCGCATGCGGATCCCGCCGGGCGGGTGCCGTGGTGATGAATGGTCAGCATATGGCCCTCCGGTTGAGCTGTTGCAGGTTTTCAACCCGCGGGAAGAGAGGTTCGAGGTAGGGATCGTGACTGACGAAGATGAGGGTCGAACCCTGCTTGTCGCACTCTTCGAACAAGAGCTTGATAAAGGCGGCCCGGTTGTCGGTATCCAGGGCCGAGGTGGGTTCATCGGCGATCACCAGCGGCGGCGAGCCGATCAGCGCCCGCGCGGCGGCAACCCGCTGCTGCTGGCCGATGCTGAGGGCGTGAACAGGACGATGCAGTGCTTCATCCGGCAGTTGCAGCTCTCCCAGCAGACGGCGAGCCTCCTGTTCGGGGCTGCCTTGCAGACGAGCCCGTTTCTCGGACGAGAAGGTGAGGGCGGCGGTGACGTTGTCCAGCACGGATAAAAATGGCAGCAGATTGAACTGCTGGAAGATATAACCCAGATTGGCCGCCCGGAAGTGGTCACGGGCACGGCCGGATAGCTGGGCCAATGGTTGGCCCAGCACCTCCAGGGTGCCGTGGTTGGCAGTCTGGATCCCGGCCAGCAAGCCGAGCAGGGTCGACTTGCCCGAGCCCGACGGACCCTTGATAAACACCCGCTCACCTTGGGATATGGTGAGGGCGGGCAGATCGAGTACAGGCTCGTGACCCGGCCAGGAAAAGGCCAGATCGCGGATCTCAACCACGGCTTTTTTCATGGGATTACCAGCTCAGCTTGTTGGCGGATGGGGTCAGCTCGGCCGCAGTCTGGCCGGTGGGCAAGATGCCCTGCACGCTCAGCTTTTCCAGGCTCGGGTAGACGCTGAACAGGGTGGCTTCCAGGCCGGTCAGCTTGGCGGGTGTCTGGCAGGTGTAGGTGTACATGGCCCCCAGATCGGCGTGACCCGCCTCGTCATGGTGGTGTTCATCGTGATCGCTGCCAGCCTTTTCATGGTCATGGTCATGGTCATGGTCATGGTCATGGTCATGGTCATGGTCATGGTCGTGATCTTCTTTGGCCGCCCGCAACTCCTGGTGAGTCAAGGTGCAGCCAGCTGCCGGGTCTAAACGGAACAGAGCATCCGGCTGCTTGAGCTGAGCCATGGCCTTGGCGTATTGCGCCTTGTCCGCATCGCTCTTGGCTGCGTGCTCGAACCCGACCAGATCGGCGCCGGGTGCCTGCAACTCTATCATCAGCTGGTTGCCATCGAGCACCAGATTGAGGTGAGCGTGACCGTGCTCGTGGGCACCGTGGCCGTGGCTTTCATGTTCGTCGTGGTTTGCTTGCACGCCAAAGGCGGCGGCTGCCAGTAATAAGGTGACTGCTTTCATCGTTAATCCTTGCGAAACAATTAATAAGAGGAATGTTCAGAGGGAAAAGCGATGAGGGGTGGAGGCGCGCGGATGCGGCAATGACCTGTGGTCCTGTGCTGCGGGGTGGTGAAAGTGATGGGGGCAAGATGACCTGCGACAAAGAGTGGTTGTGGGACTGGCAGTGTCGGCGTCAGAACAAGCTTACCATCCAGATGGAGGGCGCAGAGAAGGCAGCTGTGATTGTGGTCCGGCAGGTCTGCTTCCAGCGGGTGTTGTGCCAGCGCCGGTTGTATCCACAACCAGCCCAGCAGCAACAACCCGATTTTCAGCTTGGAACGACCCATAGACCCTTATGAAAGGGCGCCGTCAGCGCCCCTTCTCTCTGATTCAGAGATGGGACTGGATGAGCCCCATCACGGTAGCAATATTGGTGGCATCGAGCTGGCCGTCTTTGGCGAACAGCACCTTGCCCTCTTTATCCAGCAGTATGATGGCCGAACTTTCCGGCGCCAGATCCCAGGCGTTGCGAGCCATGCCTTTGGCATCCAGTACCATGGCGGACCAGGGGAACTCTTTCTTGCTGTCTTCGGCACTGCTCTTCACAAAGCCGGAAGTACCCCAGATGGCGTCATTGCTGTTGATGATGGTGACGGTCTGGTACTTGTCGTGAGGTAGCTTGGCCGCTTTGATCGCCTCGATCATGGGGGCGTTCAGTTCCTTGGCACTGGATCGACCCGCTATGTGCTGGATCAGGAAAACTTTGCCAGTCAGTACCTTGCTTTGCCAGGGTTGGTAGCTGACCTCTTTCTCTTTCAGCACCAGTTCACCCTTGTCGCTGATATTGACCAGCGGCACCTGGGCAGACTCCTTGATGTTGTGAGCCATGGCCAGGGTCGGCAGCAGCGCCAGAGTAAGTACGAGATGTTTCATCCTGATGACACTCCTTTTGTTATGTTATAACGATTTTTCACTTGAGGGAATGGGGCAGAACTCATCCTAAACTGATCGGATCTGTTTAAAAAGTGTTAAATAAACTCGCAAGGGCGTCGATGATGCCGCCCGTCAGCGCTGAGCTCGGCTGACAAAGGCGGCAAGGATGGCACGCAGTCGATAAAAATCAATTGGTTATCAACTGGTTTGATGAGTGTAGAGCTTAGTACAAGGGTTCGCTGACCAGCGGGATCTTGGCCATGGTCATCTGCTCGGCCAGCAGGGGCGAACCTGTTAGCAAGACGTGGCGCTGATTGCCGATCACCACCGTATCCCCTTTCAATCCACTGTCGGCCGTGATGGCCAGCCAGGCTGGCGAGACGCTGCCGATGCTGATATTCGGATAGATGATGCTGAGCATGTATTGCGGTGCCAGCTCTGCCAGCAGGCTTGCCATCAGCAGTGCTTTCTCATCGCTGTCTGCCTTGTTGTTCTGCAATGCCTGCAGGGGCGGGGCGAAGTGATCCATCTGTTCCGGTGGCGTGGGTATCCCGCTCAGCCACTCCTGCAACAGGCCGACGCTGGTGGCCAGATCCTTGGCGGAAAACTGTTTTGCCAGGGGTTTGAGATCCCCCTTGAACTGGTAGAACAACTGAGAGTAATTGGGGCGCACGCAGGGCAGCTTGCGGTTGGATGGATGAACGCAGGGCACGACCCGCATCTGGTAGAAGGCGTCGTCCTGATATTGCTGGTAAGCCTGCCAGAACAGGGTCGACTCCATGCTGTCGTCGCGCAGAGTGAAGGCCTGCTCCAGATTGCGAAACTTGGTGGCGGTCTCGGGACTGTTCTGATTGATGAGGTTGATGCTGTTGTAAAGGCGCGGGCTTATGTAGGAGTAGAGTGTCTCCAGCGGATAGTTGAGGGCGGCATCGAGCAGGGTCATTTCGTGGCGGCTGACCGACATGATGCGTTCGTTGGTATTCAGTTGCAGTCGCTTCTGTTGCCCGTCGGCAGATTGCCACTGCCAGCTCAGGTTGACCTCGCTTGCCCCGACCGTCGATGCGACCACTAGACTCAACAACAGACCTTGTGCCAGTTTCATGATGGTGCATCCTGCTCGGGGTGATACTAAACAACTAGGTGAGCCGACCGGATTTGGATTGGTTTAGTTTTTGTGATCTGGGTAACAGTCTGATAAGGCTTTAAATTTAATTCTCGAAATAAGTCATACAGGAAACTGCCATGAAGCGAATTCCCATACTCTTGCTGCTGTTGGCCGCCTTGCCTGCGGCGGCGGGCCAGGTGATCGTCAACCAGGGCATGTCCATTGAGGACACCTTCGCGCTGCGAGACAAGCTGGCGCGGGAGCATGAATGGCAGGAGTGGCTGCGTTTCCAGCAGGCCATCAAGTGGCTGGAAGTATTGCCGGTCAACTGTGAGTTGATGAGTCAGCCGGGCGGTGGTTATCGCTGTGGCAGCAACCATTACCGGCCCTATCAGCAGGATGGCCGGGAGATTTACATCCAGGGCGATCCAGCCGGGGTGACGCCGGGTCAGCCTCCGTCGCATCCAATGAAGAAGGCGCCCTGAGGCCAGTGCCGTTCAGTCAAGACTGGTCAGATATTCTGCTTTATCTGCACGGCATCAAGGCATCGCTGGCAGTGCCGTCATACCTCTTCAATGCTCGTGTTGCCATCTCTCGGCCAAGGGATATCGCCTCAACCGTTTCCACCTCTGGTTCAACACATAAATGAAGCAAAGGCGCTATTGGCGCTTTGGTGCCGGACCTCTTCTGGGTGACCGGAGAGGCACTTGTTTGGGGCTGCATCATGGCTCTGGCTCGGGTTACACTGTGCCATCGTTGGGCGCAGAAAAAGCAAGATGAGCGACTGTGAGGAGGCCGGACAAGTGGCGTCCTCACGGCAGTATCCTTGGCCATGGCAGGAGACAGGATGAGCAAGAAATCGTTGGATTGGGGTATCGACCTCGGTGGTACCAAGTGCGAGTGTGTGGTGCTGGATGGCGACGAGGTGCTGCTGCGTCATCGCATCCCCACTGAACGTCAGGGCGGTTATCAGCATATGATCGGCCAGATCGCGAAACTGGTAGAGGAGTGCGCGGTCAAACTGGGTCAGCGCCCAACCATTATAGGCATGGGCACGCCCGGTGCGCGTGATCCCCAGACCGGGGTAATGAAGAACTGCAATACCACCGAGCTCAACGGCAAGCCGTTCAAGGAAGATCTGGAACGCAGGCTCGGCGTTCCCGTGCTCATCGCCAACGACGCCAACTGCTTCGCCCTGGCGGAAACCCATCTCGGAGCAGTGCGCCAGCACCATCCCGATGCGAAGGTGGTGTTCGGCATCATAATGGGTACCGGTGTTGGCTCCGGCATCGTCATCAATGGCAGTATCTTGAATGGCCACCACGGCATCGCCGGTGAGTGGGGGCACAATGTGCTCTCTCCCGATGGTCCCGAGTGCTACTGTGGCAAGCGTGGCTGTGTCGAGACCCTCATCAGCGGCCCGGCGCTGGAGGCCTGGTATCAGGTCAAGACCAAGCGTCATCTGTCGCTGGCCCAGATTGCAGCGGCGACGGCTTATGATCATGTGGCCAAACTCACTATCGATCGCTTGCACTTGCTGTTCGGTCAGGCGCTGGCCAACGTGGTCAATATTCTCGATCCGGATGTCATCGTCATCGGTGGTGGCGTCGGCAATGTGCAGAGCCTCTACAGCGCAGGGCGCCAGACAATTTTGCCCTTCCTCTTTAATCCCCGCTTCGCTACCCCCATTATTGCTCCAGCCCTGGGAGACAGCGCCGGTGTGTTCGGGGCCGCACTGCTGGCCCGTGGCGTATTCCAGGACGCCCTGCTGTCGTGAATCATCCATCCGTTCGTCCCTTTGTCGCAGGTAAGGACACACTTTTTTCATGATCAAGATTGCCATCAATGGGTACGGGCGGATCGGCCGCAACGTGCTACGTGCTCTTTATGAAAGCGGGCGCGACAAGAACATCAAGATAGTTGCCATCAACGAGCTGGCGGCGCCTGAAGCCATGGTGCACCTCACGCGTTTTGACACCAGCCACGGTCGTTTCCGCTATCCGGTACAACTGGCTGGTCACAGCATGCTGGTGGGGGAGGATCTCATCTCCCTGTTTGCCGAGCGGGACCCCGCCAATCTGCCCTGGCGGGCGTTGGGGGTGGATGTGGTGCTCGATTGCACCGGTGTATTCGGCTCGCGGGCCGACGCCGAACTGCATCTGGGCGCGGGGGCGGGCAAGGTGCTCTTCTCCCATCCGGCGGATGCGGATGTGGATGCCACCATCGTCTACGGAGTGAACCATCAGGTGCTGACGGGAAGGGAGCGGATCGTCTCCAACGCTTCCTGCACCACCAATTGCGTGGTGCCCGTCATCGAAACATTGCATCGAGAATTCGAGATAAATTGTGGTACTATTACGACAATTCATTCGGCCATGCA
>Ga0075011_10002280_pt1 | contig 10399 bp, 8 predicted proteins | sample TARM_MetaG_T_14_FD_72354 | JGI IMG/M metagenome (GOLD analysis project Ga0075011, IMG submission 72354) | Freshwater microbial communities from Pennsylvania, USA, analyzing microbe dynamics in response to fracking - TARM_MetaG_T_14 | ecosystem: Environmental > Aquatic > Freshwater > River...
AGACCGAAACCAAGTAAGCCCACAGGAAGAGCATACCATGTCCGTATTTGTGTTGGAAATCGGCACCGAAGAGTTGCCCGCCCGCTTCCTGCCCGGGCTGGAAAAGGAATTGAAGGACCGTCTTGCGGCCTTTTTGACGGAATCGCACGTGGATTTCGAAGCCATTGATGTGCAGTCCACCCCCCGCCGTGCAGCGGCTACCGTGAAGGGTATTTCCGCCATTCAGAATGAAGCGGAGGAAGTGGTATCCGGTCCGCCCGTCAGAATAGCCTATGATGCCGAAGGCAAGCCCACCAAGGCTGCCGAGGGTTTCGCCAAGACGCAGGGCGTTGACCTTGCCGATGCGTTCACCCTCAAGACCGACAAGGGCGAGTACCTTGCTGTCCGCAAGAAGATCGGCGGTGCCCGCACTCTTGATCTGCTTTCGGAAGGGTGTCCCGCCATCATCGGCGCACTGCCGTTCCCCAAGAAGATGAAGTGGGGCAGCCTTGAATACACCTATGCGCGTCCGCTGCGCTGGGTTCTTGCCATGTTCGATGATCAGGTGGTTCCCTTTGGCGTGGCAGACCTCGCCTCAGGCAACACCACCCGCGGGCATCGTGTGCACGGCCCCGGTCCCTTCACCGTTTCTCATGCTGATAAATTTGCCGATGTCGTGCGCGAACAGTGTGCCGTCACCCTCTCCGGTGCCGAACGTCGCGCTCACATCATTGCGGAAGGTAATGCCCTTGCCGCAGCCATGGGTGGCACCGTGCTCTGGAAAGACAGCCTGCTCGACGAAGTGCAGGGGCTTTCCGAACATCCGGTGCCCTGTCTGGGAGGATTTGATCCTTCCTTCCTCGAACTGCCCCGCGAAGCTCTGCTGACCAGCATGCAGAGCCACCAGAAGAGCTTCGGCCTTGAAGACAAGGACGGCAACCTGCTTCCGTACTTCCTGACCGTGCTGAACATCACTCCCAAGGATATGGATGTGGTGCGCAAGGGCTGGGAACGCGTGCTGCGTGCCCGTCTTGAAGACGGCCGCTTCTTCTGGCGCAACGACCTGAAGAACAGCTTTGATGCATGGCTCGGCAAGCTCGACTCGGTTATCTTCCTTGCTCCTCTGGGCTCCATGGGCAACAAGACCCGTCGGCTTTCCACTCTGTGCGGTTCGCTGGCCGCGTCTGTGGATGCAGGCCTGAAGGCTGATGCCGAAAGGGCAGGGCGCCTGTCCAAGGCCGACCTCGTTTCCGAAATGGTGTACGAGTTTGACAGCCTGCAGGGCATCATGGGCGGCATCTATGCCCGCAAGATGGGTGAAAACGACGTGGTGGCACAGGCCATTGCGGAGCAGTATCTGCCCGCAGGTCCCGATACGCCCGTTCCTTCCTCCCTCTGCGGTGCGCTGCTCTCCATTGCGGACAAGGCCGATACCATGGCCGGCTGCTTCGGCCTGGGCATGATTCCCACCGGTGCTGCCGACCCGTATGCGCTGCGCCGCTGCTGCCTCGGCATCACCCGCATCATGCTGGACCGGAACATCCGTGTATCCGCCCGCGACATCTTCCTCGCCGCGCAGGCCGGATATGGCGATGCTATCAAGTGGAAGCTGGCTCCCGAAGAAGCACTTGAGAAGATGGTTGAGTTCTTCAACCTGCGTCTCAAGAACTACTTCGTATCGCAGGGCTATGAAACCCTGCTGGTGGAAGCTGCGCTCAATGCCGGTTCTTCGGATATCTGCGATGCCGCCGCGCGTCTCAAGGCACTTGATGCCTTCAGCAAATCCGAAGGATTCGGGCAGGCAGTGCTCACTTTCAAGCGTGCGGCAAACATCATCCGCAAGCAGGGAGAAGAGGCCGGTGTGGCTCTTTCCGGTGTTGTGGATGCTGCCCTGTTTGAAGACGAAGCGGAAAAGGCTCTTGGTGAAGCGCTCAGGGCTGTCGAACCCAGATTCGAAAGCCTGTGGCAGGCAGGGGATTTTGATGCCCTGTTCGGTCTGCTCGGCGAACTGCGTCCCACCGTGGATGCCTTCTTCGATAATGTCATGGTCATGTGCGACGATGCCGCCGTGCGCGTCAATCGTCTGAACCTGCTGACCTCTCTGGTGCAGAAGCTTGGCAGACTTGCCGACTTTGCAGCACTGCAGATGTAGCAGAAAATACTTTCGCCACTCGGAATGGTTCTGGTAACTGTCCTGAGAGGTGAAGAAAAGTCGGATAATGCTTGACATGCTGGGGGTGGCAGCGTAATGACTTGCTTCCCGTGTTCCAGTAATTGTCATTAAGATTCTTACATACAAGTCTTTCGGAGGATTAATCGTGGCTAACCACAAGTCTGCCATCAAGCGGCATCGCCAGAGCCTGAAGCGCGCTGCTCGTAACCGCGCTATGAAGACCCGTGTCCGTAACACTGTGAAGGCTGTTCGCGCAGCTGTTCAGCTCAAGGACAAGGACCAGGCTATGGCTCTGCTCGGCACCGCTTCGTCCATTTTGGACAAGGCTGCCACCAAGGGCGTTATCCATTGGAAAAACGCTTCTCGTAACATTTCTCGTCTGAGCAAGGCTATCTCCCAGATCTAGTTCGCCTTGCAAGATTACGTTTGCAAAGAGGCCCGCCTTTTGTGCGGGCTTTTTTGTTGTCTGCGTACTGAATTTCATGTGAGGAGCATTTTGCCCCAACCTTGCAGAGGTACATGCAATTTGGTAATAATTGCGAGACGCTCAATCCGCCAAAGTCCTATAGTTCAAGGTTCCGGCTGAGTCGTGCCGGACCTGAGCGGCGTGAAAGGCTGGTTCCACTCGTGAATTGTTTTTGCGTTCCGGCTTTGGCATATCAGGGAGAAACACCTAACATGGGTTTTTTCAGTCGTGCACCGCGGGTCGAACAACTCAAGGTGGTCATCGTCGGGGCGGGCGAAGTGGGATACCACATTGCCCACCGTCTGGCTCAGGAAAGCAAGGAAGTGGTCATCATTGACCAGAGTTCCGAAGCGCTACGCCGTGTTTCCGAAGTGTTGGACGTGCAGACTTTTCAAGGGTCCGGTTGCAGCCCTGTCGTTCTCTCCGATGCCGGAGTGATGGACGCTGATATTTTTCTGGCTGTGACGGACAGTGACGAGATAAACATCATCGCCTGCCTGTTTGCCAACGCCATTTCTCCGGATTCCATCAAGATCGCCCGTATCCGAAACGAGGAATACAACCTCTATCAGGATGCCCTCACCAACAAGCCGCTCAATATTTCCACTATCATCAATCCCGAGATTGAAGTCATCAAAGCCATCGACCGCATGCTGGCCGTGCCCGGTGCCGTAGACTTCAGCGAGTTCGCCGAAGGTCGCGTCAAACTTGTGGGCATTCGGGTTGAAAAGGGACCGCTGGTTGGCAAGAAGCTGATGGCGTTCCGTGATGTTGTGCCGGATACCAATGTGCTCATTGCTGCAATCGTCCGCGGCGAGGATCTCATCATTCCCAGCGGGCGCGATGAGATAATTTCCGGCGATATCGTGTATTTCGCGTGCAAGGATACCAGTCTTGATGTGGTCCGCAGCGTCTGTGGCCGTGATATGGCCCCGGTGCGTGATGTGCTCATTATCGGCGGTGGTAACATAGGGCTGCGTCTGGCCGTGCTGTTTGAGCGCAAAGGCCTGCATGTGAAGCTTGTGGACAAGAGTGAAGCACGTTGTCAGTATCTGGCGGAAAAGCTGAACTCCACACTTGTGCTTCGCGGAGACGGAACCGATCAGGATTTCTTGCGTGAAGAAAACGTGGGAGAGATGGATGCCGTTATTTCGCTGACCTCCGACGAAGAAACCAATATTCTCTCTTCACTGCTTGCCAAGAATCTTGGCGCGAAGAAGACGGTAACCCGTGTGAACAAGGTCGCCTACCAGCCTCTGGTGAGTGCCATCGGTATTGATCATTCGGTTTCGCCCCGTCTTTCTGCCGTGAACTCTATCCTGCACCATATCCGCCGTGGCAAGGTGCTCTCGTCAGTGTCCATCCGGGGTGAGGGCGCAGAGGCGCTTGAAGCCATTGCGCAAGCTGATTCCGAACTTGTGGGCAAACCCGTAAAGGATCTTGCCATGCCGCGCGGCACGCTGCTGCTGGCCATTGTGCGGGGCAAGGAAGTTGTCATTCCCAGTGGTGACAGCATGATACAGCCTGATGACCGTATCATCATTCTGTCCACGCGTGAGAATGTCTCGCGTGTTGAACAGGCGCTGACGGTAACACTGAAGCAATTGTAGGCCGGCATGCGATTTGCGTATTGTCTGTACGTCATAGGGGCGCTGGTTGTTTCCGTGGGGTTGACCATGCTGTTCCCCATCGGCTGGGCTCTCTATTATCGCGATTCCGGTTTGTGGCCCCTTGTGCATTCCATGCTCATTTCCGTCTGTGTGGGGCTGCTGCTCATTCTTGCGTTCCGGCGCAAGGACAAGCAGATCATGAACCACCGTGAAGGCATGGCCATTGTGGCCCTGGGCTGGCTCGGTGCCGGACTTGCAGGCGCGTTGCCCTTCTTGCTGGCAGATGTGTTCCCCACGTGGACGGACTGCGTGTTCGAGTCCATATCGGGGTTCACCACCACGGGCTCAAGCGTCATGACGGACATTGAGTCAACGCCCCGCAGCATTCTCATGTGGCGCAGCCTGACACACTGGCTTGGCGGTATGGGGATCATCGTCATGTCTCTGGCCATTCTGCCCTTCCTCGGGGTGGGCGGCATGCAGCTTTACAAGGCGGAAGTTCCCGGTCCCGTGCCGGACAAGCTCAAACCCCGCATCAAGGATACGGCCACGGTTCTCTGGAAGGTGTATGTGGCCATCTCCGTTGTCCAGTGCATACTGCTCATGTTCGGCGGCATGACACTCTTTGACGCCATCTGCCATACCTTCGGCACTATGGCGACGGGGGGCTTCTCCACCAAGAACCTGTCCGTCGGCCATTATGACAGCGCCTATATCCAGTGGGTCATCACCATCTTCATGTTCATTGCCGGTGCCAACTTTTCCCTGCATTACAGGGCGTTGATCGGCGACGTGAAGTGTTTCTGGAAGGATTCCGAATTCAAGTTCTATGCGGTTGCAACTGTGATTTTCACGGTGCTGATTGCCTTGTTTATCTACGGCCGCAATTACGATACCTGGACAGAATCGTTCCGCCATGCGGCGTTTCAGGTGGTTTCCATATGCACAACCACCGGTTTTGCCACGGCGGATTATGAGCTGTGGCTGCCGTTCCCGCAGGCCTTACTTCTCTTCCTCATGTTCCTTGGGGGGTGCGCCGGTTCAACGGGTGGCGGCATAAAGTGCATGCGTGTGCTGCTGTTGCTCAAACAGGCCTACCATGAATTGTTCCGGTTGGTGCATCCGAGAGCGGTGAAGCATATCAAGCTCGGGGGGCGTATTGTGCCTGCCGAGGTCATGTCCGGCATATGGGGCTTCTTCATTCTGTATGTGGGACTGTTTGTCATTTCCAGCTTCCTGCTCACTGCACTGGGCATAGACGTGCTCACGGCTTTTGCGGCTGTTGCCGCCTGCATAGGCAACATTGGGCCGGGTCTTGGTACTGTGGGCCCTGCAGAGAACTTTGCACATCTGCCGCTGGCCGCCAAGTGGGTGCTCACATGGTGCATGCTGCTCGGGCGTCTTGAAATCTATACTGTGTTCATCCTTTTTGTGCCGGAGTTCTGGCGCAAGTAGACTGTACTTCTTCGAAGTGACGCATTCAGCGCTCTGTCGTTTTTCGGCAGGGCGCTTTTTTGCGACGGGAGCGCTGTTTGAGCACTGTACCAAGTCGGCAAGCTGGGACGAACCGGTCCGGACGTGATGAGGCGTGAATTGACCATGAGCAACTGGAGCGGCATAGGGCTCATGGTGATTGATCTGATGCAGGCTGTCAGGCGCGGCAGGGCCGGGAGAAAGAAGGTAGGTCAGATAACGGGCTATCAGCTTGGTGTGTTCCCGAATGAATGCACGAGGGGTGAAGCCCAGAATCTCTATCTACTGTGAAAGGGGATATGCGAAATGAAAACGCCCCGCCGGAGTGCGGCGGGGCGTTTTCTTATGCATCCAGTTCGGATTCTACCCGGTATTTCCGGTAGAGCCGGTAGCCGAGCAGGCTTGAAACAACCATGAGCACGGCGCTGATGGTGGTGCGCCAGACAGGATCAACATTCACTCCGCTGCCGAGCAGGGCGAAAATGAAGGTCTGGGGGATGTAGCCGAGCGCGGAGCCTCCGAGAAATGAGAGGGAGGATATGGACGTGATACCCGCCAGAAGGTTGGTCAGGATATTGCTTCCCACGGGCAGCAGGCGGATGACCACAGTCATCTGGAAGGGGTCGCGCTGCAGAAAGGCGTTGAGCTTTGCCGTCTTCTTGCCCAGTCTGCGCTCAATGGCCTCGCGTCCGGCAAAACGGGCGTAGTAGAAGGACAGGGCGCAGCCAAGTGCGGTTCCCACGGTTCCCATGACGGTGCCCATAGTTGCCCCGAAAACATAGCCCGCAAAAAAACCGATTATCTGGCGGGGCAGGCCCACCGCAGTGAATCCTGCGGCAATAGCCAGAAACAGCAGGTCGCCGGAAATACCCTGATCGCGGATGTGCACGTCCATCCAATGCTTGTCCAGCACTTCATTGAGGCCGGAAACTCTGAAAAGATAGATGGCTGCCGCCAGCAGAGCGAATATGAAAAAGGCCTTGAGGATGGCCTTTCTGGTTTTTGCATTGATCAATCTGTGCTGTCCTCGTCTGTCATGTTCCGCGCGGTGTGCAGCGGAGCAGGGCGACTGTTATCGCACCGTAGGGCGGTACCGATGTTCTGTAAGGAAAAAGAGGGCCAGAAGCATCTGTCCCGTCAGCATAACGTGGTCGCCGTCCAGCAGGGCCTGTAAGGCGAGGAGCAGGCAGGAGCCGAGACCCGCAGCCAGCCGGAGGCGATCATACGCCGAAGTTGTTTCGGCTGTGTTACCCTTTTCGTTTCCGAAAGGGGTGGGAGCGGAAAGGGCATTCCGCTTCTGTTGTCCGGTCCGGCGGAAGGCCAGATGAACGACAGAGGCGGCCTGCAGGGCCGCCCCGATAAATGTACATGTCCAGTGCAGCCAGAATTCCATCCGGTATCCTGCTTTGCCGTCCGTCTATTTCTGTTCCCTGATCGTATAGCGGAATGTGCGTTTCTGCATCCAGCGAATGGCCAGCAGGTCGAAGAAGGTGGCCTTGGTGCGGTCCCACACGCCGTATTTGGATACGCCATGCTGTCTGGGTCTGTGATTTACACGAACTTCGGCAACCTTGGCGCCCTGCATCTTCATGAGCGTGGGCAGAAAACGGTGCATACCCGTGAACATGGGAAGGAGCTGCGCCATGCTGGTGCGCATCACCTTGAGGGAGCAGCCGGTATCCTTGACGGTTTCATTGCTCAGGCGGTTGCGGATGCCGTTGCCGATCTTGGAGACGATCTTCTTCACAATGGAGTCCTGACGCTTTGCGCGCCAGCCGATGACCATGTCAAAGCCGCGCTCGTACTCCTGAAGCATGGCAGGGATGTCGGCAGGGTCATTCTGAAGATCGGCGTCCATGGTAACGACAACGTCGCCCGTAGCGGCATCAAAACCAGCCTTGAAGGCGGCAGACTGTCCGCAGTTCTGGGCAAAGACCACATAGCGGACAGTATCGTGCTTTTCCGCAAGCTGGCGCATGACCTCAAGGCTTCTGTCCTTGCTGCCGTCATCCACAAAGATGACATGCCAGTCTTTGTCGGTGCGCGACATGGCGCGTTCGATCTCGGCGAACAGGATAGGGAGGTTGTCTTCTTCGTTATATACGGGAACAACTATGGATAGTGATTTGATTGTTGTCATAACCGGGAAGTAATAGCGAATTGAGAGATTATTGTAAATCAGTGATTGACACATTAGCCGCTTCAACGTAAACCCCCTCTCACACGTGACGCGGGGTGGAGCAGCTCGGTAGCTCGTCGGGCTCATAACCCGAAGGCCGTCGGTTCAAATCCGGCCCCCGCTACCAAGAGAATATGGGTCCGACAGCAATGCTGCCGGACCCTTTTCCGTTTATCCCGCCCTGCACAGGCTAGTATCCCATCCTGGTATCCTGCTCACTATCCCGCCGTTATCCGCTGTGACGGCTTGGACTGATTCTTAGTCCCTCCGCAACCTGCGAAAGTCTTTTATTGGCATTGACGATATACCCCTCGCTACGTACAACCATAAATAGAAATAAATCTATTTTTGTGGCGGCGAGTTGCGCCATTACTCGTGGCGGACCGGCTTTTGTCATGCTCTCCGCGTGATCGCAGGGTTAGGACAGAAGTCATCTCGCTGATTTTGTGTAGCAAAAAGAGGCAGGATAGCCATGCGTGCTTCGAACAGTGTTTACAATGTCAGCCTTGTCCTTCTCTTCCCCTTGTTGGCACTTGGGCTGCAATGGGTGCTCTGGGCCAGTATTTCTCCCTTCACCTGGCTGTTGTTCTTTCCGGCGGTGTTTTTCAGCGCCAGACTTACCGGCTTGCACGGCGGTGCGGTTTCCACAATCCTTTCGGCTCTGCTGGGGTGGTATTTCTTTATTACGCCTCAGCGGTCGTTCGGTTTTGAGAATACTGCTGATCTGTATTCCACCATTATGTTCATTCTGATGGGGTTGCTCATCAGTGAGGCCCTTGAACGGCTGAAAAAGGCAGAGCAGCGTCCCGGTGAGAATATAGCTGAAGAAGTGCAGCAAAGTTCATTCGAAAGCGGTTCGTTTAGCCAAGCCGATTCTGCCGGTGCGCCTGTCATGGGTGCGGCGGTATGCACTGAGAATCTGGGTGATAAGCACTGGATTCAGTTTCCTGAAGAGATTTTTGGTGGTCCCTTCGCTGCGCGGGATATTCTCATATATACGCGCGACAGGCGGGGGCGTTTGCTCAGCGTTAATCCGGCCGTATATTCCATGACGGGAATACGGAAGGATAATCTGCTCGGCGGCATGTCCTTTCTGACGTTTACTTCTCCCGTCGACGGCGGGCAGGTGGACAATGACAGAGCCGTTCTTGAGTGCGGAGAAACAGGTGTGTTTGAGGAAGTGGCGGAGACCTTGAACGGCCAGCGGCACTTCCTGTCAGTCAAGCATCCTCATAGGGATCAGGACGGAGTGGTGGATGGTCTTGTCAGCATATCCTTGGATATTACAAGGCGGAGAATCGCGGAGCAGGAGAATGAGCGTAAGGCCCGGGAGCAGGGGTTGCTGGCAGATGCGGCAAACAAACTTTCTCTCGCCGCCAGCATTGAGGAAGTGCGTGGAATCGTGAGCCGTGCCGCTAGGCAGATAGCCGGAGCTGACGGGGCCACCTTTGTGCATAATGAAGACGATAACTGTTTCTATGCTGATGAAGAAGCCATAGCACCGTTATGGAAGGGAAAACGGTTTCCGCAAAAGCTTTGCATAAGCGGCTGGGTTATGCAGAACCGGAAGGCAGTAATCATTCCGGATGTCTTTGATGATCCCCGCATTCCGGCAGACGTGTACCGTAAGACCTTTGTAAAAAGTATGGCCATGGTTCCCATCCGGTCCGCGGCACCTCTGGGATGCATAGGCATATACTGGGCGAAGCGTAACGTGCCGGATGACTCTGTCGTGCAGGCCTTGCAGTCTCTCGCTGACCTGACATCGGTCACCATGGAGAAGTTGGCTCTGATACACAAATTGACTGAAAGAAATGTGGAACTCAAGCAGAGCAAGGAAGAGGCCGATGCAGCAAACAGGGCCAAGTCCGAGTTTCTTGCCAATATGAGCCATGAATTGCGTACTCCGCTGAACGGCGTCATGGGTACCCTGCAGATTCTGACGGATACCCCCCTGAATGCTGAACAGGAAGATTTTGTTGTGCTTGCCACGCAGTCGTGCAGGCGGCTCACCCGGCTTTTAGGCGACATTCTGGACCTTTCCCGTATCGAGGCGGGCAAGGAAGAGCTCAAGGTGGAATCGTTCTCGCTTCCGGATACGGTGCGGGCCGTGTGGCAGTTGTTCTTTCCGGCTGCAAGACAGACCAACGTCATACTGAATCTTGAGATAGCATCTGCGGTGCCGCCCATGCTTTGGGGGGATGCTACCAAAGTGCATCAGGTGCTTAACAACCTTGTGGGGAATGCACTGAAGTTCACCAAAACGGGCTCTGTGGATATCTATGTAGGAGCGCTGCCAACATGCGATAATCGAGACCTGCGCATTCTGTTTTCGATAAGCGATACGGGAATAGGCATCAGTGATGATAATCTGGTCAGGATGTTCGAACCGTTCAGTCAGGCTGAAGGAAGCTGTACCAGACACTTTCAGGGAGCGGGGCTTGGGTTATCCATTGTGAAACGCCTTGTGGCCCTTATGGGCGGGGAGTTGTGTGTTGAGACAGAAGAATACGTTGGCT
>Ga0075011_10002282_pt1 | contig 10397 bp, 10 predicted proteins | sample TARM_MetaG_T_14_FD_72354 | JGI IMG/M metagenome (GOLD analysis project Ga0075011, IMG submission 72354) | Freshwater microbial communities from Pennsylvania, USA, analyzing microbe dynamics in response to fracking - TARM_MetaG_T_14 | ecosystem: Environmental > Aquatic > Freshwater > River...
GTAGCTCAGTTGGGAGAGCGCTTGAATGGCATTCAAGAGGTCGTGGGTTCGATTCCCTCCAGCTCCACCACAAGAAAGTTAAGGGTTTCAAGTAAATACTTGGAACCCTTTTTTCGTGTCAGATGGCCGTTTTCAGGAATATGTCCGCTATGTGTCCGCTGCTTCCGACGGGGTGTTGTCGGTGCCAGTCATGGCATAACGCCGTGCCAGGCGATCTTGCGGACTGCTGTCGATGACACCTTCAAGATGGCTGTACCTGTCGGTCATGCGTAATGTCTTGTGCCCGATCATGACGTTCGTTTCCTTCAAGGTACTGCCGGACAGCAGCATGTTTGTGCAGTAGGTGTGGCGATGGTCATGGAAGTGCAGGTCGTCAAAGCCATGGGTTTTGCTTAAGTTCGACCAAGCGGTGTCGATGGATTTGAACGGCATACCATTCATGTGGCCGATCACATGGTTCCCTTTGACTTTCACGCCGCGCTTTTCCCGGTACTGTGTCACATGCTCCAATCGAGCAATGAGAGCATTCCGTGTTCGGGGCATGATCTGATGTGACCGTGTCACACAGTTTTTGGTGCGGTGGAATGTGATCCGGTTTTCATCAAGGTGGACATCGGCCCACTTCAGCGCCAGTACTTCCTGTGTGCTGCATCCATGTTCGACAGCAAGCAGGATTGCCAGCACCATGTAGTGCTTTGCCCTGCGTTGAGCAGCTGCTTCAAGCAAAGCATCGACCTCGACGGGTTTCTGAGCGGTTTTCCTTTCACTGCCCTTTTCGGACAAGTACGGGATGGACTTTGCCACATCATTATCGATCAGACCGTTGCGCTTTGCTTGGGCGAAGACTTGTTTGATGATAAACAACCGGCGGTTTGCCAGCACGTTGCAGTTCTTGCCTTCTTCACCTTTGGCGATCAGTTTTGCCTTGGTCCTTTCGGCGATAGCGATGCGGTAATCCCGAATGGTATCCTCGTCGAGATCGTGGAGCAGGGTACGCTTCCATTCCTTAAGGATGGGGGCAAGTAAATAGCCATATCCTTCATGACTGGTTGCTCCGATTTTCCCTTCCCCAAGTTTTCGGTCCCATTCATTCTGACAAAGCTTCGCAGCCTGCCCGAAGGTGGGCAGGGATTGCTGCTTGGGTTGCTTTGCTTCCTTGGTCGGCATTCTGCCGCTATCAATCAGGGTGCGTACCCGATTGACTTCTTCCTGCGCCAGGTCTTTCCGTCTGTACGTCTTGTGGTATTCCTTCTTGCCCGTTTTCGGGTCCTTGATGTGAATGACGTACGCTTTTCCTTTTTTCAGCAAACGGGTCGCGATGGTGACTGTAGCCATAAGCTATTCCCCCTTCGGACTGTTCGCCGCCAAGCTTCTTCGGTTTTCAATGAACGACAGCAAATCCGCTTTCGGGATCAACTTCCGTGACCCTACCGCGATATGACCCAGCGCGCCAGAATTGATTAATCTGGACACGGTTGCCCTGTGAACGCGCAGAACGCCTGCGACTTCCTTGATGGTGAAAAAATTCAATGTTTCTGCCATGGTTTTCCCCGTAGGGCTGGAACGTAAAGCCTCCTACCGCTTATGCGTACCCGTTTTCAGCTCCTTTTCAGTTTGAAGGTTTGACTTAATAAAACTCTGCCAACCCTTCAGTTTAAGCACAGCAGAGTATTGGAACACAAGGATGAGACGACAGGTATTTGCAATTTAATGGTGGTGAAGCAGAAAAAAATCCACGAAAAGTGGGAATTTTGAGAAAAATGAACTCCAAAATGGGATCAGATGCCCCCACCTCTCGGGAGTATAATCATGTCTGTCTATCGGCCTGCGGACGATAGACAGACATGATGGTTTAAGAGCGAGATTGACTCGTCAATCTCGCTCTTAAACCTGTCCCAACACAAGACCCCGCCGAAGCGGGGTCTTGGTTAATAACTGCTGCCAAGGTAGGCATCGGACACGTCCCGCCGTCCAGCGGAATGTCCTGCAGTCACTTCGATTTCGTCACGGGCTTCAGCATCGAGTCGGGGCCATTCTTCCCCTGCAGCGTCTTGGGCGGCCTGATGAAAAGCTGCCACGGACTCGTGCTGATTGGGCGGCTGAAATCCTGTATGCTCGACATACATGCGATGGAACCTTTCATGCCTATTGCTGTGGAGCGTCCAACCACTTTCTTTTTTGGTGAAACCGCACAATCCAGCCGCATAGGACAACTTTTCCTGCCATTTATCGCCCATCCCGCTCGGCATGAGATTATGTATCCCCGACCGGTCGGATTGACTGACAAATGGCATTGCTTTTTCCAACGCTTCTTGCTGCTGCCACGACAAATTATGCAGCATTCTTGGTCGACCGCCTTTCGTTCCATATTGGACGTGAAGGCTACGACCTTCCCTATTCCAATCAGCGACAAGATCGATCTTGGCTGCTTCTTCCCGGCGCAATCCGAGCTCGTACTGCAATCTTATCTGTGCGGCAGCCCTTGGTCCATATTCATATTTGACTTCATTTTCCAGATTGGCGATTGCCCCTTGAACGAATTCAGGGGCAATCGCTTTGCTGTTGCTATTGGCAATGGACCCACGCTTCACCCCGAATCCATCATTGGTCGGGTTTATGCCATAGTTGCCATACGTTTTGCACAGGTGACGGGCTGAAGAGAATACTTCTGCTATTCGCCCATCGCCTACGCCGTTTTCTTTCATTTTGTCAGCCACAGCCGCAAAATGTTTGTTGGAAATCTTGGACCATTTACGGACCCCAAATCCAGCTTCCTTAAGTCTTTCTGCAAAGACCTTCGCGTTCTGCCGAATTCTGTGTTGTTTTGATCGTGGGCCAGACAGGGTTGCCCTGTTCGCGCCCAGTGCCAGACTGATGGATTTTGCCATGGATTTCTCCTTCAATAATAGTTCAGGGCAGTGCCCCGGGACAAAGCAGGTCGGACCTTTTCTGTTTGCCAGAAAATGACCTGCCTATGGCGCGAAAGTGCGCCACGCAACAACCGTTAGCGGAACAAATCAATGTCCGTTTCCCACTGAATGAGAAATTCAAGAAATCCATTTAATAAGGGGTGTCATCACGCAGGCTCGTTCGTCCTGCGCATATAATGATGACCATGGGGGAATTTGGGCAACGATAGATTTATAGGTATCTACCGTTTGTCCGATGGCGGGTGCTGCGTTTCAGCTGGCGTTTGGATGTGAATGTCTGCCGTTTGGAAATGAACGGCAAAGAAGTGCTAGATGTTTCGGCACGTTAGTGCCAGTTTATGCGTTCATCAGTTTAGACTTCGTCAAAACTTATGAACGCGCCTGAAGTGCGTTTTTACCTCCTTCTTAATACTGAATTATCCTATAGATATACTCTATCATATAATGCCCTAAAGGCTTAAGCAAGTATCTGAAGAGGATTTTCTACTTCCTTGCTCCCGTATAGAGAATAAGAACTAGGGAAAAAGAGCATTTCATGCTCAGAGGGGGCCTATTTCGTGTCATAATTGAGATTAGCACGGACTTGATGGTAGAGGTGCGCCTAAAATCCGGTAATTTGGCAGGGAAACAGCCGGAGTGACCGGAAAAAAAGCACAGAAGACAGGAGGAGATCAGCAAAGTGCAGCTTCAGAGCGCCGGACGGGGCATTGCTACGAAATACACAGATATCTCAATTATCTTTAACCATTCCTACAATCGAAGGGCAATTTTCTAGAGACCTATTGTTTTTTTATTCGGCACTAGTGAATACTTTTTTTGATTACGTGTTATTTATAGTTTACATATCTTAAAAAGGTATTTAGCATGCGCTGGATTATTTCAAACAATTATCTTGGATCAACACAAAAAATGGAGGTAGTTCGATGCACATGGCGGACGCACTTATATCCCCGGCTATTGGGGGTGTTTTTTGGGCAACTACAGCGGGCCTGATTGCCTATTCTTCTAAGAAAATGCGCAACAGTTTCGAAAGCATGCAAGCTCCACTCATGGGAGTCTTGGGCGCCTTCATTTTCGCGGCTCAAATGATTAACTTCACCATACCCGCAACGGGTTCCAGCGGGCACTTGGGAGGAGGACTTCTTTTGGCTATCTTGCTCGGTTCCTGTCCGGCATTCCTTACAATCGCCTCGGTGTTGACTGTCCAGGCGCTCTTTTTTGCAGACGGTGGCCTTTTGGCTCTGGGCTGTAACATATTCAACCTTGGACTTTTCCCGTGCTTTATCGCGTACCCCTTTATCTACAAACCCATCGTGGGGGGAAAACCAACCCAGTTGCGTATCATTGCCGGAGCCATGCTGGCGGCTGTGGCAGGTCTTCAACTTGGAGCCTTCGGTGTGGTGCTGGAAACCCTCTTATCAGGCATATCCGCTTTGCCTTTCAGCACGTTTGTACTCCTTATGCAACCCATTCATTTAGGCATCGGAGTGGTGGAAGGTCTCGTTACAGCAGCTGTTGTGGTATTTGTTTGGAAGGCCCGTCCCGAAATTCTCGACATGGCTGCTGGATATACACCAGCAGTTAGTTTCTCCATGAAAAAGGTGCTTGTAACCCTGGTGTTTTTGGCCGTGATAACGGGCGGCGTTTTGTCCTGGTTAGCCTCGGCCTACCCCGATGGTTTAGAATGGTCCATGGCCAAAACATCCGGCAAGGAAGAACTTGATGCCCCAGAACATGGTGTTCACGCCATCCTGTCACATATTCAGGGCATTACCGCATTCCTGCCTGATTATGGTTTTAAAGACGGACAAGTAGCTGAATCTGTTGAAAACGAATCCCAGCAGGAATCAAATACACATGAAGAAGCTTGGCCCGCTGTTGATATGGGCACCAGTATAGCCGGCATTGTCGGGGGAGCACTGACCTTGCTCATGGCGTGGGGTCTCGCTTTGTTCTTTAAACGCGAACACAAAACATCATAGGCCCCTTCATTTCATAACTGCAAGAGGGCAGGGTTCACTTCCTGCCCTCTTGCCTGTAAAGACTATGTCAAAAATCGACAGTTCACTTTTCGAAATCGGTTTTCTAGATCAGTTGGCGACAAAAGATACGCCACTCCACCTCATTGATCCAAGAATAAAGCTGATAACGACTCTGTGTTTCATAATCACGGTAGTTTCGTACAACCACTATGATTTTGCGGCATTAGTTCCTTTGATTCTGTATCCACTGATTCTGAGTGCAGCCGGACAATTGCCGGGCCCATACTTACGCCGAAAGATCTTGATAGCATCGCCATTTGCCATCTTGGTTGGTATGTTCAATCCACTTTTTGACCAACAAACCATGCTTCAGATCGGCACTATTTCCATTTCGGGAGGGTGGATATCCTTTGCTTCCATACTGTTACGCTTTGTCCTGACAGTAAGTGCGGCCCTCATTTTGGTGGCTTCAACAGGGTTCGCTTCCGTGTGTATGGCCCTCAGTCGATTGGGTATGCCCAAAGTTTTTTCAACCCAACTGCTTTTTCTCTATAGATACATTTTTGTGCTGACCGACGAAGCACAAAGAATGATGCGGGCGCGGAGCCTGCGTGCATTCAACAAACGAGGAACAGGAATTAAAGTTTACAACTCCATGCTCGGCCAATTGCTTTTACGGACCATGGATCGAGCTCAACGCATTCATCGTGCCATGCTATGCCGCGGTTTTACGGGAGATATTCGATTGAACAAAGAGCTGAAAATCCGTACTTTCGATCTTGTTTTTTTTGCCGGGTGGCTGGCCTTTTTCATTATGGTCAGGAGCAGCAATTTGCCTCAAGCAGTAGGACAACTCGTCCTGAGGATAACCACATGAGTCACCATATCGTAGAAGTTTGTGACTTGCGTTATTGCTATCCAGATGGGACCGAGGCTCTATCAGGCGTAAATTTTTGCATCCACCACGGTGAATCCGTGGCCGTGGTCGGAGCAAACGGGGCTGGCAAATCGACTTTGCTACTGCACCTGAACGGTTGCCTAGCTCCTACGGTCGGCCGTGTGCGCATTGGCGATAACCCTCTGACCCCTGCAACGTTGCAACAGGTCCGCCGTACGGTAGGCATGGTATTTCAAGACCCAGACGACCAGTTGTTCCTACCCACAGTCTATGACGATGTGGCCTTCGGTCCCCTCAATCTAAGCTTACCCCTCGAAGAGGTAGACACTCGTGTGCGACACGCCCTCAATACCGTTAACTGCGAACACCTGAGTAGTCGCCCTCCCTATAGACTGTCAGGTGGCGAAAAACGATCCGTGGCCATTGCTTCAGTTCTGGCCATGAGGCCCGACATCCTCGTACTCGACGAACCAACATCAAACCTCGACCCTCGGGCACGGCGCAAGCTCATCAACCTGTTACAAGGATTTAAGCATACCAAAATCATTGCCTCCCATGATTTAGACATGGTCATGGATATTTGCGACAGAACTATTATTCTCCATAAAGGCAAAGTTCTTGCCGATGGAGCCACTCGCCAAATCTTCACTGACGATGCATTGCTTGAACAAGCGCACCTAGAACGCCCTCTCTCTTTAAATCATCACGGCCAAATTAGAGTACTGTAGTGGCCTAGGCTTTTTTGTTTTCCACTCCCTGAAGAAAGGAAAGTGTTATGAAGTTGAAGTTATGTTTTTTCGCGGTTGTAGTAATGTGCCTGTGCGTGGCAGCCCATAGCCAAGCAAGCGGAGCCTATGAGGTTAAGCATAAAAATGCTATTGTTCTCGCGATGTTTGGAACCACTGTGGAGCCCGCTCTAAAGGGGCTGCTCAATATACACTCTAAAATTATCGCCAAATATCCTGAAACAACAGTACGGATAGCATTTACTTCAAATATTATTCGTAAAAAATGGCAGCACCGGGCTGAAGATGCAGAATATATTAAAGCTCACCCTGAAATACCCGCAGAGATCCTTCACGTAAAGACGCCAGTTGCCACGATTGCTGATTTGCAGAACGATGGCTATGATACCATAGTCATACAACCAACACATATTTCCATGGGAGAAGAATTTCTTGACCTGCACAGCTATGTTAATGCTCTGATGAGTATGGGCACCTTTAAAAAGGCTAAGTATAAACCTTTTTATAAAGTGGCTCTGGGTAGACCAGCATTGGGAACGTATGGTCTGAGACACCCCTATGCCAAAGACATTAATGCGGTTGTCGAGGTAGTTGAGCCGGATATTAATCTTGCAATCAAGGAAAATGCAGGGCTTGTTTACATGGGACACGGCAATGAATTTTTCCCTGGTAATGGAGGGATATATTTAGAGTTGGCTGCCAAAATGCGGAAGATTTATCCCGATGTTATAACGGCTATCGGAAATGTAGAGGGGTATCCTGCCATTGAAGATGTTATTGAAACCTTAAAACTGTATGGGGTCAAAAAGGTGATCCTCAAACCGTTTATGGTGGTTGCCGGTGATCATTCCATTAATGACATGGCCGGCGCCGAAGGTGATTCGTGGAAGTCTATTTTAGAAAAAAATGGGTTTAAGGTTGTTGTTGTGACTGAAGGACTTGGCGAAAACGACAACTTTGCAGATATCTTTGTTAATCATGCTACTGATGCTGCCAACGACGCTGGTATAACTCTCCGGTAAAGGAGTACTGAAACAGGTCGGCGACACGCAAATCCTGATTCCTGATCGGCCCCAAGAAGAAAGATACGCAATATCAACCCCGCAAGGCACGGGAACGATTTCTCCGCCGAGCAGTCATTGAGGCAGTCCTAGACCACCTCAAGCACGATCATAGAATGGCTCGGAATTTTCTCAAAGGTACGGTCGGTGACGCCGTCAATCTGTTCATGGCCTGCGCAGCGCTCAATTTCAGGAAGCTGATGCGGAAGCTGGGAGGCTTTTTTTTCTCATTGAATTCCCTTGCAACTGTGTCAGAGATTGGCCCACTGGTGAAGATTAGAAATACCATGGGAAAATTCAGGTTCGGCATCCTGACTTGGTACAATCATCCCATTTCGTCAGGTCCGATGTAAGGCTCCAATAACAATATCAAAACCATGAAACGGCAGGCCTACGGCTACCGGGACAAGGAATTCTTTAAACTCAGAATCATGGGCATCCATGACTCCCGGTTTGTCCTGACGGGATTATTTATGATGTTGGCTTCTCTCTTTTTGTTGAGTTTTCCCTTCCCGAAAGGTATGGTTTTCTGAATTACATCCTTATCTCTAAATATTTTAATAAAATAAACATGTTATTTAATGACAAAGAGAGGGAAGCCATGTGTAAATCAAAGCTATTGGTGGGACTCATGATGATTACTTGTTTTCTATCGGGTATTGTTGCCTTGGCAGATGACCATAATGATCGTCGTAAACACCGTAAAGACCACCACGATCGAGAGGAGATAGAAGATGCCGTGCCCAGCCCTAAAAATGAGCTCTACCTCTCGGTTTGCGGTGAATGTCACATGGCCTACCCGCCGGGGTTGCTCAATGCGGCCTCGTGGTCGGCTTTGATTCAGGGGGCGAGTGATCATTTCGGCGAAGATGTAAGTATAGAGAGCGCGGAGGCCGAAGATCTCGAAATCTATCTAACATCTGGGGCAGCTGAAAACGTTCATGGAGAATTAGCTAGGGATATTTCCAGAGATTTAGGGGGCCGGGTTGTAACGCGCATCACCGATATTCCTGAAATTCGAAAAGAGCATCATGAGTTGAGCTCCTCAGTGTTTTCAAGAAAATCGATTGGTGGTCTTTCGAATTGTATTGCATGTCACAAGCGTGCTGATCTCGGAGTGTTTGACGACGACGAGGTAAGTGTACCGAGAGAGTGATCTAAAAAAGGGGATTAATCGCTTTGGTGATCGTTTTTCGACCGTAGGGTAATCCGCAGAATTTCGCTTGGTTCCCACAGGCGCATCCGCGGGCCCCACATGCCTGTTCCGCGGCATACGATGACAGTCATCGAGTCGACCTCATGACGTCCTTCCAGCAGAGGGTAGCGTAGTCGCACTAGATAACCGAAGGGCCAAACCTGTCCCGCATGGGTGTGGCCGCTCAGCATCAGCCCGACGTCTTTGGCACCCGCCTCTGCGGTGCGTAGAGGGGTGTGCGACAGCAGGATGGTGGCCCCGGTCGGCCTTTTCGTCAATGTTTCGGTTATGGGGTCGGTGGGTGCGGCCATGCGTGAGTGGATAGTGAGATCTTCCACTCCGGCCATGGTCAGCCCCGATGCCGGGGACTGCCACTGGTTGAGCAGCACATTGAATCCGGCATCAGCCATAAGCTGCATGGGATTTCCTTCACGGCCATATTGCTCGTGGTTGCCCTGAACCGCAAAGACGCCGAGCGGTGCGCGAAGGGTGCGGAGCACGGGCAGCAATGCGTCAGAGTCCAGGCTGTGCCCTTCGAAGATGTCACCAAGCAGCACAATCATGTCAGGTTGCATGGCCATGGTTTGTTCAATGCGAGCTTTGAGCCAGTCTGTGTCCAGTTGGGAGCCGATATGAAGGTCCGACAGTCCAGCAATGACCATGCCGTCGAGATCTCCCGGTAATCCGGGCAGGGCGACTTCGTATTCCGTGATTACAGGCGCGCGCAGTCCCTGCACCATGGCCAAGCCTGACAGCAGCAGGCCAGCCAGGACCGCCGCTCCCCGGAGTTTGGGTGCTATGCGTGGCAGGAAAAAACCAAATCCGGTGATGATGTCCACGAACAGCAGTGTGACGAATGTAAGAAAAATGATGACCAGCAGGTTCATTCCAGCAAGTTCAATGATCGGAGCCCATTGTCCATCGTGGCCATGACCAAACACTCTGCCAAACCAGACGAAGACCCAGGACAGGACGCCGAGGCCCAGGCGTATCGGCCAGGACAAACGGTCGAGTAAGAGGGTGTCCCCCATGCGCCAGAAGATGTACCCGACCATGAGAGCTGTCGCAGTCAACAGGATAGTTCCAAACATGTGACTTGATTACCACAGTATGGGAATAATGACAGCGCCAATTTAAGTTGTTAGAAAGTACGCTAGGGATTATAAAATGGGCTGTCTAGATATCCTATCCTTCTTATTGCCAATAATCACCTTTTTCTCATCCACGACGGCCAACAACACATATAGCTGGGATTCTTCAAAACCAAAGAAAGTATCTTTGTAAATCATAGTCTCTCATGGATTTCGTGTCCGTTATATGTCCGCTCAGCTTTGGGAATCCTGCAAAACTATTGATATTCCGCGCTTCATGCACACTATGCTACTATAAATGCAAAGATGATTGGCGGCTATTAAGTCCAGTGTTATCAGTTTGTTAAGGTTGCGCCCTTGCTCAATGCCACCAAGAATGGCATTCAAGAGGTCGTGGGTTCGATTCCCTCCAGCTCCACCACAAGAAAGTTAAGGACTTCAAGCGTTTGCTCGAAGTCCTTTTTCTTTGTGGGCTGGCCCAGATCACGGTTTCT
>Ga0075011_10002284_pt1 | contig 10395 bp, 12 predicted proteins | sample TARM_MetaG_T_14_FD_72354 | JGI IMG/M metagenome (GOLD analysis project Ga0075011, IMG submission 72354) | Freshwater microbial communities from Pennsylvania, USA, analyzing microbe dynamics in response to fracking - TARM_MetaG_T_14 | ecosystem: Environmental > Aquatic > Freshwater > River...
GTCGGAGGAGCAGGCCTTGCAGCTCAGGCACAGGTCGAGGGACTCGCGCACCTCGGGCGCCGCGAGCCCGCCGATCAGGGTCCCGTTGACGGCGTCCTGCAGCACGCGGGCGCGCCCGCGCGTGACGTCCTTCTCGTCCTTGGTGGCCTGGTAGCTCGGGCACATCCACGCCGACCCGGACCCGCCCCCGCCGACGTCCGCCCGGCACTTGCCGACGCCGACGCAGCGGTGCACCGCCGTCGTCAGGTCGTGGTGGTCGTGGCTGAACGAGAACCCGGCGAAGCCGGCCTGTGCGGAGATCCCCTTGAGCTTGCCGCCGGTCGCCGCGCTCCCGTCGCGCCGGTCGATCGGCTGGCGCGACGGCGTAGGCCGCGCCGCCGGGCGCCGCAGGTCGGCGTCCAGGGCGGCCGGGCGCACGACGACGCCGGGGTTGAGCAGGTCCTCGGGGTCGAAGAGGGCCTTGAACCTCTCGAGCAGCGCGATCGCCTCGGGGCTGTACATCACCGGCAGCAGCTCGGATCGGGCGCGGCCGTCGCCGTGCTCGCCGGACAGCGAGCCGCCGTAGCGGGCCACGAGCTCCGCCGCCTCGACCATGAAGGTGCGCAGCACCGAGCCGGACCGCTCGAGCGGGAGGTCGATGCGCAGGTGGATGCATCCGTCGCCGAAGTGACCGTAGGGCAGGCCGTCGACGCCGTAGCGCGCCATCAGCGCGTCGAGGTCGCGCAGGTACGCGCCGAGCTTCTCCGGCGGCACCGCCGAGTCCTCCCAACCCGGCCACGCCTGGTCGCCCGACGGGGTGCGCCCGGCCAGCCCGGCGCCGTCGGCCCGGATGCGCCACATCTGCGTGGCCTCGAGACCGGCGGGCAGGATCTGCGAGCCGAGCGCGCTCGACGCCTTGACGACGGCCTCGGCGTTGCGCAGCGCGTCCTCCGGCGTGGGGCCGGAGACCTCGATCATGAGCCACCCGGCGCCCGGCGGCAGCGGCGGCACGGAGTCGGCGCCGTGGGCGTTGCGCACGACGTCGACCAGCCGGGCGTCGAGGCCCTCGATCGCGAGCGCCGCATCCCCGGCGGCCTGCGAGCCGACCGCGAGGAGGGTCGGGACGTCGTCGGCCGCGGACGGCATGTCCGCGTAGCCGAGGACCACGAGCGTGGGCTGCTGCGGGAGCGGGACGAGCCTGAGGGTCGCGCCGACCACGGTGACGCAGGTGCCCTCGGTGCCGACCAGCGCCTTCGCGAGGTCGGAGCCGTTCTCCGGCAGCAGGTGCTCGAGCGAGTAGCCGGAGACCTGGCGGCCGAAGCGGCCGAACTGCGTGCGGATCAGCGCGAGGTTGTCGGCAACCAGTTCCTTGAGGCCGGGGACGGCGGTGAAGTCTGGGTCACCCGCGCCGGCGGTGAAGCGGCGGCCGCGACCGTCGACGACCTCCAGGCTCACGACGTTGTCGGCCGTGCGGCCGTACGCGACGGCGTGGGGGCCGCAGGCGTTGTTGCCGATCATCCCGCCGAGGGTCGCCCGGTTCTGGGTCGACGGGTCCGGGCCGAACCGCAGCCCGTGCCGCGCTGCGGCCCGCTGCAGCGTGGACATCACGGTGCCGGGCTGCACGACGGCGGTGCGCGCGTCGGCGTCGATGCTCACGACGGCGTTCAGGTGGCGGGAGAGGTCCAGCACCGCGCCGGGGCCGACCGCGTTGCCGGCCACGCTGGTGCCGGCGCCGCGCGCTGTGACCGGGACCTTGAGCTCGCGCAGCACGTCGAGGGCGCCGACCAGCTCCTCCTCGGTCCGCGGGAAGACGACCACCTCGGGGACGACGCGGTAGTTGGACGCGTCGGTCGAGTACTCCGCCCGACGGCGACGCCGGGTGTCCACGATGCCGCGGACGACGACGGTCCGCAGCGCCGTCGCCACCGCCTCCCGCGCGGACTGCGCCGCCTCCTCCACGGCGGCCGCCGCCACCGCCGACGTGGGCACAGGATCCGGCTTCACTGTGGCGCTCATCTCAGACACAGGCCGATTCTCCCACCGGCAGCCGACGTCACCCCCCGACGGAATCGCCGCGAGCCTTTCCCGTCGGCGCGAACGCGCCGCACCGCACCGGGCGGCCACGTGTGCCGGCCACCTCTGTAGCGGATCAGACCCCCGCCAGGTCCAGGGCGACCAGGCTGGCCGCCATCAGAGCCATCCCCGCAACGAGCCAGGTCATGACGACATGGGGCTTGCCGTAGCGGCGTGCGGCCGGCAGGAGCTGGTGGAACGCGACGAACACCATGATGCCGCCGGCCAGGGCGAAGGAGATGCCGAGCACGGCGTCGTCGACGAAGGCTGACAGAAGCCACCAACCGAGAATGCCGCCGAGCGGCTCGGTCAGTCCCGACAGGGTCGCCACCCCGAGAGCCTTCGCCCGTGAACCGGTGGCGTGGTAGATCGGGGCGGCGGTCGCGATCCCTTCAGGGACGTTGTGCAGCGCGATGGCCATCGCGGTGGCAAGCCCCAGGGACGGGTCTGCCATGGCAGCGACGAAGACGACGAGCCCTTCGGGCAGGTTGTGCAGGGAGATCGCCAGGGCTGCCATCAGGCCGGTGCGGTGCAGCCCGACGTCCCCGTCCCGCAGGGCCGGGATCGGGGGCGCCTCGCCGGCCAGCTCCCCGGGACGATGCTCGTGGGGCACGAGACGGTCGACGACGGCGGCCAGACCGATGCCGGCGAAGAAGATCGCGGTCGCGGCGGCGTAGCCACCGGCACCCCAGGCCGCTTCCAGGTCCTCTTGGGCATGACCAAGGATCTCGACGAAGGTGATGTAGATCATCACTCCTGCCGACAAGCTCAAGCAGCCTGTCAGGAAGCGGATGCTTCCCGCCTTGGCGACGACGGCGATCAGCCCGCCGACACCGGTCGCAAGGCCAGCCAGCAATGTCAACAGCAGGGCAGCGACGACGTCGCTCATGGGCGGGGCTCCGGATCATTGGCGGCAACGGGACGCAAACCGTCCCACCCACCACGACCCAGGACGACGCCACTGACGTCATTCGTCGCGACTCGCTGCGCTCCGGTCAGACCAAGCACCCTCCCATCGGTCTCTCCCTGCCCTCCGCGGGCGCCGAGTGCCTCGTCCCTCAGCCCTCAACCCCCGCTGCGCTCCGGTCAGACCTCGTAGGTGACGTCCAGGTCGATCTGGGCGACGCCCGCGAGCGCCTTCGAGACCGGGCAGTTCGCCTTGGCGGACTCGGCGGCGGCCGTGAAGCCGTCGGCGTCGAGGCCGTTGGCGAAGCCGACCACCTTCAGGGTGATGCGCGAGATCGCGAAGCCCCCGGCGGGGTCGGGGCCGAGCTCGACGTCGGCCGTGACCTCGACCTGCTCGAGGTTGCCGCCCGCAGCGGCGACGTCGGCCGAGAACTGCATCGCGAAGCAGGAGGAGTGCGCGGCGGCGATGAGCTCCTCGGGGCTGGTGACGCCCTCGGCGGCGTCGGCGGCACGGCGGGGGAACGAGACGTCGAAGGTGGCGACGTTCGAGCTGGTGAGCTCGACCTGACCCGAACCCTCCTCCAGCGAGCCGTTCCAGGCGGTGCGTGCGGTACGGATGGGCATTGACCTGCTCCTTCGTGAGTCGAGCGATGCGAACGGTGGTCCACCGCGCGGTGCGACGGCGCCGACACGAACCTAGCGCCGTCCCGGGCCGCGCGCTGCGGCCGGCACCACACTGGCATGACTCGTCCAGGGGTGCGATCCACCGGGGCCGTCACTCGTTCCGGGTCAGACCTCCAGGACCAGGGTCACCGGGCCGTCGTTGACCAGGCTCACCTGCATGTTCGCTCCGAAGACGCCGGTGGCCACCTCCAGCCCGCGCCGTCGCAGCCCCTCGGCCACGGCGTCGACCAGCGGTTCGGCGACCGGCCCTGGCGCGGCCTTGCTCCAGCTTGGGCGGCGGCCCTTGCGGGTGTCCGCATAGAGCGTGAACTGGCTGATCACCAGCACCGGTGCGTCCTCGTCGAGGGCCGACCGCTCGTCGCGCAGGATGCGCAGCTCGGCGATCTTGCGCGCGAGCGTCTCCGCCTCGGCGGGGCCGTCGTCGTGGGTCACCCCGACCAGGGCCACCAGGCCCGGCCGGTCGATCGCGCCGACCACCTGTCCGTCCACCGACACGCTCGCCGCGGTGGCGCGCTGGACCACCGCCCTCATGCGACGGCATCCGCGGTCGGGAGCAGCGGCACGCGGACCTCCCCGACCGGCCGGCCGTGCCCCAGCACCGGGACCGCCGCGAGGGCGTCCAGAGCGGCGGCGTCGACGCCGTCGACCTCCAGCGCTCCGGCGGCCAGCAGCGTCGCGCCGAGGATCGCGGGGCGTGGGCGGGCGGCGCCGTCAAGCACCTTGAAGGCGAAGGCGAACCCGTTCGGCAGGGCGCCGGCGAAGACGCCCTCGGCGCCGTCCTTGCAGATGAGGCCCGGCACGGCGCGCATCGCGTCGGTCACGTCGCGGCCGGTGCCGGCGACCATCTCGGGCCGGGCCGTCATGGCGGCTGCGACGCGCGCCTCCGGCATGCCCGGTACGGCCGCGACCAGGCGTCCGAAGGCACGCGCGAGCCCGCTCAGCGTCGTCGAGAACAGCGGGGCGCCGCAGCCGTCCACGGTGACGTGAGGCGCCCAGAGGTCACCGGTGACGTGAGGCGCCCAGAGGTCACCGGTGACGTGAGGCGTCCAGGGGTCACCGGTGAGCTCGGCGATCGTGGTGCGGATCGAAACCTGTAGCGGGTGCGCCGGGTCCAGGTACGTCGCCAGGTCCCAGCCGGCGGCAGCACAGGTGGCGAGCATCGCCGCATGCTTGCCGGAGCAGTTCTGCGTGATCGCGGCCCCACCGTTCCCGGCCTCCTGCCAGGCCAGGGCCGACGCCGCGTGCAGCGGCAGGTCGGGAGTGTTCCGGAGGGAGGACTCCTCGAGGCCGACGGCGGCCAGCGTCGCGCGGACGCCCTCGAGGTGGAAGGGCTCGCCGTTGTGGCTCGCGCACGCGAGCGCGAGGGCGCCGTCGTGCACCGGCCGGTAGCCGCTGCGGAGCATGGCCACCGCTTGGAGCGGCTTGAGGCAGGAGCGCGGGTAGTGCACCGCGTCGGGGTCGCCGAGCGCGGTCACGGGCGCACCCGACGGGTCGAGGACCACGAGGTGACCCAGGTGCACGGACTCCACCAGGTCACCGCGCCAGACTTCCGCGAGCAGGGCTGCGCCGTCGAGCAGGGTCACCGCCGCGTCACCAGGTGGGGCCGGACGGACGGCTCGGGCCGCTACCGGTGCCGTACGGCTTGATGGCCGGACGCACCCCGTACCAGTACACGGCGGCCGGACCGATGGCCACGATGTTCAGCACCACGCTGATCATCCCGACCGCACCCAGCACCGCGAACAGCAGGCCCCCGCCGAGGATCAGCATCCAGATCTTCTTGGTCTGCTTGCCCTCGGAGGCGAACGCACGCTCAGGACGACGGGATGCGTCCACCAGCGCGACGACGGCGCAGACCAGCACGGCGATCGCGATCGCGGCCGCCACGAAGAACCGGATGTTGCTCAGCACGTTCGACACGCTGCTGACCCTACGGGAGAACTCGCAGCGACTGCGCTCGCGCGCCCGAGGCCACGCGCTCGTCCCAGGCCGCCACGATCGTCTCCGGATGGGCCACTGCCTGCGCAGACGCCACGTGCAAGGCGTCCCCGGCCCGCAGGGGCACCGGCGACGCGGCGAGCAGCTCCGCCGCAACGCGCGCCACCCGGTTGCCCATCTCGACGACGGCCAGCGAGGGCCACAGCCTCTGCCAGGAGGCGATCACCTCGGCGTGCGAACGCGCGTCCAACAGGCCGGTGTGCTGGGCGGCCGCGAGCGCCGCCCGCACCTCGATGTCCGAGATGCGGCTCGTGACCGCGAGGTCGGCCCGGTTGTAGAGGGCGGATGCCAGGGCGGAGCCCTGCTCGCGCACCACGAGCTTCACCAACGCCGAGGCGTCGAAGTACACGACCGCCATCTGCCCTCCGTTCTTCGCCCGTTGTCACGCTGCCCGCACGACCCGCCGCCCGCCGTCGGGCGTACCCGTCCTCGGCGTCAGCGCCGCATGCGGCGGACGAGGCCCGAGACCGCCGCGCGGGCGCTGCCCGCTGCGGCGACCTGGCCACCCGTGCGCGGCGGGCCCGGGACGGTGTGGCTCTCGCGGTCTGCCTGCGCCGGGGTGAGCAGGCCGTCCCTGACCAGGCCCTGGACGAGGTCGGCAGCGCCGATGCCGCTCAGCCGGGCGACGGGGACCCCGCGGTCCGTGATGATGACCTCGTCACCGGCTCGTGCTCGCTCGATCCACGTCTTGAGCTCGGCGCGCAACGCGCTGACGGCGACCTCCACAGGAGGCGACGCTACCGCTCGCGGTGCGCCGGGACCAGGCCCGCCGGGCAACCCGTGCGGGAGCCCATCGGCTTCGTGGCGCCCGCCGGGTTCCGCTCGGCCCCCACCGTGCGCTGCGCTCCAGGTCACAGCCAGAACCCACCGCCGCCGCGCCCCTGCACTCCGCACCCGGCGCGTGCCTCGCTGCGCTCGGCCCCCACCGTGCGCTGCGCTCCAGGTCACAGCTCGGTGAACGCCTGGCGGGCTTCCTCCGGCGTCGCGCCCGACGCCTCCAGGAGGTCGACGACCGGGGAGCGCAGCAGGAGGACGAGAGCCTGGATGCCCCAGTCGGCGGCGGCCGAGCGGGGGTCGGCGTCGGCGGCGATCCTCGTGAGCGTGGCTTGGGCGGCCGCAGGGTCGTGGCCCGCGTCGATCGCGGAGGCCAGCTCGCGCACGCCGACCGCGGTGCGGGCCAGGAGGTCGGCGAGCGAGTCGAGGTCGGTCTGGGAGGCGTGCGTGACCCCGAAGGGGGCGCGCCTGAGCAGCACCCGCACGGTCCGCATCGCGCGGTCCACCAGCACCGCCTGGTTCACGAGCCGCTCGAGCTCGTCGCGGTGCACGCGGTTCACGCTGAGACGGGCCTGGCGGGTGGCGTGCTGGACCCGGTCGTGCCACTCGGACAGCTCCGGGTCGCTGGCCCGCGCGGCGACGAGCGTCGTCTCGAGCGCCTCCGCGTCTGCCGCGCGGATCGCCGTGCTCGTGCGTGCGAGGACGTCGGCGAGCGACGACGTCGCAGCCCCGCCGAGCGTGCGCAGACGACGGCGCGGGTCCCCGGGGGTCAGCAGCGCGACGGCGAGCGCGACCAGGCCACCGACCGCCGCGTCCCAGGCGCGCCCGAACGGCCCGCCGGTGAGCGCCGGAAGGCCGACGATGACGATGGCCTGCGTCCCGGCTTGCACCGCCAGCAGGGGCCCGCGGTCGATGAAGCGGGCGAGCAGCGCCGACACCACGAGAACGGTAGACAGCTGCCACAGCCCCGAGCCGAGGATACGCACGGCGAGGTCACCGGCTGCCACCCCGAGGGTGACCCCGAGCGCGACCTCCGCGATCCGGCGCAGCTCGCGGTCGAACGAGAAGCCGAGGCATGCCCACGCGGCGATGGCGGCGAAGAACGGCTGGCGGTGGTCGAGGATCCAGCCGCTGAGCCCGTACGCGACGGCCGCGGCGAAGCCTGCCTGGATGACGGGCCAGAACGAGGCACGCACCCGCGCGACGCCCTGCCGGACCCGTGCGCGCAGCACCAGGCGCCGCACGACCGCGCCCGCGAGGCGGGTGCCCGCAGGCGCGTCGTCCGCCGAGGCCCCGGTTCCCATGGCGACGAGCCTCAGCGCGGTCCGAACCCGGGGGCTCCGGGCACGGCGTGGCCGGGGGCTCCGAGCCCACGGGTGAGCGGGCCACGCGCCTCGGGACGGTCGACGGAGACGCCCTCACCGGGCACCACGGTCTCCTGCGCGGCCGCGACCTCGACACGCTGCCCGGACACGTCGCCGGCGACCAGGAGCTCGGCGTCGTCCGGGACGCTGCGCTTCACGACGGCGAGGCCGACGGGCCCGAGCTCGTGGTGCCGCTCGACCGAGGTCAGCGTGCCCACGACGCGGTCGCCCAGCAGGACCTCGGCGCCGGGGCCGGGCAGCACGTGACCCGAGCCGTCGAGGTGCAGGAAGACCAGGCGGCGCGGCGGGCGACCGAGGTTGTGGACGCGCGCCACCGTCTCCTGTCCGCGGTAGCAGCCCTTGGTCAGGTGCACGGCGGTGCGTAGCCAGTCGGTCTCGTGCGGGATCGACCGGTGGTCGACCTCGTGGGCGAGCCGCGGCCGGTACGCCTCGATGCGCAGCGCCTCGGTGGCCCAGGTTCCGGCCAGGCGCCAGCCTGCCGCCTCCCGCTCCGCGACGGCGTCGGCGAGCAAGGCGCGCGGGACGAGGACGAGCCGCCACGGGCGCAGTGCACCGGGGTGCTCGCGGTCGGCCGGTCCGTAGCGGGTCGATCCGGGCGCGACGCGGGGCCAGCGGTCCCACCAGGTCAGCGCCTCGTCGTCCGCGCCCTCGGCGGCCACGGCCTCACCGACCGCCGCCCACTGCGCGGTGACGTCCTCGACCTCGACCCGCAGCGTGAACCGCATGCGGTTCAACCAGGCGGCCAGGGGCGCCGCGTGGTCGGCCTCGGTGATCAGCCACGTCGCCTCGCCGTCGTCCACCGCACCGGCGGCGTGCTCGATGTGACCCTGCGGGCTCAGCACGAGCAGCTCGGTGGAGGTGCGCGGCGGCAGCGCGGTCAGGTGCTGGGAGGTGATGTCGTGGAGCCAGCGCAGGCGGTCGGGCCCGGCGACACGGACCACGCCGAGGTGCGACTGGTCGACGACGGCGCCGCCACGCCCCAGCGCGCGCTGCTCCGCCACCGGGTCGCCGTAGTGCCACGCGACGCCGGCGTCCGGACCGGTGGCCGCGACGGCTCCCCGACGGGAGAGGAGCGGGCTCGAGTACTCGGTCATGCCTTCCCTCTCGGCGCGGCCGTCAGCCGGCGACGCGGTCGAGCTGCGCGGCCGCGTACGAGCGCATCGGCTCGCCGAAGGCGGCCAGGTCCTCGGCCCAAAGGAGGCGGCCGTCGACGTTGCCGAACATGCGCTTGGCCGCCGTGACATCGGAGGCGGTGGCGGTGCGGGCGACGAAGTCGGTGGCGAGGTGGATCTGGCCCTTGCCGGTGGTCCCCAGGAAGAGGCTCAGCCGACCTGAGGCGTCAGCGAGGAGCAGCTCGACCGCATGGTGGTCCTCGGGCAGGCCGACGGGGCGGTCGGAGGAGATGCGCCAGTAGCCGGTCTCGGTGGACCAGACTGTGGCGTCGTCGCCCTCCCCCACGGTGATCGTGGACTGGAAGCGCAGGTACGGTCCGCCGTCGTGGTCGACGACGACGTCGTTGACGAACGCGCGCTCGCCGGTGGCGGGGTGGTTGATCTCGCCCGTGCCGCTCCAGCGGCCGACGAGCCACGCGAGCGGGTACACCTCGGGCGAGAGACCCTCCGGGAACTCGAACGGCATCAGCGCTGACCCGCGAAGAGCTTGTGGACGACGTAGCCGGCGAACCACGCGACGGCGATCGCGGTGATGACCAGCAGGGTGATGAAGAAGGCCTCGAGACCAGCGTGCATGTTTCGATCCTAGCGGCGACGCTTGCCGAGCAGGTACAGCTCGCACCCGAGGCACAGACCGACCGCCGCGTTGAGGGCGGCAGCCACGAAGGCGGCGCCCGCGGCGACAGGCACGGCGGCCGCGACGCCGGCCAGGCCGAGCACCACGCCCACCGCGGTCACGACGAGCCCGACGAGCTGGGCGAAGCGCGGCGGGCGCGGGTCCTCGAGCTCGGCGGGGGCGGCGAGCCGCGGGCGGACCACGGTGGTGAAGACCCAGCCCTGCCAGGTGCCCTGCACGCCCCGGGCGACGCCGAGCGCAAAGCCGAGCGCGACCACGACGAGCAGCACGAGGGCCGCCGTCCAGGTGTCCGCCGCGACGCCCAGCACCACGACCACGGCGAGGAGCACCGCCGTGATGGCGGCACCCACGCGGGGGCCGCGTGGGTCGATGCCCGGGAGGGTAGGCGGGGTGGTGGGCGAGGTAGTGGCGGCGCGCGGACCGGCGGGCTGGGTCATCGGTGATCCTTCACGGGAGAGCGGGAGCGAGGGCGAGGGCCTCACGCGCCTGGGCAGGGTTCATGGCACCGCGAGCCCGGGCGAGCTCGGCGCCGTCGGGGCCGAGGAGCAGCACGGTCGGGGTGGCGAGGACGCGGTGCCGGCCGACCAGGCCGAGGTGCTCGTCGACGTCGAGCTCGTGGTGCACGACGTCGTCCTCCTCCGCGACCAGCGCGCCGAGCACGCGGGCGGTCGCCCGGCACGGGGAGCACACCGCCGCGGAGAACTGCACGAAGGTGGCGCGAGCCCCGAGCGGGACGCCTGCGGCGGCCCAGTCCTCGACGAGGCCGGGCAGGGCCGCGGCCGCGGCC
>Ga0075011_10002285_pt1 | contig 10394 bp, 10 predicted proteins | sample TARM_MetaG_T_14_FD_72354 | JGI IMG/M metagenome (GOLD analysis project Ga0075011, IMG submission 72354) | Freshwater microbial communities from Pennsylvania, USA, analyzing microbe dynamics in response to fracking - TARM_MetaG_T_14 | ecosystem: Environmental > Aquatic > Freshwater > River...
TGGTTCAGCTACCTCAAGCGGGAATACCCGCAAGCCGACCTGTTGTTTCGTGATATCCGCCTGTTCAAGGAGACGGATCCCATTCGCGAGGCCCTGTTGCAAGCCACGAAAACTGTGATCTAACCGTCCTTTACTTGACGCATATCATCTTGATAATCCTGTCGCTTCCCTATACTGCCCTGGATTTGTAATTCGTCTGTTGGGGGCTAGTGTGTGTGAAATGACGCAAGCCCGGTTGGCCGTGTGGCGTGAACGCCTGCTGGCTGACTGGGCGCAAGTAAGAGGAGAGCTGATCGATCAGCTCAAAGCCTGCCGGCGTGACGAGTGGGCGGAAAAAGTGGATCACTGCGAGCGGGATCAGCTGGTTGATCTGACCAGTCGTCTCGATTTGCCCAAGGTGGAGCAGAGTGTGGCGAGCCTCAAGCGGATCGATGCTGCTCTCTGTCAAATGGATCTGGGCCTTTATGGTCTTTGCTCCGATTGCGAGGAGCCGCTCTCCATCGAGCAACTCGAGCAGGATCCGACCCTGCAACGCTGTCCGCGCTGCGAAACCCGTTATGACAAGGGGTTCCACGCCCACGAACTCTAAGGGATGCACATTCGTGCATCCTCTCTTCCCGGCTGGTCAGGCTGTCGCTTCTATCCAATAATCAACAACAACCGTGCTGAACAGGGATGTTTCCGTGTACAGAGTCTTGTTGTTATGGTGTTTGTGTTTCACCGCCTGGGCACAGGAGTCACTGAGCGTGGGCTGGTCAAGCTGGCACCCGTTCAGCTTTCGCGATGAACAACAGCAGTTGCAGGGGCTGGACATAGAACTGCTGGAGGCCATCTTCAACCGGGCCGACTTCGAGGCCCGCTACATCGAAATGCCCTGGGCCCGGACCCTACGCGAGCTGGAGTTCGGCTCCCTCCAGATAACGATGACGGCCAACAAGACAGTTCAGCGGGAACAGTTTGCCCGCTTCTCCATCCCCTATCGCCATGAAAGCACAGTGCTGATCATCCGACGCCAGGACAAAGCACGCTGGCAAGGGGTCGACCAGCTATCCGAGCTGCTGCCCCTCACCCAATTCACCATAGGCGTGCTGCGCGACTTTGATTATGGGGCGGATTTTCGCACCTTTATGCAGGCCCCCCAGGTGACGGACCGTCTGATCGTCAGGTTGCGGATGGAGCAATTGATCAAGCTGCTACTGGCGGGGCGCATTCAGGGGGTGGTCATGGATCCCATGGGCATGCAGGAGCTGGCCCTCGCGGGCATATCCCTCGATAAACTGACCACCTTGCTCGATATCCAGCAAAACCCCGTGCATTTGATGCTAAATCGCCGCACTACCACAGAGCCGCAGTTGCAGCGCCTCGATGAGGCCATACGGGCGCTGATGCAAAGCCCGCAATACGCCCAAATCCTTGCCCGTTATCACTACCCGCTGCACTGAGGCAGATATAAAAAATGGGCCCAGCGGCCCATCTCTCTTTTGGTATCTGTTATTGGGCCAGCAAATGACCCACCAGCTCATGACGCCACCCTTGCAGCAACATGGGCTTGTCGCTGCGGGCGCGCTCTTCATCGCTCATGCGCCAACTCCAGGTGAAGTACTGGTGAATGATCTTCTTGCTCGCCACCAGTTCAGGCGGAATATTGCAGGCCTTGGCCTTCTCTTCCACCATCCCCTTGATGCGCTTGAGTTCAGCCTTGTACTGGGGATAATCCACCAGTCGGCGGATCGGCTCGGGCCAGCTATCCGGCTCGCTGCGCTGGGCCTGGGCCACTATGTCCAGCATCCGCTTGCCATGGATCTTGATTTCGATGGGAGCCAGACCCAATTCGTTGAGGTCGCGCAGGGAGGCCGGACGACGCTCGGCCACCTTGAACAGGTGCAGCTCCTTGACCACGAAATTGAGAGCCAGATCACGACGCACCGCTTCCTGCTGACGCCAGGCAGCCAGCTCGCGCAGTATGGCCAGTTCGCGGCGGCCCAGTTGCCAGGCGTTGATAATATCGAGATAGGCTTGATAGGGATCACTGCCCTGGGTCTTGCGAGCCGAGTGGTTCTGGCACTCCTGCTCGAACCAGGCGAATTTGCCGCTTTCGTGCAGTTTGGCCATCACCTTCTCGTAGAGGGGCATCAGGTAGAGCACATCGGCGGCTGCATATTCGAGTTGACGTTCGGTGAGCGGGCGGGCGAGCCAGTCGGTACGCGCCTGATCCTTGACCAGATCCACCCCGAGAAACTCCTTGGCAAGAGCACCAAAACCCACAGAGACACCATAGCCCAGGAAGGCCGTTGCCAGCTGGGTGTCGTGCATCTGATTGGGCAGGTGACCGGCTTCATGCTGGATCAGCTCAAGGTCTTCGCCGGAGGCGTGCAGTATGGCGATCTGCCCTGCCCGACCGAGCCGTTGCCAAAGGGGGGCGAGATCCAGAGCGAGTGGATCCAGCAACGCCAGATGCTCACCATCATAGATCTGGAACAGACCCAGCTGGGGGTAATAGGTGCGGGTGCGAACGAATTCAGTATCGATGGCCAGGGGAACGTCGGCCAGGGAGGCGAGATACTGCTCCAGTTCGGCTTGCTGAGTGATAAGTTGATAGTGCATCGTTGCCTGCGCGTTGATCAGGGCCAAAAGAAAAAACCGTGGAATGACCCACGGTTTTGCATGACAGCGGCGGATCGCCCGTTATTGCTTGGCAATTTCCTCGTCGCGCAGCACGCGCCGCAGGATCTTGCCCACATTGGTCTTGGGAAGTTCGTCGCGAAATTCTACCAGTTTCGGCACCTTATAGGCAGTCAGATGTGTGCGGCAGTGGGCAATTATCTCGTCCTCCTGCAACTTTGCATCTTTCTTGACCACGAAGATCTTCACCAGCTCGCCGGATACCTTGTGCGGCACGCCGACGGCGGCCACTTCCAGCACCTTGGGATGGAGCGCCACCACGTCCTCGATCTCGTTCGGATAGACGTTGAAACCCGAGACCAGGATCATGTCCTTCTTGCGATCAACAATCTTGAAAAAACCCTGCTCGTCGCACACGGCGATATCACCGGTACAGAGCCAGCCATCCTGCATCACCTCGGCGGTGGCTTCCGGTCGCTGCCAGTAACCCACCATCACTTGCGGGCCGCGCACCTGCATCTCGCCCGGCTTGCCGAGCGCGGTGATCACCTGACCTGCGTCATCCACCAACCGGATATCGGTAGAGCAGACCGGCAGACCGATGGAGCCGTTGTAATCGAGCAGGTCGTAGGGGCAGACGCTCACCAGAGGGGAGCACTCGGTCAGCCCATAACCTTCCAGCAGCGGGGTGTCGGTCAGCCCCTTCCACTGTTCGGCGACCGCCCGTTGCACCGCCATGCCACCCCCTATGGTCAACTTGAGCTTGCTGAAATCCATCGACTGGAACTCGCCGTTGTTGACCAGGGCATTGAACAGAGTGTTGACCCCCGTGATGCAGGTGAAGGGGTATTTTCTGATCTCTTTGACAAAGCCCGGTATATCGCGCGGGTTGCTGATAAGCAGGTTGTACCCGCCCATGCGCATGAACAGCAGACAGTTCACTGTGAGGGCGAAGACGTGGTAGAGCGGCAGTGCCGTGACCACGAACTCCTTGCCACGCTCCAGCATGGGGCCGTAGACGCCAAGACACTGCTCGACGTTGGCAATCATGTTGCGGTGGGTCAGCATGGCGCCCTTGGAGAGACCCGTGGTGCCGCCTGTGTACTGCAGGAAGGCGAGATCGTCGTTGGTGATCTCGGGCTTGATGTATTGCAGATAGCGACCCTTGGCGAGGGCCTGGCGCATGGTGCTGGCATGGGGCAGGTTGTATTTTGGCACCAGCTTCTTGACGTATTTCACCACGAAGTTGACGAGCGTGCCCTTGGCCAGCCCCAGGTTGTCACCCATGCGGGTCAGGATGACGTGCTTGATCGGGGTGTCGTAGACCACTTTTTCCAATGTATGGGCAAAGTTGGAGACGATGACGATGGCCTTGGCACCCGAGTCCTTGAGCTGATGTTCCAGCTCACGGGGGGTATAGAGGGGGTTGACGTTCACCACTATCATGCCAGCGCGCAGTATGCCGAACACGGCAATGGGATATTGCAGCAGGTTAGGCATCATGACCGCTACCCGATCACCCTGACTGAGCTTGAGGTCATTTTGCAGGTAGGCGGCAAAGGCGCGGGACTGCTCTTCCAGCCGGCGGTAGGTGATGGTCTGCCCCATGTTGACGAAGGCAGGTTGATCGGCGAACTCGGTCACCGACTCTTCAAACATTTCGACCAGGGAGCTGTATTGGTCTGGATTGATCTCGGCGGGGACCCCTTCCGGATAACGCTTCAGCCAGACTTTTTCCACGAACTTCTCCTGCATAACTAGCACCTGTGCGCTCACTGTGTTGCCTCCGTCCCTGTTCACATCCATTTCAATTGGTTGTTTTAAGCTCATGCTCTAATGCCGCACATACTTACATAGGGCAACATCAATTAACAGCAAATTAACAACAGAAAATGTGAGGAGGAAGACAAACCTGGAATGATTCAAAGCCGGTGATTCTAACGAATTTGACAAAATTTTTCGATACAAACGGCGGTATCGGCCGAATTTTCCATATGAAAGTGGTGGTTTCCCGCCAAAACGACCCTTTCTATCCGCTCGAATGCACCATGACGCAGCTGCCACTGCGCCAGCAGACTGGCAAAGCCCTGCTCACCCCGGATAAAGAGCACAGGACAACGGATGGCACGGATCAGCGCCTGGGCCTGGCCTTCGCTCATGCGCATCGGCGAGAGATCCCGCAGGCGGGGATCGCTGCGTCAATACCAGCGCCCTGCCCGTTCAACCAGCTGCCGTTCGCAGATAAGGCGGGCGGCCGATGGGGCTATATCCGCCACCTTGCAACGGGCCATTACCGCTTCGTCGATGGAGGCGAATCCATTGGGGGCTCGCTCGCGAGTGCGGCTGCGATTCAAGATCGCTTTACGCAGTTGCTCCGGCACAGTGTCATCGGGCTGGGTCAGTGGCCCCAGCCCCTCCAGCATGATGAGTCGCTCAACCTGCTCGGGAAAGACACCGGCATAAGCAGAGGCGATCAGGGCACCGAGGGAGTGACCGAGCAGGATAAAACGGGACCAGCCTGCCGCCTGAACGATCTGGTAGAGATCATCGAGCCAGTCGACAAAAACATAAGGGGTAGCCTTGTGATCTGAATGACCATGACCCGGCAGATCGACACAGACCAGGTGAAAATCTGCCAGATAGGGTGCCAGAGGCAGAAAGCTGGCGCCGTTGTCGAGCCAGCCGTGCAGGGCAATGACCAGGGGTTTGCCCTGCCGGCCGTTATCCAGCAGAGCGATGCGCCGTCCATCGGCCAGGGTGAGGAAGCGCTCTTCCATCATCACCAGCGGGAGTAGTGGCGTCTTGGCCAGAAGGGATCATAGAAGGGGTCGTAGAAGTAAGGGTCCATGTAGCGGATCTCCACCTCCTTCACCGGCGGCCACAGCTTGCTGGAGTTGGCATTGAGCACGGAGAAGCGATACTTGTGCTCGCCAATCTGGCTGTCTACCGGTTTGTCTATGGTACCCAGCACCGTCAGGCTGCGTCCCTTGGCGTAGAGGGTCGGATCGACAAATCCCTTCATGATGGCCAGAAATCGGCCCGGGCTCTGCTCGGTCTGCTCCGGCACGCCGTTGGACTTGAGCGGCAGATAGACCACCTCGACGACGCTCTGATTCGCCTTGTTGTGTACCGCAGAAATGACCCCGCTCCAGCGGGCAGGCTTGCCTTCCTGACCAACCAAGCCAGGCTGATAAGCCACCAGCTGGTTTGCCGGCTCATACGCCAGCTCCTTGGGTACCGAGCTGCACGCACCGAGCAGCAAGCCGGCCAACCCTATCACCATCGCACGCTTGATCATGTCACTCTCCTTTTTGGGATACAGATACCGGGCGCGTTACCAGCCCTGTTGGTATGCAGCAAGAGCACCATCAATGCCACGGCTCTTCGCCGTTATTCGCGGCCCGGCAGTTTTTTCCAGGTCACCTTGTCTCGCAAATAGACAGGCGTGGCCTGCTCCACCGGCACCGCCTCCCCCGCCAGCCAGGCGGCGCGTGCCAGCGGCAGCATGTCAACCGCGGCCGGGAAGCGCACCTGGCTCACCGCCAGCTCTGCAGCAAGATCAGCAAGGGCTTCGCCATAAGTTTCAAAACCTGTGCCAACGCAGCTCCAGCTGCCAGTCAGCTTGCCGTGTGCCAGCGTACGGTCAGCCACCAGAGTGACCGGATCGCTCACCACTTCGTCACCTACCAGTTGCATACGGCCATCCTTCAGCTCGTACTGACCGAAGTAAACCTCCCCCATGCGCGCATCGATGGCGGTCAACACCCGCTCGCCCCCCTCCAGCCGGTGAGCACCCTGCGCCATGGCAGCCAGTGTTGAGATGCCGATGAGCGGCACGCCAACGCCGAAGGCCAGCCCCTGGGCCACACTGATCCCGATCCGCACGCCGGTAAAAGAACCCGGGCCACGGCCGAAGGCGATGGCATCAAGCTCGCCCAGGGTTATCCCGGCATCGTCCAACACAGCCTGAACCATGGGCAAAATTTTACGGGTGTGATCCCGCGGCGCCTCTTCCCAGCGGGAGAACAGCGTGTCGCCCACCAGCAAGGCGGCGGAGCAGGCTTCGGTGGCGGTATCAACGGCCAGGATCTTCAACTCGTTCATGCTTTCCAATCTCTATAACATCAGTCAATTACATAACCGGCAAGTCCAGGACGAACTCACTGGCTGTTCAAATCAGTGTATTTTTTCAGCGCAATCCGTTCAGGGCAGGCTGAAGGAAGAAGGCGCACCGGCAGGCTCACTCACGGCGATCGAAGAAGTTACCCAGCGTCCCCAACGCCCGCGTACGGGGAATGGCTGGCAAACTCTTGATAAAGGTGGCGCCGTAGGGTTTGTTGACCATGCGTGGATCACAGATGACCAGTACACCGTGATCACTGCGATCACGAATGAGCCGCCCGACCCCCTGTTTCAAGGCAATCACCGCCTTGGGCAGCTGTATATCGGCGAAGGGATCGCCCCCTTTGAGCTTGCAGTCATCGACCCGCGCCTTGAGCAAGGGATCGTCGGGACTGGCAAACGGCAGCTTGTCGATGATAACACACGACAACGCAGCCCCTCGCACGTCTATCCCTTCCCAGAAACTGCTGGTGGCCACCAGCACTGCGCGGCCATTCTCCACGAACTCCTTGAGCAGTCGCTGCTTGTTGTCCTCCCCCTGCAGCAAGACGGTACGGCCAATTTCACGGCGCAGCACCTCGGCCACCTGACGCATCACCTGATGACTGGTGCAAAGGAAAAAACAGCCCCCCGGCGTCTTGTTGATAAGGGGGATCATCAACTGGGCCAGCTGTTCGCCCCGCCCGAAGGCATTGGGCTCGGGCAGAAAACGGGGCACGCACAGCCGCGCCTGCTCGGCGTAGTCAAACGGGCTGTCGAGAATAAGCTCGGCGCTGCCGGCCAGTCCCAACTCAGCTTTGAAGTGATCAAAGCGCATATCCACCGTCAGGGTGGCAGAGGCAAAAATCCAGGCCACCTCGGGCCGCAGCACCTCGGCGCCAAACCGCTCGGCCACCGACAGCGGGGTGATATTGAGGGAAAAATGAAGCCGCGAGCAGTCATACCAGTAGGAGAAACCGGTCTGGTTGATGGCCAGCACCTCCCCCAAACGGGTGCGCAGTTCGCAGATCCGTTCGAAGGCATGATCCAGCTGCTCACCACGCCCCAGCGCCAGTTTAAGCACCTCGTAACAGAGCCCGAGGGCATCATTGAGGCGGGCCAGCGCCTGGGCCCAGAGCGGATGGCGCAACATGTCGCGGGTATTGCCGCGCCCGCCATCTACCCCGAAGGCAAGACGCAAATCCTGACTGGCGATGGAGAGCCGGTCCGCCGCCTTGCCAAGCTGCCCCATGTCGTGAGCCTCGGCCCGATAGGCCAGCTGCATATCCTGCGCCAGATCCTGAATGGTGCGACTGCCCACCGACTTGCCGAAGTAGTTGGTGGCGATCTCCGGCAGCTGGTGCGCCTCGTCGAACACATACACCTGTGCTTCGGGCACCAACTCGCCAAATCCCGTGTCTTTCACCGCCATATCGGCGAAGAAGAGGTGATGATTGATCACCACTACCTGGGCATCCATGGCGCGGCGACGGGCCACCACCAGATGGCAGTCGTCGTAATAGGGGCAGTCGCGACCGAGGCAGTTGTCGTTGGTGCTGGTGACGTGGGCGAGGATCTCGGCGTTCTCCTGCAATCCCGGAATATCCCCCACATCGCCATTGTCGGTGGCGGTAGACCAGGATTTGACCTTCACCAGATCATTGAGGATGTCGGGCTTTTGCAGATGGGATTCACTCAAGAGCCGGTTCATCCGCTCTATGCACAGATAGTTGCTGCGACCCTTGAGCAGGGCCACTGGCGGGGTGTAGGAGAGCGCGCCAGTGATGGTCGGGAGATCCCGGTAGAAGAGTTGCTCTTGCAGGTTCTTGGAGCCGGTGCTGATCACCACCCGCTTGCCGGATTCCAGCGCAGGCACCAGATAGGCGTAGGTCTTGCCGGTGCCCGTGCCCGCCTCCACCAACAGACGGCCACTACTCTTGATGGCGCTGGAGACAGCCTCGGCCATGGCCAGCTGCGGGGCGCGGGCAACAAAGCCGTCGATGTGGCTGGCCAGAGGGCCATCTGGCTTGAACAGGGTCTGGATGGTCAAAGGGGCGTCCCGCTGCAAAAGCGGGCATTATGCCAAAAGCGTGGCGAAAGCGGGACTGATAATGCGTTCAGACGAAGAGATCGATCTGATGGTCGGGGTCCGGCTTGTGATCATCCTCTTCAACCTTTGGCTGATCACGCTTGGCATTGGGATAGGCTTGCTGGCGCTGCTGGGATTCGCCGTTGTCCGTACTGGTCTTGCGCAACTGGTGTTTCTTGCTGATCTGGGTCACTTCCCGCTTGATGTCGTCAGGATTCGGGGCAGCAGGCGCTCTGGGCAAAATGGGGAATAACAGGTCCTGGCTTGGCATGATCTCGACTCCTCTGGGGCATCTTGTCTAGTTATCGACCAGAAAACCGTTTTCTTCACTTTAATCGATGAAATCACAATTTCGGGTTGCTTTTTCTGTCAAGGAAGGTAGTTTAAATCGGGCGTCAACTACGACATCTTCTTTGTAAAGGATTGATTACATGAAGTTCACCCTGCTGAAGACTCATCACCACCATCATCATCCCGACTAGTCTTTCAGGAGGTTGACTGCTGGAAGACACTTAACTGGTGACTTCCAAAAGGACCGCAAGATTCATAAACCCTCGGAAGCACATACTTCCGAGGGTTTTTTCGTTTTTGACTAGAAGGAAATCGAGCAAATGGAAACACAACGCCTGCGTATCGCCATGCAAAAGTCCGGTCGTCTGAGCCAGGACTCCCAAGCCCTGTTCAAGAGCTGCGGCCTCAAGATAAACCTGCGGGAGCAGCGTCTCATCGCCCATGTGGAAAACATGCCCATCGACATACTGCGGGTGCGTGATGACGACATCCCCGGTCTGGTGATGGAAGGGGTGGTCGACCTTGGCATCATAGGTGAGAACGTGCTGGAAGAAGCGCAGCTCATTCGTGCCTCCCAGGGGCTGCCTGCGCAAGTGAAAACCCTCAAGCAGCTGGATTTCGGGGGTTGCCGTCTGTCGCTGGCGGTACCGGACGATGTGGCCTACACAGGGCCCGAAAGTCTGGCAGGCAAACGCATTGCCACCTCTTACCCGGGTCTGCTCAAACGCTTCTTCGACGAGAAGGGGCTCAATTTCAAGAGCGTCATGCTGGGCGGCTCGGTGGAAGTGGCGCCGCGCGCGGGTCTGGCCGATGCCATCTGCGATCTGGTCTCCACCGGTGCCACCCTGGAGGCCAACGGCCTCAAAGAGGTGGAAGTGATCTACCGCTCCAAGGCTGTGCTGGTCCAAGCCCCCAACCCCTTGAATGAGGCCAAGCAGAAGCTCATCGACAAGTTGCTGCCCCGCATCCAGGGGATGCAGCAGGCCCGCGAGAGCAAGTACATCATGCTGCACGCCCCGAAAGACAAGCTCGATGCCATCACGGATCTGCTGCCGGGCGCCGAGCGCCCCACCATCATGCAGCTGGCCGGTGACACCAATCAGGTGGCCCTGCACGTGGTATCCAGCGAGACCCTGTTCTGGGAGACCATGGAGCAGCTCAAGGCCCTCGGCGCCAGCTCCATTCTGGTGCTGCCCATCGAAAAGATGATGGAATAAGGAAGGGACATCATGCAGACCCTGATCTGGAAAACCCTCTCCCCTGCCCAGCAGGCCGACGTGCTGACCCGCCC